>Ga0181570_10002800_pt1 | contig 13667 bp, 8 predicted proteins | sample 101ome_18_FD_148667 | JGI IMG/M metagenome (GOLD analysis project Ga0181570, IMG submission 148667) | Coastal salt marsh microbial communities from the Groves Creek Marsh, Skidaway Island, Georgia - 101406AT metaG (spades assembly) | ecosystem: Environmental > Aquatic > Marine > Intertidal zone...
TTTCCACAACTTCTAGATCAGCCTTAGCTTTGAGTTCGGGCATGTCGCTCAGGCTCATCTCAAAAGGGTCATAGTCCCTTTCTTCTGGCGCCTCTTTATCCTCCGCCCTCGGCGTATCTACTTCTTCGATTTCCAATGAAAACCCATCGCCGTCGATGTCGTCGAGGCTAAAGGTGGTTTCTTCCTCTTCAATAGGCGCGTCCATAGCCTCTGGCATGGCAGGCGCTGCTTGAGCCTCCACCATTCCGTGGTGGTTGTCGCGAGCGGCAGGTGCTGGCGCATCGAACGGTGTTTCTTCCTCGGTAGGAGTGTCCAATTCCATGCTAACCTCCCCATCATCTTCATCATCCACGAAGGTGAGTTCAATTTCTTCCTCCTCCGGCTCGTGCACAGTAGAGAATAAGTCCCAACCGCCCGCAAGGGTTGGCTCGGCCGCTTCCTCAACTTCTTCTGTTTCTTCAGCAACAGGAAGTTCTTCGAATTCCTCGTCTTCCGCTTCCTCCATCACAGGTAAAATACTGGCTTCTTCGGCAGAAACGATGCTCTCGTGGGCCTCTTCAGCCTCATCTTCAAGATCCCATTCCAATACGTGTACTGTGGGTTCTTCATCAAGATTAGTGTCCGATTCTATGGTGCCTTCAAAACGCTCTTCGTGATCTTCTTCCGGCATCTGAGGGAATCCCATCATAGGATCTTCCTCTTCCTCGGCGGCCTCCACTTCGAGTTCGTAGTGTGCTATTTCAGGAGTTTCCTCAAGTTCGATTGCAGCCTCCATCTCTGGCGCTTCGTCCATCTCAACCTCGTCCTCTACCTCTGGAGCCTCCTCCATTAGAGGCGCAGGCATGGCCACTTCCTCCTCCTCAGCCTCGCCGAGATCCATCACAATGCGTTCGCTTGTGTCTGCAACAGGAGCTGGAGCTTCTTCGATAATTTCTTGTGCCGTTACTACCTCTTGGGTGTGTACCTGAGATTCCTGCGTATCAAGATCGTATTTCACAACCTCCACTTTATCCGTAGGGAGCACGCGAGTTCCTGTAGGGAATCCCGTCGCGATGATGGTACATGTGATCTTAGACCCTTCTTCTTCCGCAGCGCCAATACCCATGATGACGTTTGCGTTACCGCCGGCTTCACGTTGAATGTGATCCGTGATTTCGCCTATTTCATCAATGGTTACTTCGTGCTCGCCACTTCCTGAGGTGAGTAGGAGCAAGACGTTTTGCGCACCCTTGATCTGGTTGTCATTGAGGAGCGGTGAATCCAGTGCTGCCCCAATGGCAAGCTCTGCACGATTGCTTCCCGTTCCCTCACCGGTTCCAAACAAGGCGCTTCCGCTGTTTTCTAATACCGTCTTTGCATCGCGCAAGTCGATGTTTTGGGTGTAGTGGTTGGTGATGACCTCAGCAATGCCCTTGGCCGCACCGGCCAACACTTCATCCGCTTTCGCAAAAGCATTGCGGAAACCTAGGTCGCCATATACTTGGCGCAGTTTATCGTTGTTGATGACAATCAAGCTATCCACAGCTTCGCGCACGGCCTTGATGCCTTCTTCTGCTTGAGCTTTGCGAATCTTCCCTTCGAAACCGAAAGGAGAGGTCACAATACCTACAGTCAGTATGCCCATATCTCGGGCAGCTTTGGCGATAATAGGAGCAGCACCGGTTCCGGTACCACCGCCCATCCCGGCGGTGATGAAACACATCTTGGTGCCGGTCTCGAGCATGTTTTGAATTTCGCCAATGCTTTCTTCGGCGGCCTGGCGTCCTATTTCTGGATCTGCTCCGGCACCCAAGCCCTCTGTCAACGAAGCACCGAGCTGAACCTTGTTGGCCACCGGGCTGTGATAAAGGGCTTGCGCGTCGGTATTGCAGACCATGAAATCTACACCGTTCACGCCAACATTCTTCATGTGGTTCACCGCATTGGATCCACCGCCGCCTACTCCGATTACCTTAATCACAGAGCTGCGGTTTTTGGGGAGGTTGAATTGCAATCCGTCGTCCATCATATTATTCTACGTCTTCGTCGTTTTCTAACCAATCTTTAATATTTGTGATGAAGCCTTTCCAGAAAGGGTCCTTGCGCGGAGGTGCCATCGTACTTCCGGTTTGCGTTGGGGATCCTTCCTCTTCTACTACTTCTGGGGCTTCTACCTCGGCCTCCACAATAGGGGTATCTGTTTCGGTGGGGTCGTATGCCATGGTATGTGGGGTGGTCTCCAAAGCCATGGAGAGCAAACCGATAGAGGTGGCATATACTGGGCTGGCCAATTCTTTGGCGTACCCGCTGGCCAAATGCTCATTTGGATACCCTATACGAGTAGGCATCCCGGTGAGGTATTCGACCAATTGGCTCATGTGTTTTAATTGGGATCCACCTCCAGTCAACACAATCCCTGCAATTAAGCGCTTGCGCGGGTCGTTCTGCTGGTAGTTGCGGATCTCTGCGATAACACTCTCCATAATCTCACGCACACGTGCGTTGATGATTTTGGACAAAGTTTTCAGGCTGATTTCCTTAGGTGGTCTTCCACGAAGCCCGGGAATGCTCACTATTTCATTCTCTTTATTCTCTCCGGGCCACGCGGAACCAAATTTTACTTTGAGGGTCTCGGCCTGTTTTTCAATGATCTCACAGCCTTCCTTGATGTCCTCGGTAATGACTTTACCTCCGAATGGAATGACGGCTGTATGTCGGATGATGCTGTCCTTGAAAATGGCAATATCTGTCGTACCCCCACCGATGTCGACAAGGACTACACCCGCATCTTTTTCTTCTTCTGCCAATACAGCGGCAGCGGAAGCGAGGGGCTCCAGGGTGATATCACCTACTTTCAGTTCGCTCTGCTCGACACAGCGCGCAATGTTCTTGATCGAAGCAATTTGCCCCACGACAATATGGAAGTTTGCCTCCAAGCGCGAACCGTACATCCCTTGTGGGTTGATGATATTACTATCTCCATCAACTCTGTATTCTTGCGGTAGGGCATGAAGGATTTGCTCCCCAGGCATCATCACGAGGTTGTGCACGTTTTTGGCCAATTTGTCCAAATCCGTCACATCAATAATGGCCTCAGCGTCCTCACGCATGATGTAGTCGCTGTGCTGCATCGAACGGATGTGCTGTCCGGCAATACCCACCATTACTTCGGTGATCTTGAGTCCAGAGTTTTCTTCCGCCATTTTCACAGCCGCTTGAATACTCTCAATGGTCAAGGTAATGTTGGCGACAACACCGCGTTGCACGCCTAAGCTCTTGCTCTTTCCGATGCCAAGAACTTCTATTTTTCTATGCTCGTTCATGCGGCCGACTACGGCCACAATTTTGGTGGTACCGATGTCCAATCCTACGGCAAGTGGGGCTTGTTGTGTCATTGTACGGTGGTTACTACTTGGTTTTTAAATCGCAAATCGAGGTGGCGTAGGGTGGCCAATTCTTCGTCGCTTTTCGCAGCGTAGAAGGCCGCCAGTTTGGCCAGATCGTTTGCCAATCGTTCGTCTCTGTTGCTTGTTATGCTGTGTCCGGCACCACGGGGAGTGATGCGGATTTGGTCTTGTTCGAAATGAACCTGTGCGAGCCCGGATGCATCGTAACATTTTGAGGCTTCGATGATGTCCAGGGTATGTGCGGCTTGTGCAGCTTCGGCACTATCACGCAACCCAGTGCACACCATAAGGTCTATTTGGGCAGATTTTGGCGCCGGCAAAACAGCCCCTCCTTGGGTGAGGAGGTATTTGGATTGCTCCATGAAAACCTTGGCTCTCGCCTGTGTTGCGCGCAATTCCACGACCAATGTGCTGTTTAAATTCCAATATACTTGCGCTTCGGCCACGTATGGCAGGGCTTCCAAAGAGGTTTCTAACAATTGCAAGTCCATCGCCATCGCCGCACTATCGGCTTGTGAGACTAGGAATTCCTGTACAGTTTTCTTAGCGGCCGATTCGTTTACAATCCTTTGGTTTTCAGGGTATTCAAAGGATATTTTGTGATCTGTGATGGTCCAGAGATGCGCGCTTAATTGGGCCCCGATAAAGACCCAAATAATCAAGCCAAGTCCAATGACAATGCCGACGCGCTGTAAGATTTTCATTTTTCTCATGCGAATTCGGCTTTAATCATGGGAACAAGGTCGCCTATATCTCCGGCGCCAACGACCAATACCACCGCCGAATCAGCGGCTTTTGCTACACCTGCCAGGGCCTCTTTTTCCACCACTCGAGCCTTGCTCATCTTCGCTGCGAGGGCCTCCGAGGTGATGCCTTCAAGAGGCAGTTCTCTGGCAGGGTAAATGGGCAGCAATAGGACTTCATCGGCGCGGTCCAGCGCTTGGGCAAATCCGTCCATGAAATCGCGTGTTCTGCTGAACAGGTGCGGCTGGAAACAAAGACAAATCTTTTCGTTCGGATATAGCGCTTGCACACTTGTAATGAGTGCATTGATCTCAGTGGGATGATGGGCATAATCTTCAATGAGGGCAACGGGCTGGTGCAGGTGGTATTCGAACCGGCGTCGGATGCCTGTAAAGCTTTCAATTGCCTCTGCAATGGTTCCAACAGGAACACCGGCAAAATGTGCCAATGAAGCTGCCAAAACTGCGTTTGCTACATTGTGATGACCCGGCATGTACATGGCGGTTTTCACGGACTCCCCGGCTAGGTGCAAGGTAAAACGGAAGGCGCCGTTTTCAGGCTGTATATCGCTTGCCCAAGCATGGCTTCCTTCAGTGCCTACGACGGTGGTGTTTTCCAATCCGCTAGGGGTGAAAACGAAAGACGAGACTTGTTCTCTAAACGCAGCAAAAGCCTCCGCTAGGGCATCTTCATGCCCGTAAATATCTAAGTGGTCTGCATCGATAGTAGTGATGCCCGCCGCTTCAGGGTGCAGGTGCAAGAAGGAGCGGTCGAACTCGTCGGCCTCCACTACGACCCACGGGCCATTTCCTAGCCGGTAATTCGTTTCGGTACCTGACATTATGCCTCCAATGAAGGCTGTAGGGTCTTGGCCGGCCTCGGTGAGGATGTGGGTGAGTAGGGCTGAGGTACTGGTTTTCCCATGGGTTCCTGCCACAGCTAAACATCGCTTTTCATTGGTAATTCCTGCCAACGCTTCCGCACGCTTGATGGGCATATAAGGGGCAAAGAAGGACATCCAAGCATTAGACTTTGGAATGGCAGCTGTAAATACGACGGTGGTCTCCTTTGGTGTCCATCCCGGGTAGTGATCGATGTTTTCCTCGTAGGTAATAATGGCGCCTTCGGATTCCAATAAGGAGGTCAGTTCCGTACGCACCTTATCATAGCCGAAAACAGGTTTGCCTTGGCGCAAGCAATGACGCGCTAGAGCGCTCATACCTATACCGCCAATGCCAATGAAGACCATATGTGAGTTTAGGGTCGTCATTTCATCAAGGCAGTGATGTGGTCCACAATATCTTCCGTAGCGCGAGGTAGGGCTAATTTTTGGATGTTCTCACCCAGCCGGTCCCGGCGCGCTTTATTTCTCGCCAATGCTGCCAATTCTATTTCAAATCGCTGCGTTAATTCTCTTTCAGGAATCAAGACCGCCGCCCCCTTGTCGCTCAAGGCTCGTGCATTGTGGGTCTGATGATCTTCCGCCACATTTGGGCTAGGAATCAATACGCTGGCCTTGCCCACCAAGCACAACTCGCTCAAAGTACCGGCTCCAGCACGGCTCACAATCGCATCCGCTGCTGCATATGCCGTAGCCATATCGTCTATGAAAGCTTGAATATGGGTTTGTGGTGTGGCCATGGGTACGTATTCCTCTTCATAGAGCTTGCCGCACTGCCAAAGGATTTGCCAGCCTTGCGCGTTGAGTGCCTCCATGTTAGCCGCCATCTGCACGTTCATGGCTCGTGCCCCGAGGCTACCTCCTAAGACCAGAAGCACTTTTTTACGGGTGTCGAAGCCCAGTGCTTTTTTGCTCTCCGCTGCATCCGGGAGGGCATTGGTAAAGGCCTTGCGAATAGGGTTGCCGGTCAAACGCACTTTTCCAGCAGGGAAGAAGCGCTCTGCATTTTTGTAAGCTGTACACACTAAAGATGCTTTGGTCCCTAGACGAATATTGGTGATGCCTGCATAGGAATTCTGCTCTTGTACTAAGGTGGGAATGCCCATGCGTTGTGCCATGAATAAAGCGGGTCCGCTGGCATAACCACCAGTACCGATGACCACGCTTGGATTGAGTTTTCTGATGATGGATCGGCAGCGCCACAAGGCATAAATGAGCTTGAAGGGTACGTTCCAACTTTTCCAAGGTTTTTGTCTATTGATTCCGGCAATAGGCACTCCAAGGATGGGGAAGCCGGCCGCGGGGACTCGGTCCATTTCCATTTTCCCGCTGGCGCCAATGAATTGGATTTTAGCGTCCGGATAGCGTTGCTGAAGTTCCCAGGCTATGCTCAGTGCAGGGAAAATGTGTCCCCCGGTTCCGCCGCCACTTATGATGAAGGTCTTGCTCATGCGTTCAAGGGAGTTTTGGGTTCATTTTCTTCCAATTCTTGGGCGTTCTCGCCAACGATTTTTTCCACATCTGTATGGCTCACACTCAAGATGATGCCTAGGGCGATACAGGTCATCCAGATGGAGGAACCTCCGGCACTTAAAAACGGTAGGGTTTGGCCGGTAACCGGCATTAAATTCGTCGCAACACTCATGTTGACCAGGGTCTGAAGAATCATGCCCGAGGCTGCGGCAAGGACCAGTAGTGTTCCAAATTTGGTATGTGCTTTTCTCGCGATGCGAACCATCCTTCGGAACAATGCAGCGTAAATCAATATGATGGTACTGGCACCAAAGAGGCCGTATTCCTCGGTAATGATGGCGAACACGAAATCGCTATTGCTTTGTGGAAGGAAGTTCTTTTGTACGCTCTTGCCCGGACCTTTGCCGAAAATTTGCCCTTCTGCGATGGCCATCTTAGCCAAATCTGTTTGGTAGGAGGCATCATTGTCCACATCATCACTCACGAAATTCACAATACGTGCCTTCCAAGTGCTCACACGGTTAGAGATGTTAGGGAAGGCCAACACGATGAGGATGAATAGGGTCAACCCTGCCACGGCAATGCCCATGATCTTGCCCAAATTTTTCACAGGCACTCCGGCTACAAACATGAGGATGAAGGCCATCAAGAAGATGATTGCAGTGGTCGAAAAGTCTGCGGGCAAGATGAAAATCAACGTTCCGGCGATGGCGCCGAGCGGCCAGTACAAGCTTTTGAAGGGTTCGAGATCACGGGGCTTAGAGAACCATCGGGCCAACCAAACGAGCAACGCCAACGAAGCAAATGCGGACGTTTGGAAGGTAAAGCCCAGGACGGGAATGCGTACCCAGCGGGAGGCATTGGCCCCACCCATCTCCGTACCTTGAGCGAGTGTCACAATGAGCATGAGAATTGCAAAGGGGAGGATGGCTACCGAGAGCTTTCCTATGATTCTGAAGTTTAATCGGTGAACGGCATACATTAAAATGCCGCCCAGCACGAGGTGGATCAAATGCTTGGTCAGAAATTTGAACGTGTTGCCCCCGCCAAATTTGTACGCCAGCGAACTGCTCGCACTGTAAATAGGCAAGAAACTGATCACCATCAATAGGAGTATTAGCCCCCATAGAAAGCGGTCACCTTTTAGATATTTCTGCAAAACGCTCAACGATACGGACAGATTATAGGTTGCGGATGGCGTTCTTGAATTGGCGGCCACGGTCCTCGTAGTTCTCGAACAAATCGAAAGAGGCGCAGCACGGGCTCAATAAAACCACATCGCCTTTTTCTGCCAAGCGAGAAGCTTTGCGAACGGCTTTTTCCATGGAGTCTGTGTCCACGATTTCAACGATGCCCTGGAAGGCTTCGATAATCTTGCTGTTGTCGACACCGAGGGCGACGATGGCCTTCACCTTATGTTGTACCAAAGACATCAACTCGTTGTAGTCGTTGCCCTTATCTACCCCTCCGACGATCCATACGACCGGTTTGCTCTGGCATTCGAGTGCATAGTAGGTGGCGTTGACGTTGGTGGCCTTACTGTCGTTGATGTATTCCACCCCGCTGATGTTGAGGACGCTTTCCAATCGGTGCTCCAGGGCGTCGAATGAGGCCAATTTTGTGCGGATAGTTTCCTTGCGGATGTTCATCAAAGTGCTACCCAGTCCTGCAGCCATGCTGTTGTACATGTTGTGCTTGCCCTGTAGGGCCAATTCTTCAATTGTCATTGCTTCGTTGTTTATAGTTATTTCTATGGTGTTGTTTAATGTTTTTACTTTACGGAATTCACTTCCGTTTTCTTGAATGCCGAAGGCAATCATGTTCGGGAGTGATCCTTTTTGAAGGTGCGGTGCGAGGTGCTTCATGGTGATGGGGTCGTCATCGCAGAAGAGAAAGAAGCCCTCTTTTTTGGTGTATTCGAGCATCTGCAATTTGCTTGCAGCGTATTCGTCTATGTTATAATTGTAGCGGTCGAGGTGGTCCGGGGTAATGTTGGTGAGTATGCCAATGGTTGGTGAGAGGTGGCGTGCATCGTCTAATTGGAAGCTGCTCACCTCTAATACGATCACCTCAGGGTCTCCGGCATTCGCCTCCATGCGCTTCGCCAAAGCACGACCCAAACTCAAACCGATATTCCCCGCCAAAACGCAATCCTTCTCGCCACTGATGATGTGGTGACATAGGGTAGCCGTGGTGGTTTTACCATTGCTTCCCGTTACGGCAACAATGGAGGCTTCGGTGTAGAGAGTTGCCCAGTCTACTTCTCCCATCAACGGCACTCCTGCGGCCTTCACGGCCTTCACGATCGGTGTGGTGTGCTTGATTCCGGGACTTTTGATTACCCCGTTGGCGGCTAAAATGCGCTCGAGGGTGTGGCCACCTTCTTCGTATTCCACCCCCCACTGTTCAAGCAGTGCCTTGTCGGAAGCGCTCAAGCTGCCGTACTCGCTTAGGAAAGCGCGCACGCCTACACTGGCGGCCAGCTGTGCTGCGCCCATGCCGCTTTCGCCGGCTCCAAGAATGGCAATATGTCCGTAGGTGTGGTTCAAATTTTATCGAAGTTTGAGGGTGGCGATGGCAAAGACGGCGAGCATGATGCCCACGATCCAGAATCGGGTGACGATTTTGGTTTCGGGATAGCCCTTCTTTTGGTAATGGTGGTGGAGTGGGCTCATCAAGAAGATGCGTCGGCCTTCACCGTATTTCTTTTTGGTGTATTTGAAGTAGCTCACCTGGAGGATGACGCTAACATTCTCGGCGAGGAAAACCCCGGCGATGATGGGGAGCAGGAACTCCTTGCGCACGGCAAGGGCCAACACTGCGATGATGGCGCCGATGGCTAGTGAGCCGGTATCTCCCATAAATACTTGGGCCGGGAAGCTGTTATACCACAAGAAGCCGATGGCTGCCCCGATGAAGGCGGCGGTGAAGATCACGAGCTCACCGGTGTTCGGGATGTACATAATGTTGAGGTAGTTCGAGAAGACGATAGAACCGCTGACGTAGGCGAGCACGAGCAGGGCAACGCCGGCGATGGCGGAGGTCCCGGTGGCGAGGCCGTCCAATCCGTCGGTGAGGTTGGCGCCATTAGATACGGCGGTGATGATGAAAATCACTGCGAGGATGTAGATGAGCCAGGTCCAATTCGCTCCAGATTCCCCCATCCAACGGGTGAAAATCTCGTAATCGAACTCATTGTTCTTCAAGAACGGCAAGGTGGTTTTGGTGCTTTTGACCGGATCATTGTACGATGGGCTTTCCGGCGCAGCTTCCCAAGCTTCCACTTTTACGGTCGGCGCTTTTTCTTTGATGATTACGTCCGGGTGGAAATAGAGGGTGCTGCCCACGATTACTCCAAGGCCGATCTGTCCGATGACCTTGAAGATGCCGCGCAATCCTGTCTTGTCTTTTTTGAAGACCTTGATATAATCGTCCACGAATCCGATAGCTCCCATCCAAAGTGTGGAAATGAGCATGAGGATGATGTAAATGTTGTCCAATTTTGCCCATAGCACCGTCGGCAGTACGATGGCCAAGAGGATGATGACCCCGCCCATGGTTGGGGTGCCGGCTTTTTGGTTTTGCCCTTCGAGTCCGAGGTCGCGTACGGTTTCGCCTATTTGTAGGCGGCGTAATCTATCAATCAAACGCTTTCCAAAGAGCATGGAAATGATCAAGGACGTGATGATGGCCATGGCCGCTCGGAAGGTGATGTACTGGAATACACCCGCTCCCGGGATATCGTAGGCACTGTCCAAATATTCAAATAGGTAGTACAACATGGTTATGCGTTTAAGAAGTGATTGACTTGTTCTACATCGTCGAAGTGATGGCGCTGGCCATGTACTTCTTGGTATTTTTCATGGCCTTTGCCGGCGATGAGGACAATATCTCCCTCCTTCGCGAGCATTAAGGAGCTCTTGATAGCTTGCTCACGGTCGGGGATGACCAAGACCTTGGATTTGAGGTCTGCACTCACGCCGGCCATCATATCGTCGAGGATGGCTTGCGGCTCTTCGTTGCGGGGGTTGTCGCTGGTGAATACGGCTTTGTTGCTCTTGCTCGCAGCGATTTGCGCCATTTGCGGGCGCTTTCCTTTGTCTCGGTTGCCGCCACAGCCCACGACGGTGATGATGTCGCCGCCGCCTTTGAGTTTATCGATGGTGTTCAGGACATTTTCCAAGGCATCAGGGGTGTGTGCATAGTCGACAATGGCAGTGATGCCTTTGCCTTGAATGGTTTGGAATCTGCCCTCCACCGGGTTGAGCATGCTCATGGCGGTGAGGAGTTGCAAGGGATCTTTACCCAATTCTATGCCGACGGCATAAATCGCACAGAGATTATAGGCGTTGAAATCACCCATGATTCGGGTCCAACATTCCTGGTCGTTGATGTGCAGGAGGGTACCGTCGAATTGACGCTCCATGATCTTCACCTTATAATCTGAAGGGTGCTTCAATGCGTAGCTGCGCACTTTGGCTTTGGTGTCCTGCACCATCGTTTCCCCGTGTTTTACGTCGTCATTGAAGATGGCCACGGCAGAAGATTTTAATCCGTCGAAGAGGATTTTCTTCGCGGCGATGTAGCCGTTCATGTCCCCGTGGTAATCCAAATGATCGCGGGTGATGTTGGTGAATACGGCAATGTCAAAGTCCACGTGGGCAGCTCGGTGTTGCACCAAGGCGTGGGAACTCACTTCCATGAAGCAGTATTTCACACCGGCATCGACCATGGCGCGCATGTGGCCTTGGATGGCCAATGCATCTGGCGTGGTGTGTGTGGCTGGAACGGTCTCGCGCCCCATTTTAACGTTGATGGTGCTGAGCAAGCCGCACTTTTCGCCTTCGAGCTCGGAGAGCATGGTGTGCAATAGGGTAGCCACTGTTGTTTTGCCATTGGTCCCGGTTACGCCCACAACCTTGAGTTGCTCGCTAGGGTTGTCGAACCAATTTGCTGCGATGGCGCTAAGGGCAAAGGCGCTGTCGTTGGTCTGAATGTAGTGGATGCCCTCACGCGTGTGGGTCGGAATGTGCTCACAAACCACGGCAATCGCTCCCCCGTCGAGGGCCGTCTCGATGTATTCATGACCGTCGACTTGGGTGCCAGGGATGGCCACAAACAATGCGTTTTTGGCCGATTTTCTACTATCGTAACACACGGATTCGATGGCGATTTGTGTGTTGCCTACGATGTCCTTGATGCGTACGCCGTACAATAAGTCTTTCAGTAGTTTCATTGCAGCCAAAGGGTTACGGTGGAACATTGATTGAGTGCAGTGCCAAGGGCAGGTTCCTGCTTTACGACTTTGCCGTGGCCTTGTACTTTGACCTCGAGGCCTGCAGATTCCAAAATCTCCAAAGCTTCTCTGAGGTCCAGCCCGCGCAGGTTGGGCAAATAATTCTTTTCTAGGGCCTCGTGCTGTCCGTTCAGGTCGTGCGGTTGTAGGGTAGTAAGGGCTAATTGTGCCCGCTCCACCACCTGCGGTGTGCGTGGTAATTGATGGTAAACCTCGTCTGCAATGGCCTTAAACACAGGCCCAGCGACGATATTTCCGTAGTAACCTTTGAGGTAGTTTGGCTTGCTGATCACTACGATACAGCTGTACCTCGGGTTGTCGGCAGGGAAGTAGCCCGCGAACGAGCTTTGGTAGTCCTTTCCGCCCCTCCAGTAATTGAGCTGACAGGTTCCGGTCTTGCCGGCGATGGTTACTTTTTCGTCGTAGATGTTGGTTGCGGTTCCGCGACGTACGGCACCTTCGAGGAGAATTTGCAGCTTATCGATGGTTTCTGCGCTACAGATGCCTCGCTTGATGATTTCTGTTTCGAAAGATTCTACCTCTCGGCCGTGGTCCATGATTCTCTCTACGACTTGGGGCTTGACCATGTCGCCATCATTGGCCACTGCATTGTAGATGGTGAGCAGTTGCAGTGGCGTAAACTCTACCCCATAGCCATAGGACATCCAAGGCAGGGAAAGTCCAGACCAGTTGTCGTCGCTAGGCTTTGGAATGGTCGGGGCGGTTTCGCCTTTGATTTGCACTCCAGTGGTTTGATCGAATTTGCGTCGGTAGAGGAAGTCCACGAAATCACTTGGGTCCTCTTTAAAGGAGCCTTCCACGAGTTTGACGATTCCCGTATTGGAGCTTAGCTCAAAGGCACGACGGAGGTTGATTTTACCGTAACCGCCCTTGCGTGAGTCGCGCACTTTCTTGCCATAGACCGTGTAGATTCCATTTTCAGTATCGACGAGGGTGTTGGTATCTGCGGCGCCTGTTTCGAGTAGGGCCATGGTGCTCAAAAGCTTCATGGTTGATCCTGGTTCGGTGCGTTCCCAAACGGCGTAGTTGCGCAGTTCAGAGTAGGTGCTGTCTTTTGGGTTGCGCCCTAGGTTGGCCATGGCCACGATGCGTCCCGTTTCGACTTCCATGACAACGGCACATCCATGATCGGCTTCATATTTGACCAATTGGTTGAGTAAACTGCGCTGTGCCACATCTTGAATGCGGGTATCGATAGTGGTCACTAAATCGAATCCATCCACCGGCTCCACGGCTTGCGGATCGTCCAGCGGTTTCCAATCGTCTCCAACGATTTTCTGCATTAATCGGTTCCCCGGCTTCCCTTTCAAATAGGCGCTGTAATACCCTTCGAGCCCCGCGCTAGCGGCCTCGGTATCATAGCCGATGGTGCGTAGAGTAATATCGGTGGCCATCTGAATGCGCGTTTGGTCCACGTGCACGATGATGCCGCCTTTGTACACCCCTCTTTCGAGGATGGGGTATTGGCGCATGCGCTGGAGGTCGCTGTAATTCAAGTCTTTGGCAAGAAGCACATAGCGGTTTTTCTGATTGCGTTTGGTGCGCAAGTAATTCTCCCATTCGGAAGCATTGCGGGTAGGATTAAGTTTGGCCAATTGTGCCGCGAGCGCCCCAACTTCTTCTTGGAACACCGTTTCGTCCACGGTAATAGGATCGAAGTGTACCGTGTAAACCGGCTTGGTGGTGGCCAGGGTTTTGCCGTCGCTGCTGTAGATGTCTCCGCGCTTGGCAGGGATTTCACGACGCTCGATCAATCGCTCTTGGCTGATTTCGCGCAGTTCCGGACCCATGATGAGGGAAACATAAAACAATCGGCCCGCGATGGCCACAAAGAGCACATAGATCA
>Ga0181570_10002802_pt1 | contig 13662 bp, 20 predicted proteins | sample 101ome_18_FD_148667 | JGI IMG/M metagenome (GOLD analysis project Ga0181570, IMG submission 148667) | Coastal salt marsh microbial communities from the Groves Creek Marsh, Skidaway Island, Georgia - 101406AT metaG (spades assembly) | ecosystem: Environmental > Aquatic > Marine > Intertidal zone...
ATGCGCCCACGACATGGGTATGTGTGCCCACGATTGTATGCATTGCAATAAGGAGTAATAATCCTCCATAGAATGGATAATGACACTCATTCGGTCGAGGACTTGCGTGATGAAATTGAAAAGATACGCAACGAAGTCGACAAATTTACCGATAACTTTGATGTAGAAATCGACACGGCTGTCGATTTAATCAAAAGTCAAAACGTGGCTTTGATTAAACTGGTCAAAGAAATGGTATCGGCTCTTGAAAATGTGGAAACTGCGTTAGAAAAGATTGCGCCGGGATTTACCCCGCGAGTCGACTACGTAGTCACAAAAGAAAAGAATTTTTGAATTGGGCTAAATGCCCTTAGTTATGAGTTTTAACCTGTGCATTATGCAAGGTCCGTCTGGGTGTGGTAAATCCTCTATGGCAAATGCCGCGAAAGAAATGACGGTTGGAATGGGAGGCAGTAGCCTTGTACTTTCAGCAGATTCTTTCTTTTATGATGAAGACGGGAACTACAACTTCAATGCAAGAGATTTGAGTCGCGCACATATTGAATGCGTGACAAAAGCGTTTCAATGGATGAACAGTAAAAAGGACTCGGAAGGAGTTTCATTATTGATTATCGACAACACAAACTTGACTGTGTGGAATTGGAAACCCTACGTTGTTATGGCGTTGGGACTTGGCGTGAATCAGATTTTCATGTTGCGCGCCGACATACTCGAGGAAGAAAATCCTCTTGACTATGTCCCAAATCTTGTTGAAAGGAACACCAAGGGAATTGAAAACCCAATAGTGTTTCAACAGCAAATTGAAAACTTCGAATCGCATTCTGAAGACTACATAATAGTCGAATTATTCGACACCGGGTTACTTTGAACCCATAGTATGCCTCGTGGTGGCGGAGCAACGTACAACTATGCCAACGTAAAGGAAGCAGTGTACGAATTTTTGTGCAGTCTCGAAATAGGAGACAAGTATACAGGTGCTGACATCAGTATCTGGTTGAGAGACTTCAAAGGTCTTTCAAAAAAAGACAAGAATGAACAATATTGTCTAAATCGATATACTCTTGAAAGGAGCGAAAACTTTTGGATTGTGGTTGCAAATATTCTGATTGAAGAATACGACCTACCGATTATCAAAAGAAAATTGTACCTCCGGGAGTTCGAAAGTGGAGACAATTTGTCTCTGTATGAACATGAAATTTCATACAATCAGACATACTATACACATACCGGCTTTTGAAAAGCCATAGACATGCTGATGACCGTGCTATACGGACTCCTGTGGGGATTTGGATTCGCCGCAGGCTTCATGCTATTACAGTACTTAATTCGACGATACCGAAAACCGGGAAGTGGAATAAGGTATATTTGAACGCCGTATATGCGGCATAGACATGGCTGACTCAGGCTATATCGGAGTTGCAGTGCGACTCACTAAAAACGAATGGAACAGTTATACTGGAGGAGAACACGTCGGTAGGTACAGTCCTACCAAGGACGGACTTCATTATTTTTCATACGGATATCAAGGTTACTGGGTATCAGGTCCGGGGCAAGATGCGCCTTGGCAAGATGACCCACCAAGTAAGATGACTGATGAACGTGATGAATGGATGGAGGCCCTACCTGTATATGCAGGATTTATGATTGCTACAACGTGGAACGGTATTATTGAATTCAATGATAAATTACTTGACACAATTAAAACTCAAAGTGAGAAACTACAACAAATTTTCCCTACCAAGAAAGTAATGACTGTGATGGTAGGAAAACAAGATTAACGCCGTATATGCGGCATAGACATGGGAAATACTTTCCCCAAGAAGTGCAGAATTTGCGGTCTTATGCGATTGAACATCGCTGACCGACCCTGCCAAAGTAAAGAAAAGACTTCTGTAAAAGAAGCACGCGAAATCGAAGAAAAATGCCCTGCGGCAATGATTATGTATGCGTGAGACTCTCGGCCCAATTGGGCCATAGAATGAACTATTCCGATTTTGTGAATAATTCGTACGGTGAAGAACTGTTGAAAGTAACTAAAGCGTATCCTCCACTTGAATTTATTCTTGTTGATGAGGATGTCGGACCCGAAGGAGTGCTTGCGGCGTATAAGTCTCGCAAGCCAATTCCGGTCTGGAACGGCGATAGTGAAAACACAATATGGGGTGCCCCGGAACTGAACTGGTTATTCAGGGCACACCATGACAGTATTCACCTAATTTGTAATATCCCCTTCACTTTGCAAGGGGAATTTTTAGTTTCTGAAGTGCATTCAATAATTGCCGAAAGCCTTGGGCTACACGAATATGCCCGGGCCGCACGTTGCGATGTAGCGGGCTTTGCTTGCTACGAACACGAAAATGATGGAGTTTTTGCTCCGCAAGAATTGACATCATTGCTACTTGCAAAAATACATGCAGGCAGTGACAAGATGAAACTAAATCATTCAAATATGGTCGAGTAATGACCTTAGTATGTCGAAAATCGAAATACACCTGACTTACGATGAGGACGGAAAAGCGTACGCGCTCTGCAACAGATGTGGTAAGCGTTTCCGATTCAAGGGCGGCAGTGCATTCTGCAAAGAGGAATGTCAACTCGAATGGAATAAGATTCGAGATGCAAAATCCCGAGCCGCTAAAATCAAAAGAAATCGTGAGGCACAAGAAAAAGAAAACGCCATTACTCCTGAAATGCGAGAAGCAATGGAAGTTCAACGCCTTCTAAAAGAACAAGAACGACAAGCGCGCATTGAAAGAATCAAAAAAATGCGCGCTGAACACGACAAAAAATACAAAGAAAAGCGTGAACATCAAGAGCAATATGGTGAATATAAGAAAAACCAGAAATGGAAAAAGTGGCGATAAGCCCCATAGGTGAAAATCAAAATTGGGAAGTACGAGATTGAAGGTACGCCATCGGAAATGGCAGAACTTGTCTCATCTTTGCAAGAGTCTCCAAAAAGGAGACCTCTGATTGTTAAAAAGAAAACGACAGCGAAGCCAGAGGTGAAAGCAGTACAAAGATGTACAGCAAGGACCAGAAATGACAGCATTACAAAGGGCAAGAGGTGTATGAAAATGACCTCTCGTTCATACGTCTGTTCTAAAACCGGCTTTGAAATTATGACACCGGGCGGGAAATACTGTTTTATGCACCATCCCGAATACAAGAAACATGAAAAAATAGTCAAAGACGCGGGATTAAAACGCGTCCCGCACTATAATCCTAATATTCACAGCGTTGTACAACTACGTGAACGGGAAAAAGTGTTGAAGGAAAACCGGGCGAAATACGTTAAAACAGCACGGTCCTGATGGACCATAGTAACAATGACAAAAGAATGGACATTGGATGAATTTGCGATGGAATTTTGGAGTGGACTTCCAAGAAACCAATTTGAAGCAAATTTAATTTGGCTACGCGATTATATTCGCGTATTGAAAGTAGGCGAGGTATGGATGTACCCTCAACAAAATATGGTACTCCGAAAAATTGATGAAGACCGCCTACGACTCCTTGAAGGAACAAAGGAGTGACTTGGATGCCAAAAACTTGCGAATGTGGTGGGATTGAATTTATTTTGATTCGCAAACAAGAGTATCCAATCGAATTCGAAATCGAATGTGTGAATTGCAATGGAAGACGTAAGCCGTTTGGTTAATATTTTCGCCGCAGTGGTGATTTTAATTGAACTCATTATTTGGCTTCTTTATGCATACCGCAAAGGTTTCGAGGACTGAAAAAAATAAATACAACGGCCTATGGCCATAGAACTCATGCGCACCTATGACCGAACATGGGAAGAAATTGAAACTATGCTCGATGATGCTATCGCAAAGCGACAGCAGTGGACTGTTTTTTACGAACAGTCGAAACGGGCAGAAGACAAAGAAAGTATGAAAGACGCCGCTCGAAACTCAAAGGCCTTGGAAGGAGTCGTAAAGACTCTGAGATGGGTCTTGGGTGAAGAGGGTATACGAGACCCATTAAATTGAGGTCATAGATGACCAAACCGGTAATCAAAAGTGAACTTGGATTTCAGTGTAACAAGTGCTTTACAGGCTTTGAGACTGAAACGGAAGCGGCACGATGCTGTCTCTCTTGCAACCAATGTGGGTACATGACCCATGTTGGTTTTGAGCGGGCGCAGAGTTGCTGTCCATGTTCCTGTGGATTCTGCAAAGATGAATTCTGATTCCAGAACCTTCTTGCTGAGTTGAAAAGAATGTATTCTTAGAGAATACGACCCCCTCCGAGTGAGGTACGGCCCTTGAGGCCATAGATGACAAACAGAATTGAGTTGTCAAAATTTGATGCAATTACTGAAGGAACGTGGGAAGTGATTGAACTTCCCGGTGGAGGAATTGACATTGGTGTTCGTTATAATAATCACGGGCATAAACCAGTAGTCAACTTCACACAACGAATGGGCGAGCAAGTAAAACAAATCGAGAGAGATGTTGCTGACATGAATGCTATCGCTGCTGTTCCCGAACTGATTGCTGAATTGAAAAGAATGTATGCACGAGAAGAAGAACTTCTTGATGCACTGCGAATTATCCGAGATGACTTGGATGACGCACTTGAAGTCTACCCTACCATAAATCAGGAAGACATTGTAAAAGTTCGTAACTTCGCAAACGACGCTTCACAGTAAGTGTCCTAGAGAACAACCTTCCCCTACTGGGGGAGTAAGAACCGTGGAGTTTGCCAAACAAAGGTTTGGTAAGCCCTGCGGTTCTCTTTTTTTTTGTCGGAATTTTCTTTCCATAGAATTTAGAGCGTATTTGAAAAAGTTGTCCGACGTTCGCATATGCGATTTTGTGTAAAAAATGACACAAATCAAGATTGACAAAGAACTAGCATGGCTTCACACATTGGAAGCGTATGTGTCCCTTTGTCTAGTTTGAAATCCCGATAGCCTTGGATACTAACTGGTTGATTGACTACAACTTGGACTTCTTCGTGTCCGAAGACCATTTCAGCACTGAAAAACAGAAGGTCGATATCTTCTAGGTGTTCCTTCTCGATAACCATACAAGGATAGCCCTGCTTTAGATTAACACCACCGGGCATACGAAGAAGCCTACGTACATCACCAGTAACACTAGTATCAAGTTCAACAGCATACAGTTCCTTGGCATAATTGAAGAACATGTCTAGTGTGTTAAGCATGAAGGTCTTCGTTGCCTTCTGTCCGAGGAAAGCACGAACATCACCGTTCTTCGTAATCTGTTGCCTAGCCATTGGGCTAATCATTCTGTTGATTAGTTCGTTAGATTGTTTGGTGGTGATTTTCTTGGTGTGGTATTTATTGATGAAGTCGATGGCGTATTGGGTTGGTTCCTTAGACAATTCTAGTTCCGACATTACTCGCTCAGTAGCCATACGCAGTTTACCTGCCCACCCGCCATGTGTACGTGGATACATAGAACACTTGACTTCTCCCTTGAAGGAATTGAAGTCCATGCCTCGCATAATTTCACGGACATTGATTTTCTCGCCCATTAGATAATGCATAATCGACCTACGGGTCTTAGAATCTAGAAGCCTGTATGCTTCGTCAAGGACACGGACATGAAATCCCCTGCGCCCGGAAAACGTGATTACGATTTCTTTTGCGCCAAACTCAGATTCCAGAATGTTGACCAACCGAAGCGTGTGGTCGGCCATTTCCTTGATTTGTTTTTTGTATGGCATGGATTCGTAGCCATCTATGTGGTCACAATCCAAATCAAATGAAAGGTCGGCTCCTTGCCAGTTTTTCTTTTTCCATGTGGTTGATGCATTTCCTTTTCCTGCGTACGCATCGGGCGAAACCCATAGTGCTGTCGAACACATAGGAGCCTCCGCGCTTTTCTCAGTTAGAAAAGCACGAAGGTCATCTATGTTATTGAATGAATGGTGGCGGTCATAGTAAGTAGCCCCGATTTCCCTGCGTTGAATACTATCAATATCAAACTCAACAGTAGCGTAATGCTCCTTCAGGAGTCTAGGCAAATCGGACTTACTCAAAATCATTCTAAGCCCACCAATTCTTTCAAACTACCAACAACACGGGTAGCATCCATTTTCGACAATTTCCCGCAAAAACGTTCTGCCGTAGTATCAATGAATGCTTCGCTTGAAACCGCGGTCCAATCAGCAACCTCATCGACTGTGAAATCTAAACCGAATGCTCTAGTCGCCAAACTGAAAATAAAGTTCTGTTGGCTTGATGAACAAAGACCGTCTGCTTTGCGAACATCATCGTTCCAGTCAATAAGCACCGTATCCCCCTGTGGTTCAGAATCTTGTTTCTGTTCCATGGGGGGATTTTCTTTTTGCGGTTGGGTCTTACCCTTTTCCTCAATTTGAGGAGCCGGAGCCTTTTCAAAACCCATTGACCCGCCATTGGCAGATTTTTCGTTGGTTGTAGCGGTTGACTTTGCCTTAACTGTTCCGTCAGTATCTTCGTCGACACTTAAGTTGAGAAGTGCCGAGATTCCATAGCGACGCATGTAAGTAATTGCCGCGCCTGCGGCTTGAGCGGCATTCATGTTCTTACCCTGTGAAAGTGGGGGCAATTGAGCCCATGACTCGATGTATTGTCCACTGTCATGCAGTAGCATTGTTCTAATGCCGTCCTGCTCAAGCAATTGTGTAATTGCTAGTCCGTTCTTGTGGAGAATCGGCTTGACAATCGTAAGAATGTCGTCAAGTGTAGCGTACTTGTAGCCGTATCCCTGTGCGTTTTTCGGTATTGATGGGAATTCTGATTGTGCCGCGACTAAAGCGGAGGCAATCAGCCCAAACTTCTTTTCTTCTTCTTTTTCCATGTTTATGCGCTCCTATATACATAGCCCTTTTCCTTGTTGCCTCGGCGGGTCAAAAGCCCCTCCTTGGCAAACTGGTCTAGTGCCTGTGCTGTGACTTGTTTAGTCGGCTTATCAAGGTTACTAGGCCATTTACTATCGTTCGAAAGATAATTCATTACATGTCCAACGGTTATCGCTTCTCGGTCAATGTGTTCATCCAAAAGTTCGGTGTCGCGGAAGGCCCGAAGGACTTCTTCGTAAAGGCGTTCTTGTTTGGATGTTTGACCGCCATCCATGATTGCAGGGTGTGTGTCTGTCATGCTTGTACGAAGCAACGATTCCGCAATTTGGGCGTGTTCAAGTTGAATTGTGTCTGAAAGGCAAAGACGAGCGATTGCCTGTGCAAATCGTCGTAGCGATTCGTTTCGTCGTGGAGTAACTTTTCCGTCTGTAAGTGCCGATTGTCGTGCTTCGGTGTAAGTATTGATGAGGTATTCTTTTGCTTCTGCACTGATAAATACAGTATTAATGCGCTTTGCTAATGAAATTAACTTGGGCATAAAGTGGTCCATAGGGAATACGTTGTCCGATAGCATTTGTACGGTTGGGTCTGCGGCATCCCACATTGCTTCTGCAATACTGACGTCGAGTGCTTCTTCTTCCATATCGCGAATAATCGCCATGTAATCAAGACGGGACATTGTATTGAATTTTACGTTGGCTTGGTCCCAAAGAGCAATCGGGCTATCTGGGTCGAAACGAGCGTTGCGCGTCTTTGGATTTGCGGCGGCTAATACTGCTACGCGGGTAGTTACCTTTCCTTTAGCGGCTTTAGTAATGCGTACTTCTTGTGATTCAAGTGCTACGTTCAATGCTTCGATAACACTTGAATCCTTAGAGCCCAATAGGTGGAATTCGTCAAGAGCGCATACACTGTGTTCTGGTGTAAGTGCAAGCGCACCAGATTGAATTGCCCACGATTCACCACTGCTGAACAAGTCTTTCTTTTTCTCAGCGGCGGCTACTAAACCTGCTTGGCTAGCCTGTGAACAGTCGTAAAGAACAGAACCGGGTGTTAGACGCACTGCCGCGTTTAGCAATTGCGATTTTGCTACGCCGGGGTCGCCCAATAACAGGATGTGGATATCGCCACGCTTATCCTGTGCTTCGATACGAAGGCCACCTACTGCTTGAATGATGATGGCTTTCTTGATTGTATTGTGTCCGTGGATGATAGGTGCGAAATTGGATGCTAAGTCCGAAAGGATTTGTTCTGCATCGCGAGCGTGTACCCATTGTCGAATGACAGTTTCCTCTTCATCTGTAACAATCACATTGCGTTCTTTGCCGTTTTCAATAATAGATGTGCAGAAGAAGTATGGTTCCCGAGTCTTCTTTCCACGGCCAATGGGTCGGCTCATCAGAATACCGTCAAGAACTACGAAACCACCATCAATAACTTCACCACATAGCGAACTGCGCAATTCGACATTTATGGTCTTTGGAGAACCATCGTCGGAATCCATATCTTGGACTTGAACCATTTGATAGGTAATGTGTCGGGTGTCGGGTTTGTTGAGTAATGTAAAATGAATTTCGCCCTTCTTTCGTCCACATCCTCCTACTTCATCGTCGGCAACACACGCTGATGGCGTCAGTTCACTATCGCTATATGGGTCCTGTTGTACATAAGTAACTGCGCCACAGGGATTGGTCGGTGTTCCCGAACATTTGTATGCGCCAAGCATAACTGCGTTGTTGGTGCTTCCTGTAAAGATTACCTGCGCTCTTAGTCGCTTTAGCATTCCGACGTCGTTAGATTGTCGCAATTCCGATACTGTTTCTTCGGGGTATAGCGGTCCGCTAACGTGATACTCGGGTGGTTCAAAGTGAACATTGTCAATTGACGAAGAAAATTCAAAATTGACTTGGCCAAGGTATCCTCGTTGTACTTCTTCGATTTGTTCCATGACGAGTTCGTAGTAATACATGAGGAAATTTGGTAGTTGTCTGTATGACAACAGTAGTTCCTCCACCGTTTGGAATAATGGGATTTCTTCACCGGGCACGCAGAAATTTTCCGACACAAAGCCTTCTGGATGGAAAGGCGGGATGTGTTCTCCTTCTGCGAGTATTGCGGCATCAAGCGTAACGACTGGCGTTAAACCCAGACGGTCATCACGTTCGATTTGTGTGTTCAGTGAGTACAAAGTCCAGAAGCGTCGTTCTTCTTCAAACCGACCTGACTCGATATATCTGTTCTTTGCACTTTCAGCGCGGTCATCTAACCATTGCCGTGTAATACCGGGAAGACGCCCGGTGTGCCACATGAACCATGCGTTAACCGAGTTCCTTACTTGTTGTGCGCGTGTTGCTCTATCTATTCCTACTACCATGTTTATTCCTCTTCGTTAATTTTCTTGTATAGATTCGCTTGACCAATCCATCCGTTCCTTAGCATCAGTGGACGCAGGAAGCGATTGTTCCAGTCAGCGAGCATGAGATTGACATTGGCAAACGTGCCTTTGTCGGTAATGAAGGATTTCTTCTCCGTGGTAACGATGTTCTTCCAATGAACCGAAACTCCAATGGCAAATCGGTCAAGGAATGCTTCGGCGGCGGTTAGTCCATCGACAAAGATACTGATTGGTCCCGCTTCTGGAACTGCCGCCCATTGTGATGGGTCTTGACTTTCGTGGTAATAGAAATTGCGAGAACCATCGCGGTGTGGGCCATCGAACTTGATTGCAGATGGAATTTTATTCATCAGTCGGACAAAATCCCGTGACCTGTCGTTTTTACGAATCCAACCAAGTCGCTTTGCTTCTTTGTAAGTCATGCAACCAATGTTGGTGAATTGTGATTCGATTGAATTTGCAATTTCATTTATGCGGCGGCGCGGTGAACGGGAAGTGTTTTCCTTCGGTATCTGTTCCCGTAAATATGAAAGAATGGCTGGGTCTGACTTTGCCCATTGTACCATTATGTCTACTGCATCTCGCTTCTCCCAAATGGAATGAAGATTTGACAAACCTTCATCGAGAGTAGCCGTGTCCATCTTGCTCACCGTGGGGAAACAGACGGTATTACACTCGGCTTATAATTTTGACTGTCCCTTTGATAATAAATCGGGATACCCCCATATCGGCATTTCTGATTGCTGGGTCCAAAAATCTACTTAGGACCCAGTTTTCAAAACCGTAAACGTTGCACCGAAAAGGTGCAATATTTTTTGGGACCCACTTAGGACCCAGAAAACCCCCAAAATGCGGGTTTGGGTCCTAACTCTAGTTTGGGACCCAGATTGGACCCAGTTAGGACCCAGATTGCAAAAAATACCATGATATTGTATAGTTTGGACCCAGTTAGGACCCAGAATAGATTGTTCTTGCACACGTGGGTATCGTTTGGAAAAGAAAGGGACATTTTGTTGTGTGATGATGTGTTGTTGTGTATAGTGTAGTTGTTGTAGTAGTGTAGTGTAGTTATTCAGTTCCTAACCAGTCCCTTCCAAGAAGTATAGGTGTAGGTAATGATTCTCTATCTGCTACATTGAAATCCATTTCATAGTATTCACTATCCCAATAGAAACCGACAGAAACAATATCCCTCTTCTTCTTACCTGATGCAGAATTGACAGTAACGGATGAATGCGGTTCCAATCTAAGAACATCAATGAAACCAACATCAATTGACGACATCGATGCTCCGCTATCAACACGGGCTTCTGCTACAATGACCCAATTGTGCTTACTTTCAGCGACTAATTCGATGTCAAGTACACCGCGTTGTATAATGTAAGCCAACTTACTCGGAGTATGCGGCATATTTTTCTTCTCCCTCTTCTTCTTTACCAATGTAGTAAAAGTGGCGGAAGGTATTGATTTTGTACATACTTACCCCTTCTTCTTCAAGTCGCTTCTTAACTGCAACCTTCTGCGTTTCAGTAATGTCGTCCGGGACATGACCCCTGCGTTTCCAGTACAAACTCAAACTTCCACCGGATTCTCGGATTTCAGCAATCACATTATCTGCCCACTTTTCAGGTCCTTCGGGTTTGTTATCATCAGGTGGCGGGGCAACGAAGCCATTTTCAATTATACGAATTTCTTCATCTTTGTAATCGATTTCAGGTTCTTCCTTTTCATCAATACCAAGTTCTTCGCGACTTACTACATCGAATACGTTGTGAATTGGTTCTTCCGTTTTTGATGAAGATTCGACCTCTCGCAACTTCTCTTCAAGAAAAGCAACCCGCGACTTCAGTGATTCGATACTACTTAGTAAGTCAACTTGTGTCTGTTGAAGCAATACTCGAATGTCGGTTAAGTCCTGATGCGAAACTAATTTTGGAAGCCCACCGAACGCTGATGTTTCTTCGTCCATGGTGTGACCAGACTACAAGTGGAGCATAAGCGTATTGTACGAGCGATGCCTCCGGTGACCATGGACGTGTATGTTCTGTTCGGGGAAGAATGGAAGCGGCAAGTCGCTCAAGCCAAAACCTTGCTTAATGATTTGGACATAGAGTACGACTTCTATGATACCACTTCTGACTCGACAGCCCGTTCCCTATTGTGGGGACTAACCGGCTCGGGAATAACACCTGTCCTATTCATCAACGGAGTGATGTACAATGGTATCACCAACATCAGAAATCAACTTACCTGAATCATTTGAATGTAAGGTCGAACTGCCAGACGACCAATGTGGCGCATTGAATAATGTTGTAACTGTTAGTAATACTACTGGTGAAGTATCCTGTGCTGTTTGTAATGCAGTACTAGGGATAAAAGAAGAAGAGGAAGAAGATGCAATGGCTATCGAAGAAGGCGATACTGACGACGATAGCGAAATTGCCGATGACGAAGAAGGTGCAACTGAAGCAGGCACACCAGATATTCTAACCGAATGGGACGCAGATAAGCGTAAAGAAGAAGGCGCAAAGACCGCACTAAAGCAAGTTAGTGAAATGTTGGATTCAAGTTCCGTACAAGAAGCCCAAGTATTGGGTTCCTTAGTAAGACAAGAATACTATCAAATTTTACAAACACATCAATCATTAGCAGACCGAGAATTCTATCCACCACGGACATACCGTAAAGAAATGATATTGACAAGCATTCTTATCCATCTTGTAAAGGAAAGGAAATATCTCATCGACAACAAAGCAATTCGAGCATTGGCTGAAGACCCAAACAAAATCAATCCCCGAGTCCAAGAAGGCATTCGCCTAGTGTCCGGCGAAGAAAATGGGCCAATCGTAACATGGATGCGAGTATATGGTAGTGCGTTGGAAATACCAAATGAAATCATAGAACAAGCAGTAGATTTTTTCTTAGATACTGAACCAAGATTAGTAGTGGGGGATGATGGAATCAAAGCACTTGCATGGTTGCTACTTACATGTAGGACGGCAGGTTATCCACTAACAACTGTAAAAATTTCCAAAGTAACAGGGCGTTCTCGACCTGCTTTAGGACGCGTAACTAAAGCATATGCACCATACTTTGACGATGGAAATGAATAAGACCTACTTGCATAGTCGGTAGTATCATGGCCACACTGTCATACAACGAATTTCGGAAATTGCACAAAGGTATCCCGCAAGGTCAACTAAGTGACCTGTGGGCTAAATACAAAGAAGGAACTTATTCACCAGACGCTGATAACGACGGCGTCCATGACGGCGAAGAACTTGTTGAAACATCTAACGAAGTTTCGGAGAATGAAGAAGTCCCAAAAGAGGAACCTTCATCAGAAGAACCTACTGATACACCAACACTTACAAAAGAAGAAGCACTTGCACAAAATCTTCAGAAGTTCGGACAGTGTTATCGAATCCTACAAAAGAAAAACATTACCCCCGCAGACCGAGGGCAGTATTCTTCTATGTTGATTAAACTGGCCGCGGCAACACGCCCACTTGATTACAGTTGCAAACCCGAAGATGGATGGCAACTTTGGGTCGGACCACATCCCGATGCAGTTTTAGTAAATGAACGCAATCAAACTGCATTCTGCATCACACGCCAATGGTGGGCAAAGAACTACCAAGGTAGTTTCCTTGTTCAAGACATGGTACTAGACGACGAACATCGCATTGCGGTTTTGCGAAACCAATACCGCAGTAAGAACAGATTGGTTCTTCGCAATCCAATCCCCGGTGTTGAAATCATGCTACCACTTAGCAAACTAGAGGCAATCGTCACTTCATCTGGTAGTTACGAAGGTTGAGGTGAACTGCATGGATGCAGTTATCAACGCAATGAGCGTTACCATCGAAACACTTCAGAAAGAAAATTCCAGACTTGAAGGTGAACTTAACGAATACAAAGCCAATGACATTTCAAAGGCTTCGTCAATCTTCATTGTATATTCCCCAGAACGTCTTCCGGTCTGGTGCGAGAAAAGTAGTTGTCCTCGACTTAATCGCAAGGTCAAGTACAATACAGAAACAGACGACGACCTTACTGATGCAATTCTTTCCGATGGTATACCCGATGATGCAAAGGTTCAGTTCATTTCCGAACCTACTACTGCGTATCATCCGTTAGGTGTTGTTGCTACCTTCTTCGATGAAGATAGCGCCGAAGAATTTGTCGAGGCAGAACATCGTCGTATGCGTATGAACGGTGAACGCTATACGCTTGCTGTTTGCGAACTACATCTGTGATTAGTCTTCGTCTAGGAAGTCTAGTCCACTGAAATCAAACTTATCGTCGTCTAGTGCGACTTTCTTTTCTTCCACTAAGTCTTCTTCGTATTCATCGCGCAATTCTAGTAGCGTTTCGAAAGCAATGGAGTACTTAGCACCACTTTCAACGTTCATTGCAATCTGCGTTGGTAGTAGTTCCTTACAATC
>Ga0181570_10002803_pt1 | contig 13661 bp, 8 predicted proteins | sample 101ome_18_FD_148667 | JGI IMG/M metagenome (GOLD analysis project Ga0181570, IMG submission 148667) | Coastal salt marsh microbial communities from the Groves Creek Marsh, Skidaway Island, Georgia - 101406AT metaG (spades assembly) | ecosystem: Environmental > Aquatic > Marine > Intertidal zone...
CGACTGATGAATGAATGGAACGGAACGGGGTGGATAACCCTCGCTCTGGGTGCGCTTTTTCATCGATTTCGTTCGGTTCGGTTCGCTCGACGGCGACACACCGCGACGGGCGGGCGCGAAAGAAATAGCGACGACGATAATGATGATGGGATTGATGACGACGAGAGTTTCGGCGACGACGCCGACGACCGTGTCGACGACGACGACGAAGAGACGAACGACATGGAAATCGACGACGCTTCTGAAGAAGAGGGTGTCGGTGTCGACGCCGCTGCGAGCGACGGACGACGCGGACGGGGAGGTGGACCCGGAGGAGATCGAGCTCGACGCGATGGAACGCATGGATAAAACCATGGACTCCATCGCCCGGGATTTCTCCACGGTGAGAACGGGACGAGCGAACGCGGCGGTGTTGGACCGAATCGAGGTGGAGTATTACGGAGCGGCGACGCCGTTGAAAACCATCGCGAACGCATCCACGCCGGACGCGCAGACGATCGTGATTCAACCCTTTGATAAAGGAGCGATTAAGGATATCGAACGGGCGCTGAACGAGAGCGATCTCGGGATGACGCCGTCGAACGATGGGAACGTCATTCGACTCAACGTTCCGGCGTTGACGGAGGAACGACGCAAAGAGCTCGCCAAACTCGTCAGTAAACTCGGCGAGGACGGTAAAGTCGCCCTGCGTAACGTTCGTCGGGACGCGATGAAGGCGTACGATAAGCTCGAGAAGGGTGGGACCGTCGGGGAGGATGAGCTCGCCAAGCTTAAAAAGGGTATGGACGACCTCACGGCTTCGTACGTGAAAAAGGTTGAGGACGCGACCAAGGCGAAGAGCGATGAATTGCAAAAGGTTTAACGCGACGCGGCGTCACCGACTGTTAATGGAGAGAGAGAGGTCGTTTTGTCTTGAATATTTTTGTCGCGTTCGCTGTTTCATTCGCATCGCTTGTAACGACGACGATGAATTTAAAGTATCAACGCGCGCGCGCGCGTCCTCGACTGTACCGCTCGCGTTCGCGTTCATCCTCCGCACTCATCGACGCGCCCTCCCGAGGAAGGAAACGCACTCGACCGATAACAGACGACGGAACCGCGTCAATCTAATCTCGTCCCGGACGGTCGATCGCGATGGCGTCGCTCGACGAAGAAAAGAGTGAAAACGGAGCGAAATCGACATCAGCCGCCGAGGAAGTGCTCCCGCCGTTATTCTGGACGAGCGGTGACGACGGAAACGCGGACGATTGGATGGATGAAACCTCCCCAGAGTTTGAAGCGCTCAAGGCGATCGTCCGGGAGTCACAAACGCCGCAAACACCGCGAGAGCGGGCGGAACAAGCCAAGGAAAAGGGCAACGCGTCCATCAAGTACAAGGCGAATAAAATGTACGTGCGGTACGCGGTGGAACACTACACGACGGGAATACTGTGTGGATGCGAAGACGACGCGGGGTTGATGAGCGCGTTGTATTCGAACCGCGCGTACGCGGCGCTGTTGTTGAAGAATTACCGAAAAGCGTACGAAGATGGGATAAAGGCGGTGGAGTACGACGGCGGCAACGTCAAGGGTTGGTTTCGAGCGGCGAAAGGGGCGTTGGCGCTGGAAAAAGCGGAGGAGTGCGCGAGGTGTTGCGTCGGTGGGCTCGAGGTTGAGGGAGATAATCGAGATTTGAAGGTTATGCTTAGAGAGGCGAAGAGATTGGTAGAGAAGAGGGAGAAACAGGCGAAATTGGACGCGGAGGAGAAGACGAGGATTCGGGCGTACGTGGAAGCGTTGAAGATGAAACAGGTTCGACTCGGTCCGGCGACGTTTCAGACGGGTGAACACATGCCAACGATTGCGTCGACGTCGACGTCTGAGAGCACCAAGTTTAACTATTGGACGCTCTTTGTGTATCCAGAGTCCATGCAGACGGATGTGGTGGAGGCGATGCACGAGGACGACGAGCTCGGCGCGCATCTCGACGTCTTGTTCGATCCCAACGGCCCACCTTTGCAGTGGGATAGCAAGAATCAGTACACGAGAGACACGGTGGAGGTGTACTGGCAGACGAACGCGTCGACGCCATACACGTGGGAGCAAGTGGAGACGAAATTGTTGGACGCGGCGGGCGTGACGCGTCGCGAGGCGGATGACGACACTCGAAGAGAAATCGTCGCCGCGGAAAAGACCAAGGTGGACCCGCGGGATCAGTTCATGCGTGTGATCGATCCGAAAACTAAGCTCGGAGATCTCTTGCGAGAAAAGGAGTTTGTCATGGCGGGACATCCAGTGTTTTACGTCGTCGCCAAGGGAACCGAGTTTCGTCAACAATTCTTAAACGGCGAGTGGGAGCTGTGACGCGCGTCAACATAGAGCACAAAGTAGTCTACTTTTCTTATCACACAATTCATTATAAATAATCACAACAGCAATCCATCATTCGCCAGTGTCCGTCGTCAACTCGACGACGTCGTCTCCGTAATCCTCTGCTCGCGCGCGTCCCATCGTGAGCGTCTTGCTCCAAAAAGTCATCAATACGCGCGTCTCCTCCGCGCTAGATACCATCCCGTGACCGCTTTTACCCGGAATCACGTGTAACTCACCCCCACACCCGATGTTACGCTTCACGAGAAGCTCCGCGGTGCGCTCAACGTCTCGCAACGGCACGACGGCGTCTCCCGCCGACGCCGTAAAAATCACCGGCGTCGGCGCTGACGCGAGCGGACCATACCGCTCGCTCCCGACACCGACACCGTACGGAAGTAAACTCGCGCACGTCACCGCGCACGACCCCAAGCGATCCTTCCCCGTCATCTGTGACGCCAAATCCAACGCCACGGTTCCGCCGTCGCTAAACCCATAGACGTGCACGCGGTCCAACGACCACCCTCGCTCGTCCCGCATCCGCATCAAACCTCGGCGAACCATCCCCGACGCCTCCGTCACCATTCTCTGCCGCACATCCTCCCCCGTGCCTTCCTCTGCCGACGTGAACCACCGCCGCGCCCTCGCCCGCTCGCCCCGTCGCACCGCTCTCCGCCCGCTCGCGTCCAACGGCGCCCCCAGCGCAAGCACCGCCGTCTTTGGCAGCGCCAGCGCTTTGCCAAACCTCACAAAGTTTTCCGGACAATCCAAGTCTCCGTGCAACAACACCAAAACGTTCTCCTTCGTCGTCATCCCGTCGTCGTCGAACCAAACGAAATCCACATCGAAATCAACCGTCTCTGGTTGCATCCTTCCTTTTCCTCTTCCTTGTCGTCGTCGTCGTCCCTCCTCGTCTTCATCGGCGGCATCGACCCCCCGAGCCGTCGAAGGAGCAGACGTCTCCTTCGTCGTCGTCTGCTCCTTCCGTCCGCCGTCGACGAGAAACCCTCGACGCATCGATGCGCGCGCGCGTCTGACGTCGGGCTTCACCAGCGAGTCAGCCTTTAACGTTCCAAGACGCCACTGAGTTCAATCAAGACATTGGGAGCTCGAACGACGCCGCCGTGACATTACAACAACACAACATGTTTTATATATCAGCCCACGCGCCTGGAGCTCTGCGCGCCTTCGTGCTGATTACGGTACTCGTACCGCAAAGTATTTCCACTCGTGCTTCAACCGTCACCGCCGCAACACCTCTTAAACTTCTTCCTCGACCCACACGGACACGGTCTATTCCCAGGATACCCGCCTCGCATCGCGCTCGCCTCACGTTTTCGATCCTCCACGCTCATCTCGGCGTCTCCCGACCGCAACGCGTTCGCGAAAGCCTCGGCGGACGTCGGCAAAGGAGCCCCACCCGCAAAGCTCTGCGCCGCCCTTCGCATCAGCGCCCTCGTCAACGCGTGCGTCTTCAACAACTCCGCGAGCTCGGCGCGCGTTCCAATCGTCGACAACTCTCGCATTCGCGCTCCAGTCAGAGTCGACGGGTCCGCGCGTTCGCGTTCCGACATCGCGTCGACGAACGCTCTCGCCCGTCCCACGTCAAACGTCAACTCCGCCGCGCTCTTCGACGCCACCGATTGCGACGACGACTGCGTCGCGTCGGGGATTCCAAACAACGCCCCGAGACCCGTCGTCGTCGTCGTCGCCGACGACCCGCGTTTCGCCGCATCGGCGCGTTCGGTCTCGGCGCGTTCCAGCAAATTGACATACTCGGTTAAAGTGAACGACGACGTCAATGCCGCCGCCGCCGACGTCGATGGGTCCTCCGACGACGCTCCGGCGAGCCAAGATTTTATCGCATCAAACGTCGAGACCCCGCGCGCGCCCCGCATCGCTCGACCGGCGACACGAGACGACGACATCATCACGAACGAGTGAGCGATGCCTCGCGACGCGCAGTGGCGTCCAACCGACCGACCGTCACTCGACCGCGCGCGTCCGGTCGACGACACGAGACGGCTCGCGCGTCGTCGACGCGAAGTGAAATATGCGTCGTCGAGCGACGTCGGTCGCGGCGTCCGTCGTCGATCGCGCGATGCGTGGGACGGCGGCGGGGATGTCGATGTCGATGCCGCCGCAGACGTCTTCGGTGTGGCGGTTTCGGTCTACGGACGCGACGCCGGCGCCGCGACGCAAGGTGTACATAGAGACGTACGGATGTCAGATGAACTCAAACGACACGGAGATCGTCCGGGCGTTGCTCGTGGATGGTGGGTACGACTTGACGGAACGGTTGGAGGACGCGCACGCGGCGTTGGTGAACACGTGCGCGGTGCGAGAGGGTGCCGAACAGCGCGTGTGGACGAGGTTGAGACAGCTCAAGGCTTTGAAGAGAGACGGAACGAAAGCGTTGGAGACTGTTGGGGTGTTGGGGTGCATGGCGGAGCGGCTCAAGTCGAAATTATTAGAGACGGACGGGTTGGCGGATGTGGTGTGCGGACCAGACGCGTATCGAGACGTGCCGCGGTTGTTGGATAACGCGGCGTCTCGGGTGGATGCGCTGGAGGAACGCGACCGGATGAACGTGTTGTTGAGTTTAGATGAGACGTACGCGGACGTGAAGCCGGTGAGACGGGATCCCGGGTCGCCGAGTGCGTACGTGAGCGTGATGCGAGGGTGCGATAACATGTGCGCTTTTTGCGTCGTGCCGTTTACGCGAGGGAGAGAGCGATCGAGACCGTTTGATTCGGTCGTTCGCGAGTGCGAGGGGTTGGTTGCGGAAGGGGTGAAGGAGATTACGCTTCTCGGGCAAAACGTAAACTCGTACGCGGACGGGCAGAAGCCGGGGTTGAATGAGGAGGATCCGTTTGGGGCGTACGCGCGCGGGTTTAAGAGCGTGTACAAGCCAAAGCGGGAAGGCGCGAGACGGTTCGCAGATCTCGTCGCCGCGGTCGCCGCCATCAGTCCAGAGGTGCGCGTGCGGTTCACGTCACCGCATCCGAAAGATTTTCCGGATGACCTCTTGCGGGTGATTGCGGAGACGCCCAACGTGTGCAAGCAGTTGCACATGCCGGCGCAGAGCGGATCGTCGACGTGCCTCGAGCGCATGCGACGAGGGTACACTCGGGAGGCTTACATCGACCTCATCTCCCGCGCACGCGCGATGATTCCGGGCGTGGCGTTGAGCAGCGATTTTATCTCGGGATTTTGCGGGGAAACAGAGGAGGAGCACGAGGACACGCTCTCGCTCTTGCGCGAGGCGCGATACGAGCAGGCGTTTATGTTTCACTACTCTCTGCGCGACAAGACGCACGCGGCGAGGAATCTCACGGATGATGTCCCGGAGGATGTCAAAAAGCGCCGATTAGCCGAGGTGATTGAAACGTTCCGGGCGGGCGCGCTCGAGGCGAACAAGGCAGAGGTTGGGCGAACGCACCTCGTGCTCGTGGAGGGCGCGAGTAAGAAGAATCCCGACGCACAGATGAGCGGGCGGTCCGATTCGGGTAAACGTGTCATTCTTCAAGGACGTCGAACGAAGAGAGACGCGTTTAGCGACGCAGAAACGGTGGAGATTCAACCCGGCGATTACGTCGTCGCCCGCGTGAACGAAGCAGGAGCGTCGACGCTCATTGCATCGCCTCTCGGCGTGACGTCGGCTAAAAACTTTTACGAGCGTCACGGCGGTGCCGTCGCGAGCGGCTCTTAGCATTCACTTATTCGTTGATTTGTACATTATACACGTACCGGTAGCAGTTCCCGTAGTAACACGACTGTTTCAACACAACACGACGACGCCTTGCGATTCAATAAAGGCTCTCGCTCGATCGATTTCTTCCATCGTCGGCGAGCGCATGCCCTCCAGCTTGTACGGCAACCCGAGCTCGGCGAATTTGTACACGCCAAACTGATGATACGGCAAAAGTTCAATCCCACGAACGTTCGCGTGCGACTTTGCGAGACGCGCGAGAGCTAAGAGTTCATCCTCGTCGTCTGTTTTGTACGCGGCGAACCGCTCGTCCTCATCCGTCATGAGCACGAATCTCAACCACGTCGGCGTTCGATGTTTTTCGCAGCTCGACAAGAAAGCCCTCATACACTCGTATTCATCGTCACCCAAACTTCCCGTGATGGCTCTGTACCTCACCCTTCGCGGGGATTTCACGCACAGCAAAACTTCGTCCACGAGCGGCAACACGCGATTCCACATCGCTTCGTCGCCGTACGACGCGGTATCCAACGTCGTCGTCAATCCCATCGCTCTCGCCCCACGCGCGACGGCTTCGACAAAATCGCTCTGCAACAGGCACTCCCCTCCCGAGAGCGTGATCCCACCACCGTTCCGGTAATACCCAATGTTCCTTTGCAGCTTTTCCAACAACGCGTTCGCCGTCATCTCCATCCCCGCGTGCCTGGGATCCCCACAGCTCGCGTGCGGCGCGAACGCCGCCGCATCCGTGGAATCCACATTGCAACAAAAAACGCATCGCTTCTTACACCCCTGAAGAAACGCGATGAGCCGAATCCCCGCGCCATCGACGGCGGTGAAAGAATCGATCGAGTGTACGCGTCCGGTGACCTCTCTGTTGAGATCTTCGATATCTCTGACGTCTTCGTCGTCCATCGTCGTTCTCTCTCGCGCGGGTGCGACGACGTCTCTCGCGGAATCTTCGATGTCACCGCGGTTGTCGTCGCTTCGTCGTCGTCGTCGTCGTCGCGCCGGTGTGTGAGGGTTCCGACGTTTTCGAAGAATTCCAAGAAGACCGAGAATATGAATCGTCACAATCACGCGCGCGACATCAATCAATCATGTCGACGACGACGGACGACGCGCCGAAACCGACGTCCATCGTCTCCGGGGCGGTCGAAGCCTTTATCCGCGAGAACACGACGCCGACTTCGGCGGATCTCACCGAAGCGTTGGCGGGGCCGACGGAGAAGACGAAGACGCTGCTCGAGGAGTCGCGTAGGCTGTTCGCGTTGGAACGCGCGGCTGGCGGAGTGCTGGCCACGGATGCGAAAACGCCGTCGAACGCCACGTCGCACGGACCGGGATATTTGCTCTCGAAAGATATCGACGACGTGTGCGTGGGTCTGCAAACGGAGGCGCCGTTGACTCGGGCGATGAAGCCGCTGGGTGGTTTACGAGTGACGAAGAAGGCGCTCGCCGAGTCTGGGGGAGCCGAGATGGACGCTGGCGTTCAAAAGTTCTTCGAGGAATGGGTCACGACGCATAACGACGCGGTGTTTGACATTTACGACGACGAAATTCGGGCGGCGCGACGAGCGCATCTTCTGCTCGGGCTTCCTGATGCGTACGGGCGCGGAAGGCTCATCGGAGATTATCGTCGGGTCGCAATGTTCGGCGTCGACGTGCTCATCGCCGAACGCAAGGTAGAGCACTCGGCACTACCGATGGAGACCGAAGACGACCTTCGTTTGAAGTTTGAAGTGGCGTGTCAGATACACGCGCTCGAACGACTCAAGGAGATGGCAAAGCTTTACGGTATCGACATTTCATTACCAGCGAAAAACGCCAAGGATTGCATCCAGTGGACGTACTTTGCCTATCTCTGCGTGTGCAAGGAGAACGACGGCGCCGCAATCTCTCTCGGACGCATGGATGCGTTTTTCGACGTGTACATTGAGCGCGATATCAAGGCCGGGATCCTCGACGAGACGTCTGCGCAGGAACTCATCGATCAGTTTGTGTTGAAGCTTCGTTTGATCCGATTCTTGAGAACCACGGCGTATCGCGAGCTCTTCGCGGGAGACCCAACGTGGGCGACGTGTTGCGTCGGTGGCGCCTTTATGACTGGCGAGCACATGGTGACGAAGACGTCTTGGCGTTTTTTGCAAACGCTCGTCAACATGGGTCCCGCGCCCGAGCCAAATATGACTGTTCTCTGGTGTGATTCGATGCCGACGGCGTTCAAAGAGTTTGCTGCATCCATGTCCATCGCTTCAAGTTCGATTCAGTTCATCTCTGACGTACAACTTCGCGAGAAGTGGTGCTCTCAAGACGTTTCGATTGCTTGCTGCGTTTCTGGATGCGTCATGGGTAAGCCGAGCACAGCACAGTACTTTGGGGCCCGTTGCAACTTGCCCAAGTTGCTCTTGTATGCGTTGAACAACGGAAAAGACGAAATCTCTGGCGTTCGCGTCGGGCCGAGCCTCTTTGACGACGTTCCCGAAGGCGTTTTGAATTACGATGACGTCTTGGCGCGATTCAAGGCTTACATGGCATGGCTGGCAAAGCTTTACGTGCGCACGATGAATGTGATTCACTACTCACACGACAGGTTCAACTACGAGGCTTTGATGTTTGCGCTCATGGATGTCGACTGCAGACGTCTCATGGCGTTTGGCATCGCTGGATTGAGCGTGGTTGCCGATTCTCTGTCCGCCATCAAGCACAGCCGCGTCGAGGTTGTCCGCGATGCTGAAACCAGGCTTTCAAAAGAATTCAAGATTGACAATGAAAATTACCCGCAGTTTGGCAACGACGATGACGCTGTCGACGCCATCGCTGCTGATCTCGTCGCGAGTTTCTTGGAAGAACTCAAGAAACACAAGACACACAGAGACGCCGAACACACGCTTAGCATTTTGACCATCACGTCGAACGTCGTCTACGGCGCCAACACGGGTGCGACGCCGGATCAGCGCAAAGCGGGACAACCTTTCGCTCCCGGCGCGAATCCAATGCACAATCGAGACAAGAACGGTGCGCTGTGTTCGTTGAATTCTGTTTCAAAGATACCGTACTCTCAAGCTTTGGATGGGATATCGAACACGTTTTCCATGGCGCTGCCGAGTCTTGGTAAGTCGGATTCTGCGCAACGAGCCAATCTCGTCGCCCTTCTCGATGGATACTTTGACAGAGGCGCGCAGCACTTGAACGTGAACGTGCTCTCTCGATCGATTCTCATCGATGCAATGAACAGCCCGGAAAAGTACCCGACGCTGACGATTCGAGTCAGTGGATACGCCGTCAATTTCGTCACGCTCTCTCGCGCACACCAAGAAGAGGTCATCTCGAGAACGTTTCACGCGACGTTGTAGACTTTAAGCGTGCATTTTTCAGTTTTACATTACATCACATTCATTCATTCGAGTTCGAGTCAGCCTCCAAAGAGAAGCGCGCCGGCGAGTTCTTGGTTTCCCCCAGTCGCCTGAAGAGCCTCAATGACTTGCGCGCGGGTGAATCCCAAAGACATGAGCTGCTCCACTTTACTCTCATCAACGTTCGAAGACGACGGTGCGTTCGGCGCGGCGGCCGGCGCCGGCGCCGCCTCCGCCGGCGCTGCCTCCGCCGGTGCCTTTTCGTCGAAAAACGGCTGCTTGCCGATGTCTCCTTCGCCCAGAAACGGAAGCTCGGCACCGACGGAACCAATCATCAATACGTTACGTTTCAAATCAATGCAGCACTGGTGTCTGCGAAGCATATCGAGCCCGAGAATAAAGTCCATCTCTTGCTCTTGCTCAAGCACCGTGATTGCCGTCGGCACAAAGTGTCCGCTCAGTTTCATCGGCGCCTGGTGCACGCGTCCGATAATCTTCTGCGTGCCCACTCCCTTTGCCATACCTTGAAACCGGTGATCAATCAATCGCTCCAACCCACACTTTCGCGCGAAACTGACCGACATGATGGTCATCTGCGCCCCGCTATCGACGAAAGCCTTGAGCGGAGTTCCGTTCACCTCTGCGTCCACGTACAACATGACCACTTGCCCAAATACCTCTGGCGTCTCATCCATCGCCATCTCCAGGTTATGCTGCACGTTTTCTCTTCGAATCGCCTCTTCAATCTTCTTTTGCGCCTCCACATCGAACGGATCCGCGTGCATCAGCGCCATCTCTTCCGCTTCGGCTCGTCTCAAATCATCCGCGCGCTTTTGAAACTCTCGCATTCGGTTCTGAAACGCCTCCACGTCCTCCCTCTCGATCGCACTCGCCATCGCCGCATCCCTCGTTCGCAACTGCGTCATCAACTGCGACGACGCGCGGAATTCCCGCATCATTCCCACCGGGTCCACCGCCGTTCCGTCCGGTCTCGTCGCTCTCGTCGCTTCGTTAGCGTTCGCGCTCGCGCTCGCGCGACCAACAGTCAACAAATCCCCATCCGCGACGCCCAACGCCCCGAGCGTCGACGCTACCGAACTCGTCGCCCCCGTGGACCTCGCCTCCGTTGTCCCGAGCGCCTTCCCATCCTTGCGCACGACGAGCGATCCGGTTTCGGCGGCGTCGTTGAGTTCGCACGCGATCGCCGCTTTGAGGTCATCCAAAGACGCTTCTGCGCTCACCTCGACGGCGACGACGGTTTCGTTCCACTCGCACGCGATCGTCAAACGCATCGCGATGTTTGTGTGCCTTGCGTGGTGATCGATGCGACGCGCGCGTACGACGCGGGGGCGAGGAGTGAAGATTGATTACAATTCGCCTCGCTGTTGCAGCGCCGAAGCGACTGCATCGAACGCGTCTACATGTGCGCTGATGACACCCGGATGAAACGCCCCTCGCGCGAGTTGGATGAGCGCATCGCACGCGCGTACTTCGGCGTCGATTTCAACGGTCCAGGTGGATGGACGGATGGACGGGGGACGATTGTCGGCGAGGATCTCTCGCGCGAGACGCGCGAATGATGACCGTCGTGATCGGCGCGAATGACTCTGATTCTGATTCGTTCGGTGGTGGAGATTGCGAAAGGCGATAGGGAGCTCGCGCCAACCGCGAGGCGCTTCGGTTTCGGCGAGTTTCATGGCGTAGGCTTGGAAACACGAACGATCGTCGATGGACCTTCGATGCCGCCGCCGCCGAAGAGCCGGTTCGTCTTCTGCGTCCGCACCTTCGTCCGCGACGACGACGGATACCGAGGATGCACCCCGGCGTTTAAGCTGCATCGCGGTTTCAAACGCAATCTCACTCATCACACCGCCGTGATGCAGCGCCGCGATGATCATCGGAACGCGCGTCACGCCGTCGTCGTCGCTATCATCATCGCCGTCGTCCTTGTCTTGTCGTAAAATTACGCCGACGCATCTCGCCGCCACGTCCGCGACTTCGCCCGCCGCTCGCCGACTTACGCATCGCGGCACGTGTACGGCGCGTATCGGTAACGCCGACGCGAATGACGCCTTACTCCACGCCTCGACATCCGCGATTAAATCCCCGACGACCCACACGACGGGCGTATCGCCTCGATCCCACGCCAGCAGGTTGTTGAGTCCAAACGCCGCGCGGTCAAAGGTTTCGAGCGCGTTTACAAATCTCAGCGCGGCCGACGAAGACAGCAACGATTGGCCTTCTTCTTCTCCTTCTTCGTGTTCTTCGTCGTCGCGATCCATATCTTTCGCGAGCGATGGCGACGCGCGCATCCACAATCCGAGCGCTCGATCCCACACTCTCCATCGCCAACGCGGCGAACCGTTCTTCGCCTTGGACGACGACAGAGATTCTACCGACGCATCAGCGAGATCCTTCCACGACTTTTCGAGCGCGCGTCGCGCGTGCGGAACGACGGTGCACCGTAAATCCCCGCCATCCTCTTCATCCGTCATTAAATTCATGTGCGACCCGCGACAGTGGACAATCTCCACGTCGTCGCACGCGAGCGGCCAAACGTACCCACCGACGCTACGGAGCGCGCGCCCGTCGGCGTCGAGGCGTAAATCCGTTTCAAACAACGCGTCGGTTTCAACACCGGCTTTATAATGCGACACGCGCGCTTTGAGACGCGTGAAGCGAGCGGGACGAGTGTCATCATTCGCCGCTTTGGCTTCCGTTCCGCGAAGCATCCACCACGCGCTCGAATCGACCGATCCATCATCCATCCTCGGCATGGCGGCGTTCCACTGCGCCGCGTACGGCCCCGCGCTGATTTGTTCGTCCAATTTCCGAGCGTCGACGTCGCGACCGGTGGCTTGCCGAACGACGCTTTCAAACACGTCGTACTTTTCATCTCGCGAGAGCGTCGACCAACCGGCGGACGCCGCGTCGAAATGGAAGGATTGAAGCGCGACTTCCATGTACGTCAATCCCGTGCTCTCGACGGTACCGGGACCGTCGCGTTCTTCCACAGGAGAAACGTCGTTCCATTCAGACTTGAATTGCACGGGATGCGGGGCGTCAAAGAGCAAACACGCATCCACTCGACGCCCCGCGCGTTCAATCGACAGCGCCGTCTCAATCGCGAGCACGCCCCCGAGCGAGTGCCCGCCGACGGAAACACCCCCGGACGGTTGTCGTCGCATGATTTCACGCGCGTGCGCTTCCGCAGCCTCGGGCCAGGGCTGCGACGTCGTATCGCGCTCGAGCGTGTGCGCGGCGTGCGCGCCGAGGGTGAGCGCGTCGACGAGTTTCACGTACGCCAGCGGACCGTCGCCGAACGCCGGCGCGCCGAGGAACAGACTCGGTGGATGCACGACGTTTTCCGCGTCGGTTTCCGTGACGTCTCGCGATCGCAAACACTTAATCATCGACGGCGTTTCTCGATCGTCTTCTCGCTTCGTCTCGCCCTCCGCGTCGGCGATGGAAGACGAATCGCCGCATCGTCGTCGTTTGATTTCCGCGACGCAAAAATCAACCATTTTACCCGGAGTCGCGCACGTCGCCAGCGTCGCCACGTCGATGTCTTCATCGAGACCCAACGCCGTGCGAAGCGTCGTCGCGAGCTCAACCGCGGCGATGGAGTCCAACCCTCTCGCGGAGAGGTTTTCATCGTCACGGAATGCACCGCCGAAGAGTTCGCGGAGGGTATCCATCACGACGCCGCAAACGTCATCCGTAGCGACGACGACTGAGGAGGATGGATCCGCGATTGATTTTTTGGTAATCGTCCGTCGTCGGCGCGACATCCAACCTCTCGTCGTCGTCGTCGTCGTCGTCGCGTTTTCACCGTAAATCGTAAAATCACACCGCGCGTCCCCGGAGACGATCGCGCAGAGCGATACCGAGTCGGCGCGGATCGTCGTCGTCGCGAACGTTCGCGGAACGCGCGCGCGATCGTCGTCCGGATCGCCATCGCGGTACAGCGCCAACGAACGACGAGGGGTTTCACCGACGACGTGTAAGAGCACCGAATCATCGATCGACGCGACGCTCTGTCGATGACGCGCCATGGCGACGCGCGGCGTCTCATATGCGACGGTTGAACCGTGCCGGTTCATATCTCTTCTTCTTTGGCGTCGCGGACGCGCTTCGGCTTCGCGAAGGATCGAACATGTCGCGCGCGCTTGGCGAATCGACGCGCGTCCGCAATCGCGACGCACGCGCACGGTGAATCCGCCGCGATAGGACGTGGAAAAACC
>Ga0181570_10002824_pt1 | contig 13599 bp, 18 predicted proteins | sample 101ome_18_FD_148667 | JGI IMG/M metagenome (GOLD analysis project Ga0181570, IMG submission 148667) | Coastal salt marsh microbial communities from the Groves Creek Marsh, Skidaway Island, Georgia - 101406AT metaG (spades assembly) | ecosystem: Environmental > Aquatic > Marine > Intertidal zone...
AAGATTGGTGGAGAGAACTGAATCCCAACAGATTCTTTCTATCCCTTGCTAGAGTGGATTTGAGCTTTTTAAAAATTTTATTCTACTCATTTTTCTACTCACTATCTAAGAAAAATATGTCCATTGATTTAAGCGTAATATTTTGCTTTTAGAATCATTAAAACATAATCAAGATTTGACGAATCGCTAAGAAAAAGTTCATACAACTCTTGATGTTTTTTGTATTTCTTTAACTCAAAAAGTTTCTTAGGGTCATCAATATTAAAGATTACTGGAACAGTATCCACCTTGCCTTTAAAATCAATTCTTCTTAATAAGTGAATTTTTATTTGATTCTTCTGGATATTTAAGTAGATTTTGACTTTACTTCCTCTGCGAATAGCGATGTAACCTTTTTTGACTTTGAAATTTACATCTTCCCATCCCGATGCAACATTTTTGATTTCTTCGTAAAGTTCTCTAATTTCTTCAGAAGTTTTTTGTAATAAATCTGACTCTTGTAAAACACTGACCTCTTTTAGAACTTCTTGCTGTCCTTTCTCTATAGTCTTTACGCTCTCTTTTGAATTAGATGAAATTTGATTCAAACCTATCAGTCCATTTTGATACTGTTTGATTTCCCAAAGTTCAAATGGCATATCTCTGAAATTAACACTGTCTTTTTGATACGAATTAAAAGATGGAGAAATAAATATTACTCTCGATTGAGACCAGTCAACTTCATCTTTTTTTAGCTTCTCACCAGTGGACTCGATAAATTCAAGAACAAAAGCAGCCTTGTTATTAAGCATTGTTGAAAGATATGAAAAACCTTGGTCAATAACTGAATAAGAATGAGTCTTCTTGTATTCAATAATTACAAATGAATTATTTTCTTCATCGAAGCATAAACTATCAATTCTATAGTCTTGAGATGAGCCACTAATTTCAAATTCAGTTTTTACAAATTTTAAATTAAAGATTTCGCGACAATTATCTTCGATTAGGCTTTGAATGTCTTTTTCCAGCTTAAATGGATGTGACTCAAGTTGTTCTAATTGTTTATTTTGAAGTCTATATAAATCCATATCGATATCTTGTTTATGGATTAGGAATTTCAATGCATTCAATTTGTCTTGAATAATTTGAAATCTGCTTTACATCCATTTTTCCTATAAATCCTCTGTCTGTATTCGTAAAAGTAACCTCTTCATTAGAATGGTATTTGTTAGTGTAATCAATTAATGCAGTTCTACAAATCTTTTCTGTTTCAAATTCATATACCAACATATCATGCAAAGCATCACATTGCATGGGAGCATTACATATTAGTTGTGTAAAAAGTATTTTGAACATTATTTATATATTATCTCCAGTTGCTTATCGGCCTCGAAAAGCCATTCAATTTAACCCTTTCTCTAAAATCATAACTAAATGAATAAAGCTCGTTATTAATTTTTTTGGCATAACAAAAGTTCTTAGCAAGTCTCAATATTAAGTCGTTTAATTCCTCTTCTTCCTTCACTTCAATAAGAGGTCCCCTTTCCTCTAGTGAATTAAAATGAAGAACGGTCTCGATGAGTCCTTTAAACTTCTCAAATGCCTCATCTTGAGTCTCGTCTTGAAGCAATTTGATATCACTTGCTCCATGATTATTTAACTCAGATAGATTTGCTTGAAGAATTTCTTTTTCTTCAGTATTTTTATGTTTTTTTAGCACTCCTTTTTCCTACTCGATATAGTGATAATTTGAACTCCGCCCTTGTTGAACTTATCTGCTGTTTCTTTAGTGCCAATCCTATATCTTGGTTTTGTATTCGATAAGGTAAAACCTTCTTTAAAAATCTTATCTTCCTTACCAGCTTTTGTAAGCGTATATTTCGCCATAATGACCTCCTGCTTTAGTACTTTAGGCACAATGCCAAGGCGTACAAGTTAGAAATTTAAATGCCTTAATTAATATTATAGTTTGTGAGAATTGCTATTTCTAAAAAATTCCAAACCCATAGTATTTATTAACAACCCTCACTGTATGGACATGGAACATCAGGACCTGTTCCTACTATTCCCGGAAAAAAAGTAACCAAAAGAGAAAACAAGAAAGAAATTAAAAGCACCATAAATATATTGCCAGCACTTTCATCGCCAATGGTTTTCCGATTAATGTCTTTATTAAGGAAGAATAATATGAAAGGTACATATATCAATACAAGCCAATGGTTCGCATCACTTTGATGAAAATACATTGAAGGTGCCATCAGGATGAATATTCCTGCAAATAATTTTAATCCCCTATAAGCTAATTCAAGATACAGTTTAAATTCCATAATTAATATCGTATTTTTTAACCTTATATTTCATTCACAGCCTAAATTTTTACCCCTAATTTGCCTATTTTCACAGACTGGGCACCATTGCTTTCTGTGTTTTAGATTATTAAGTTTGGCACAAAAAATATGTCCTGCCCTACACTCAAATTTATATTTACCACTCGCCCCAATGTATTTGTTTGATAAAACTCTGCCTTTGTATTTTTTTGCATATTCTATTACATTATTTAAATTACCCGTATGTCTATCTTTTAGAGCCTTCATGGAGCATTTCTTACAGCCCGCTCCTGCAATTATTTCACTACCTACAACACTCCATTCACTTGAATCAATTCTACATCGAACCTTATATCTATGCTTAACTCCCAAAAATTTAGTAGATAAAAGGTCAATATTTTTTTTGTTGAGGATGTTCTTTAGTTCTTCTATTCTATCTTCTTTTATATAGGCTCTATTTATATCTATTGAACCGTTGAAATCATACATAGAGACATCAATTCCTAATTCATCTGCTTGTCTTCTAATTTCTTTAGGATAATCTTGATATTCAGTTTTGTATGTTAATTCAAATAAAAAAACGTCATTTTCTTTGCATAAAAGCTTTTTCTTTTTGTCATCATCTACACGTTGTTGAAGTTTTAACTGGGAGTCGACGTAGGGATTGTTAGTATTAAAGTGTTGCTCACCTTGGTATTCAAACCCTATCCTAAGTTTTTTAGAGTAACCATCAATTTCCATTTGATTGCCTCTATCATTTTTTAACCACTTTGGTCTGACTTTTGGAAAACTAGTATCAAATATTTGCTCAAATGTTGTTCTACAAATCTCTTCAGAAATACCTGCTTTAGCGCAAGTGGGACACCACTGCCCTTGTTTGATTTTAGAGAATGTTTTAGTAAATTTATGACCTAATGAGCACTCCCATTTGTAATGAGTACCTATATTGATATATTTATCGCTTAAGCATAATCCTTCGAGTGATTTAGCAAATTCTTGCATTTCTCTAAGAGATAGTTTTGAATTTCCGCCGCACTCTGGACACCAAGTTCCTAGTCTGATAACACAATATGGAGTTGTTTCCCAAATATGACCTTTATTACATTGCCATCGAAGTTTTGTATCGGTATTTACATATTTTTTACTTAAACACTTACCGCCCCTTGATTTAGCAATCGATTGCATATCTTCTATAGTGCGTTTATTCAATCCAGCACACTCTGAGCACCAACTATTTCCATTTATAACACTATTTGGAACTGCCTCCCAAATATGGCCATTATCACACTGCCATCGAAGTTTGGTCTTACCATTGATATATTTCTTGCTTAAACACTTTCCGCCTCGAGATTCTGCAAATTCCTTCATCTCTTCTATAGTGCGTTTCTTTAATCCAGAACACTCTGGACACCATTGACCTCGAGTTTTAATATGGTGAGGTGTATTTTTCCAGGTGTGTCCTTTTGAGCATTGCCATAATAATTTAGTGTTAATATTAATATACTCAACACTGAGACATATGCCGTCCCTTGATTTAGCAAGCGATTGCATATCCTCTATAGTTAACTTCTTTGGCATCTGTATTTGTTTTTGTCCTAAGGTATATATTATCTCAAGTAAAGATACAAGGTTCTGTTCAAGAAAAGTTAAGAGAAATCTCTAATAATGAATCAATCAAAATTATTACTCTTAGAATGTGGTCAATAACATGGATTGCATCCATATTAATACTTTACTAGATAAACAATCAAAAAGACTATCAATGAGAGCATACCTGGCATAAAGTAGACAAACATCCACCCAATGGCATCAGTGTGCTCCATAAAATTAATCGGCTCTCGTTTCTTGCATGAATGATTGATATACATATATGAACCTACAATCCATAGAGGGTAGAACAATAAGAATCCCAAGCCGACATAATGCATTAATACCAATGGCAAAATACTTAAAGCACTGAGATAAGCCGTTAGTACCAAAACTCTATATATTGAACCAATCATGTCCATACTCCGTAAGCTATAAATGCAATCAATAGCGTGAAGAAAAATCCCATTGCAAGCCCCATAGCATCAGTGTGTTCAAGGTATGGATAACCATTATCCATCTTGCCTTCTATAGCAAACTTCCAAGTAAATCCTTGTAGCCACAACCAAATTGTAAATACTGCAAAAGGATTGTTCTGATAGATGAGATAAATACTCAATGTACCAAAAACATACATCAATCTCAGTCCCCACCTAATGATGCCCATACTCTCTGCATTCGGTGAAAAGAGCTGGGCTTTGCCTTCAGCTTTTAATCGGTTGTATTCCTTGTAGACTAGTTTGTCTTCAAAGGTCTTGAGTAAGTTCATCTACACTCCTATCAAAATTCTCTAAAAACTTGTAGGTGTCTTGAACACCCTTGTTGTAGCCTTTTCTGTATTGCCAACTTGCGTATGGCAACATTAGCATCCATAATGCTATTATGATGACGATGAATAATTCTGGTGTCATAGGTTAACCACCTTGCCTTTAAAGGCGATAGAGTTAGGTTTTAAGCCATTTTCTGACAATCTCTTAGCAACCTTAGGAAACGGTGTAATATGCTCTTTTTCAAGCGATTTGAGTAGTCCTGGATGAACTTCAAACAATCGTCGTTCAAGATTTTTAATGCCTTCTTTGTCGCTGAATGAAATCATTCCACAAGCGTTGCATGAAACATTGGCATCAATCAGATGTTTTAATGCCTTGAATGGCAGTTCATAGCTAGATGATATCGCATTGGTTAAGGTATGAAACTCCTCTGGACTAGTGCCCTTGATAGATACCCTCACATGCAGATTTTTAAATCTAGCTAGCTGGTTAGCAAACTCTTTGTCATTTCCCAGGGTCATACCGTTCGTCTCTAGCACATAGACATAATCTGATTGGTCTACCAAATCTAGCAGCTCAAATAAGTGTTGTCTTCCTAATGTGCCCTCGGATGCTGAAGCCGATATGAGCTTGTGTCCATAGCGTCTAGCTGTTTTATCCAGTGCATCGAACACTTCGTTGGGCGTGTAGAATTTACCCGTCGTTTGAGGACGGAATACTGGCTTATCTGAGAAGCAAAACTTACATCTTAGATTGCAGCCCACCTCTACTGCAGAGGTGGTACCGCCGTAGAATCGAAGTGGACGCGAAAGCTTGGCATACTTTCGCTTGTTTCCATCCACTACGATAGACTCCATCTTTTCTGTAAGTTTGATAGGGTCGTAGCCTTTCATGACTCTACTGTTTAGTTGTTGAAGTGTTGCTTTTGCCGTATAGCAACTTATTTTGAGTATCCATAATCTTTCTAGTTACTCCTTTCTTGACATCACCCATGAACGTCTTACCACCATTCTTTTCAGCGTGATTCCACTCATACTCAATCAAATCCTCAAGGAATGATATTGGTGATGCACCTTTTTCATTATCGACACATGCCTTATGAAGTCTCTTCAATGCTTGAGACTTATCCTTATCACCCATCTTTGACTTCTCTACTGAGTTTTGAAGCATATCAATTGTCTCATCCATGGCTTTGGTATCAATTGGATGAGGTCTGCCATCCTTTCCGCCAATAGCGAATGAGAATCTAGCTGGGTCTTCAAATCGTGACTCATCGCCATGAATGACTTCGGATGCCATTGCTAATGATTTTAAGGTTCTAGGACCTACTCCTTTCATCATCACCAGGTCCTCAAACTTATTGATATCTCCGTTATAGGCCATATTCAATACTGAGCCTAATCTAACCATATCAACATCTTGTTCTCGCACATCATGTCTGTTGGGCATTGAGATACTTCTGTAAGCATCAATAACCTCTGATGGCTTCTCTTTAGTGAGATTCACCATATTAGTTCTGAGCATATCAGCACTTTTATCTGTTAGATTCATCACTGGACTCCCCTTCTCACCTACAATCCCTGTGTGAGGTGCTGAGACGAATGAGCGAACCGATGGTGAATGCCAATGATATCTTCTGGCTCTTCGATTCACTGGGCTCATACCTTGTGAGATACTTGTCCATTCACCCTCATCTGATAGTATGAAGTAGTGCTGGTAAAGGTTATATCCATCTTGAACCGCATTATTATCGATTCTCTTGGTTAGTTGACATGATTCAGCCAACTCATCACCCTTAAGTGAGTGTTTGTCCGAGATACTCTTCACGCGGTTATGAGTATTCCATGAGTTTTTACCCTTACCGCCCAGGATGTATAGTCCCAAATCTGATGCTTTAGGATTAATTCTTCTCTGAAGTGAACCTAACACTGTTGCAGTTACTCCTGAAGAGTTCCATTGCATTCCCATGACAGCACCTAGTGCTTGGAACCAATTAGGGTCACTCATGCGAGTTAATACCTCTGATTTTCCATAGTTATCTACGATAGATTCAACAATGGCGTCGCCCATTAAACCCATTCTATTCAACAAAAAATTAGGAACTTTTCCAAAGTGTAGTGGAAGTCCCATTGCTCCTGCGTTAATCATCTTATTCTCCTATTACTTAAATACCCTTCTCATCAGTTTTCTGATGATGGAAAGATAGTATTTACCGACCCCTGAAATGGTTGTTATTTCGATTTCAGGGATGACCTTAGATTGATAGCCGATACCTTTAATCAGTCCGATACCAATCAACCTATTAGCCATTGCTGTGAGTGATACATTGTCAAAGTTGCCCTTTTTCATCACTCGATTAGCTATGGCTCCTAGTTTGTGTTTCTTTTTAGCTGTTAATTCAATTGCATCTGTATCTCCGAAAACATCATCAAATGCTTTCATAACCAGTTTTCTAGGCATGAGAAGTGATGCCGCAAAATAATCTGCTTGTCTCTCTGCGATTGGCTTGTTGCCTTGTTCTCTGCACATAATTCCACCATTAGTCTCCATTGCCATGAATGTATCCTTGTGTAGGCAGTGATGACCTAGTTCATGCGCTATGGTGAAGTTGTATCTCCCCTCTTGCTCTTCTATGGAGCCATTCACTTGAATGAGTTTGGCATCAAAGTGTATTCCTCCAAGGAAATCTGGGTCCTCAAATAGTCCCTCATCCGTAATTTCTATGTCATATCCCAGATGAGATTCAGCAATTCTTTCAACTGGTACTGGAGCTTTTAATTTCCAATCTGAGTTGTAGAAGTAGTCTTCAACCAGATTTTGAGCATGCTTCTCAATTTCTTTTTCTGGAATGTCTGGGAATTTATCTAAATCAATCATATGTAGCCTACTTGTTATTCTTTGTCATTTCTTGAACTGTCTTCTCTAGTTCTGCCCATTGCTCCTTGGTTAGGTCTTTTGCCGACCTCAAAAAACTTGGAACAACAGTTGATGACTTCTTAATTACATTGATTACTTCTGGGTCGACTTGGTTTGCCCTTGAAAGGAGCTTATCTACGTCTACTCCCAGTACTATTGCCATCTTCCTTAATAGTTCCGGTGAAGGGGTATTCTTATCCTTCTCGATGCTTGATATATGAACACCTGAGACATCTAATGCCCTTCCCATCTCTCTCACACCAATATTCTTAGCGTTTCTGAGTTTCCTTATGTACTCGCCTAATGTTTCCTTAGCCATGTATTACTCCTCTATTACTGCCTTAATTTTGTTAATTAGCTCCTTCTTCTCATCATTTGTTGACGATGTAAGCCTTTCATATCCCTTGAATAGGATTGTTATGTCTTCTAGTGATAACCCCATATCCTCTATGGCTGCTGTTATGAAATCACTTTGCATTGCTTGTTTAATCATTGTTTTCTCCATTTTTTATTGTTATGTGTTAACTATCACTTAACACTTTTAATGGCATTGTAAACCGTTAGTTAACAGTTGTCAAATATTTTTTTTCAGTTGGTAATTATCTTAAATTATTAAGGGGGGTCTATTTGGCCTGAACTATGTCATAGTCCAATGTGTCAGTATTACTAAAGATTGCTGCTGTTAATTTATTTCCATAAATGCATCCAGTATCAATGCCTAATGAGAATGCATCAACCCGCACATCTTTAAAATTTTGATGGCCATAGACTATAAAACCTTGGTTTCCATCATATTGGTCAGCCCAAAATACTGAATCATCAGTCTCTTGCCCATAGGCAATGAACTTACCCCCAGGATTGAGATATCTTACCCTCATAATCTTTTTTACGTCGTCCTTGGATAAATTTTCGAGATTAATATGATTCATTAGTCCTGCATGAACAATTGTGACATTATTTATCTTTTTGAATTCTGGTAGAGACATCAAATAATTAATATCTTCTGCATTTAGGGAGTCCACAATATTTTTTTCGTCATCATTAAGGGTTATTGGATTAGGGTAATCCAACTTAGAATGCTCGATAAAGCGAATAATCTTATCCTCATGATTCCCTCTCACTGAAAAAATATCATTAGTTCTTAAGTATCGAATAGTTTCAATGGATTTTGGCCCTCTAGTTAAGAAGTCACCAACACAAATTTCATAGTCATCTTCCTTTGATTTGATGGAGTCTCTTAGTTTAATAAATGTATCTAGACAACCATGAATGTCTCCATAAACTATACATCTATTCATAATACAATCTTTGGTGATTCAATCACTTTGAGTCCAGTCCTTTAAGGCTTCAAAAAGCATGACCATTGCAAAAGTATCTAATTCACAATATTTAAGGAGTGCTTTTTTTAGTTCATTAAACTCATCAAGAGTCATCTCATCAAACTGCATTCTTGCATAGGCAATCATTGCTGCCCCACCCTCCTTGATTTCATCAAGTCCACTAATGGAGTCAACATAATCTTGACCTTCCTTAAAAATATCGCCAAGACTGGCGTAAGGGTCAAGAATCTCACCATCTTCAAATTGAATCCAAGTTTTGTCAGTAAAGTTTTTGCTTGGGATAGAGGATGTACCATAGATTGGTTGTGAGTACTTATTCTGAAGGAACTCAGATGATGCTAGAGTTGATGGCAAAACTGCTTTCAATGAATTTGAACCCCTTGTTTTGGGGTTGTAGTAATGATTTATTACAACGTCCAATAAGTCCACCATGTCTCTATCTCCTTTCCATTTCATGGAATAATCTCTAGGCGAATGCGTAATTGATTTAATAAATTCAAGATACTCTGCGTATTGCTCTGACAAATTATTTTCAATAATTTGCATGTGAATTCTGGCAAGGATTGTGTTCTCATGGCTTGAATACTTAAAAATAGTCCCATCGTCGTTACCTAGCGCATTTTTAAGATGCTTCAAGAACTCAAAGTTAGGAAACTCACCCTTGTTAGTGCTAATGAACTCATCTGCATGGGTAATGGTTCCATCCTCATCAACCTTGTGATGAGAGAATTGAAATGCGATGGCCTCATAGGGTCGTTTTCCCTCATTGAATGGTAAGGCCACAGAGGCAGTTTCAAAATCAATAAAGTGTAGAGGATACTTCCAGCTATCCATTTCCTCTTTTAAGCCAACTTTATCTAGATATACAGAATCATCCTTTCTTTGGCTTTTGTCAATTTGAATCCATTGCCTATGCTTATTTCTAGAGTCTCGAGGATTTATGTCGTCTTCATCAACCTCGTCAAGAAAAAATTTGTTAGAGCTTAGTAGCTTATCCTTGCTCTTAAAGTTCCAGATATCTAATACACAATCTTTAAAAACCTCTGCCTTATTAATTCCCAATACCTCATTAAGACATTCAGCATAGCCATTAATTTGCTCATTTTGAGGCTTTTTCGGTCTAAATTCACAATCACTGCAACCACTAGTTATTTTTGCTCTGAATTTAGAATTTTCAACAAATGCCTTGGAATATTTTTTCACCATTTGAAAAAAATTATTCCCATGAACATCCTCTTTGGTTTCTATAAAAACATCGCAAAAGGAATCAACATTGACATCTACTAAGACTTTTTCCTTTAAATCCTCCCTAGAAAGATTAGAGGAGACTCTAATCCCCTTATGATGTGAATCGTCACTGATAATCGCAAATTTTTGGTTAAGTCCGTCTACATGGCATGGCTTGGACTTATCTACAAAGGTTAAATTTGCCTTAATCTCGAATTCACTAAGAGCGTTCCTCAGAACATGTCTTTGAAAAGTGACATCGGATATATATGGCTCCCATTCTTTAAGAACTCCAATACCTCTTACTTTTAAGACCCTATCTTCATTGGAATTATACGATTTGGCTTTCACCTCAAAGATTTCAATATGATTTCCCTTCTTAACCAAGATATCAATTCGAGCCAATAGGTTTTCAAACCTAAATGCTGGCTCAAATAGTACAACCTCATCTTTTTTGAGAAGTTCATTGGTCTGAGTAATTGCAAGGTCTGGGTCCTTGGCTTCAATTTCAATACCTTCTGGATAATATGCCTTAGCTAAGGCACCAACTTGGTAACCACCCTCTGCCAATGACTCCAAAAATGGATTATCGACCTTGTTTGAGAAATAATCTTTGTTGGTCTCATAAAAGAGTTTTGTTGGACATGTAATTGCGACCTGGAAATCTGATTTTGTGAAGTATTTCTTCAAGTGCGAGCCTTATCCTTTTGAATAATTTGATAGGCTATTTCTGCCTCATGTAGTGCATCATCTAAGGCGCGATGTTTTTCCTCATAAGGTCTATCTGGAAAGAAATATGCCCATGCCTCTTCAACAGTAGGCCATTTTGGTTCAGTGTAGCCAAAATTTGGGGGAAGATTAACTATTGGGGTTGCCCTTAACATAATACAACTCAATTCCTTAAAACTGAGGCCTCTATCTTTCAAATATGTGAAGTCAAACTTTTTGTTGAAGGCAGTTAAGCCATATTCAAAACTGTCACAAATTTCTTGAATCTGTGGAAGTAAATCCTCTAAATTAGGTGAACTGATAACCTCATCATAAGTTAGGTCAGAATTTTGAAAAATCCAGCCATAAGGCTCTGCAAGATGCCTCTCTGAAAATCCTTCTTCTTTGACGACTGAGCTAAATACTGGTAAGACTTCACCAGTATCTATGTCCAATGAAACAATGCCAATTTCGACAATAAGACCACCCTTGTCAAAGAAGCCAGTAGTTTCAATATCTACAATGCCAATTAACTTGCCCACTAGTTTATGTTTAATTCATTAAATTTGGCTTTAAAGACCTCATCCTTTAATAATTCATGCATCATAAACCATGAATCAATATCTTCTTTAGACTTATTTGTCTTTACCAGAAACTCTTTTAAAGTTGATAGAATTGAATCATGCTCTTTTGAGATAATCGCAGTAATAAGTTCTTTTTCCAGCTGTTTTTCACTTGAAATAGAATTGAGAATATCTTTAGTAATATTGGTCATCTTTTTATCATCTGATTCCAAGCCAAAGTTTAAAAGAAGACATAAATTTATCTTTTCATAGTCTGGAAAATTTTTGAATGATTTATTGGCTCTAGTCTGAAAATATGCCAACCAGACTTTATTGATGTATGTTCCCAATCTCGGATTATGGACACTTAGCTTTAATAAGTTGTGCTGGAAATCTGGAAAAATTTCATGATTTTTAGCTATTTCTTCGTCTGTTAGTTTAAATGTGTGAAAGTAAATAACCGATGAAAAATAATAAATGATCGATAACACATTATTGAAATATCTACTAGAAACATTTTTTGAATCGCTCTGGAAATCTAAATTTCCTTCAATGTATTCCATTATCTTCTCGGTAAGGTCTTTTTTTCTTTTAGTATGCTCAAAAATACTTTTGGTGTATTTGTCATCCTTTTTTGTGCCTCGATGAACAAGTAAATTCCTTCTTTCTCTAGCCTCTTGATAAAATACAAGATCTTCATCAAAACTTTTAATTCCTTTTATTTCTAGAAGGTCCCTGCAAAGCTTTAAGAGGTTATCAACTTTAGTTTTGTAATCTAAAGTTTTTTCAAAATCATGAACAGAATTTATTAACTCATGATTATTAAGATTGGTTAGCTCTTCTTTGGCCTTAGCTAAAAATTTACTTTTATATTTTTCTTTATAGCTTTCATTTTCGTCTTGACAAATAGCATCAATAACTTTGGATTGAAATCTCTCAAAAAGTGCAAACGCATAAATGAATTTTGAATTATGTTCTAACTCCATTGAGCGACTGATAGATTTAAGCTTTTTATTGTTTGAGATAACTTGCCTTATCTCATCAATAGGTAAATCTTTTGGGTTGGGATATTGTTCAGAAAATTGACTTTGAATTTCTCTGATAGATTCAAATTGTGTTAACGATGACTCACGCTTATCTTTAACGTCTCCCAATAAAACCTCAATACTCTCAATTAAATCAACATATTCTTTACGTATTTCTGGGTTAACCATCTCTAAAGCTTAGTCATTAAGATGCGCTTTTCACATCATCCAAAACTTTTAACTCAGAATTTTGTTTGCGAAAAATATTCTTATCTAACTGAGTGTGAATTATCTCTGCAATTTGTTTTGCTAGAAGAACTGGTACTGCATTTCCAATTTGACGATACATACTTCCTAAAGCACCATGAAAAACGAAATCATCTGGGAAAGTTTGAATGATTGCGCATTCTCTAACTGACATCCTTCTTTTCTTATTTGGATGAATTTCTGGGCCAGTAGCAGTGATAGTGTCACTTGGCTCATCCCAGTTGTTAATTCTGAGCGATTGTTCAAAGGTAATTTCCTTAAGCTCGAGCTCGGTAACTTGTTTGTCGAACTTATCATCAAAGCCCAATAATTCTTTAAGTTTCCACCAATCACTTGGATTTGGAATGCTTCCAGAATTGTTGTCCTTTCTGAACCAGTGCCCAGCTGTATGGGCATAACCAAAGTACTCATCAATCGTCTTGGTTGACCAAGATGACTTGTTTCTCCACTCTTTGAGGTAGTCACAAATATCATGCTGATTAACCTTGTGCTTTCTTCCCCAAAAGGTATCAGCCACGTTGGTTCTGGCGACATGGTTATAAATCATCTTACCACCATGTTCAAAAGGCTTATCCCTGGTTCTGACATTCGCTAAATAACCACAAGCTTCTTTAACAGTAATTTTCTTTTTGAGCTTATTTTCAAATAACTCTGGCGCACTAGTATGCGATTCTTTCGGATAAGTGTTGGGTAGGTCTAATCTATTACCAATAATAAAGACCCTCTCACGATTCTGAGGGACACCGTAATCTGAAGCTTTCAAGACCTTAAAATCAACGTTATACCCAAGAGATTTAAAGTCATTAACAATCATCTTAATGACAGCACCCTTTTGCATCGACATTAATCCTTTAACGTTTTCACCAACGAAGAATTTAGGTTTTTTGTCT
>Ga0181570_10002825_pt1 | contig 13594 bp, 11 predicted proteins | sample 101ome_18_FD_148667 | JGI IMG/M metagenome (GOLD analysis project Ga0181570, IMG submission 148667) | Coastal salt marsh microbial communities from the Groves Creek Marsh, Skidaway Island, Georgia - 101406AT metaG (spades assembly) | ecosystem: Environmental > Aquatic > Marine > Intertidal zone...
ACAGCGATCTACCTTGAAAGATATTTAAACTACGGATTAACTCGTAAAGATCTTCAATCAGGAAAACCAATAATTGGTATAGCTCAATCAGGTAGTGACTTATCACCATGTAATAGGCATATTTTAAATTTGAGTAATAGAATTAAAAAAGGTGTAAGAGATGCAGGTGGTGTTCCTATGGAGTTTCCAACTCATCCTATTCAAGAAACTGGAAAAAGACCCACAGCAGCACTTGATAGAAATTTATCGTATTTATCTTTGGTTGAAGTTTTATATGGTTATCCATTAGATGGAGTAATCCTAACAACAGGATGTGATAAAACTACTCCTGCTGCACTTATGGCAGCAGCAACAGTAAATATACCAGCAATAGTTTTATCTGGTGGGCCAATGTTAGATGGTCATTACAAAGGAAAAAAAGCAGGTTCAGGAACAATAATTTGGGAAGCTCGAAAATTATATTCTAAGGGAAAAATTGATTATGATGAATTCATGGATATGGCTACAGCTTCTTCACCTAGCGTTGGCCATTGTAACACAATGGGTACTGCATCAACTATGAACTCAATTGCAGAAGCATTAGGAATGTCTTTGCCAGGATGTGCTATAATTCCTGCACCTTATCCGGAAAGAAAAAAAATATCTTATCAAACAGGAAAAAGAATTGTGGGTATGGTTAAAGAAAATCTAACTCCTTCTAAAATAATGACAAAAAAATCTTTTGAAAATGCGGTTGTTGTTGCAAGTGCCATAGGTGGCTCAAGTAATGCTGTATCTCACTTGATAGCTATAGCAAAACATATGAACATTAAATTTAATTTGTCAGATTGGCAAAAACTTGGACATAAAATTCCCCTGTTAGTAAATTGTCAGCCTGCTGGAGAATATTTAATGGAAGGTTTTTATAAAGCAGGTGGTGTACCAGCAGTAATGATAGAATTAATAAAAAATAAAAAAATAAATTCAGAGGTTTTAACAGTCACTGGAAAGAAATTAAAAAATAATCTTAAATTTAAAATGAAGATTAATAGAAATGTAATTAAAGGTTATAAAAATGCTCTAACTGAAAATGCTGGGTTTTTAGTTTTAAAAAGTAATTTTTTTAATTCTGCAATAATGAAGACTTCAGTTATTAGTGAAGAATTTAAAAAAAGATATCTTAATAACAAAAAGACACCTAATACTTTTATATCTAATGCTGTAGTATTTGAAGGTCCCGAAGATTATCATAAAAGAATAAATGATAAAAAATTAAAAATTGATGAAAATTCAATGTTGATAATAAGAGGATGTGGCCCAATAGGTTACCCAGGCTCAGCAGAAGTTGTTAATATGCAACCACCTGATCGTCTATTAAAAAAAGGAATTAATGCATTACCAACATTAGGTGATGGAAGACAGAGTGGTACATCGGCAAGTCCATCAATTCTTCATGTTTCACCAGAGTCCGCCGCTGGAGGCGATCTAGCTATAATTAAAACTGGAGATAAAATAAAAGTAGATTTAAGAAAAAGAAGAGTGGATGTTTTAATATCAAATAACGAAATAAAAAAAAGAAGATTAAGAAAAAAAATAAATAAATTAAATAACCAAACCCCATGGCAAGAATTATCTAGATTAACTGTCGGACAATTAGAAGATGGCGCATGTATCAAAACTAAATCAATGTATACAGATATAGTCTTGAAGAAGGGAACCCCAAGACATTCACACTAATTATGCAAAAAGTAACATTAATAGGCACTGGTTTAATGGGTTATCCAATGGCTCAAAATATTTTAAAGGGTGGACACACGCTTTCAGTTTTTAATAGAACTAAAGAAAAAGCGTATGGACTTAGCAAAAATGGCGCTGTCGTTGCAAAATCAATTAAAGAAGCAATAGAAAATTCAGATGTAATAATCACAATGCTTTCTGATGATAATGCAGTTTCTGAAGTAATTAATTCAAATGATTTTTTAGATAATATTAAAATAAATTCTACTGTTATTGATATGAGTTCAACAAAACCAGTTACATCAAAAAAAATTTTTGATTTATTAAAAAATAAAAATATTAATTTTTTAGATGCCCCTGTTTCTGGAGGAACAGTTGGTGCTGAAAAAGCTTCATTAGCTATAATGGTTGGTGGTGATGAAATTATATTTAATAAAGTTGTTAAAATATTAAATACTATGGGCAATCCTACATTAGTTGGTCCTATAGGAAGTGGTCAAATTGCAAAGTTAGCAAATCAAATAATTGTAGGGGTAACCATTGGCGCTGTTGCTGAGGCTATACATCTATGTAAGGTTTCAGGAGCAGATCCTAATAAATTCATAAAAGCCGTCGAAGGTGGATTTGCAGACAGCAATATTTTAAGATCTCACGGCAAGAAAATGATCGATAAAAATTTTAATCCTGGAGGGAAAACCTCAACGCATCTAAAAGACATGAATAATATATTAGAGAGCGCTGAAAACTATAATTTTAAATTACCGATTTCTAAGTTAATTAAAGAAATGTATCAAGACCTTGTAGAAAAAGGTTACTCAGACAAAGATCATAGTTCACTGTATTTACAAATAGAGGAGATAAATAAAAATGGGAAATAGATTAAAAAATAAAATTGCAATTGTAACAGCAGCTGGACAAGGAATTGGGAAAGCAACTGCTATAGCCTTTCACAATGAAGGCGCCGAAGTAATTGCAACAGATTTAAACGAGGCTACACTAGAAAGTTTAAATAAAGAATATCCAGATATTAAGATTAAAAAATTAGATTCTACAGACAATAATTCAATTATTGAATTTGCAAAAAGTCTAAAGAGTGTAGATATTTTATTTAATGCAGTAGGGTTTGTGCATCATGGAACGATTTTAGATTGTGATGAAAAAGATTGGGACTTTTCATCTAATGTAAATGTAAAATCAATGTATTTTATGTGTAAAACAATTTTACCACTGATGATTAAAGATAAAAAAGGAAGCATTATTAATGTTTCATCTTGCGCTTCAAGCTTAAAAGGTTTTCCAAATAGATTTGTTTATGGAACAACAAAAGGAGCTGTAATCGGTTTAACCAAAGCAATTGCAGCTGATTTTGTTAAACAAAATATTAGATGCAATACTATTGCACCTGGAACAGTATTTTCACCTTCATGGCAAGATAGAGTTAATCAAAGTCCTGACCCAGTGCAGGCAAAAAAAGATTTTATAGCAAGACAACCAATGGGAAGATTAGGTACAGCAGAAGAAATAGCTGCTGTTGCAGTTTATTTAGCTAGCGATGAATCTACATTTACAACTGGAACAATATTTTCAGTTGATGGAGGAATTTCAATATAATTAAAAAAATAAAAGGAGAGTTATGAAGTTATTAAGAGTAGGTCAAAAAGGTAGCGAGAAACCAGCAATATTAGATAAAGATGGAAAAATAAGAGATTTAAGTTCACATATTCAGGATTTAAATCCTGATACCTTAAATTTTAAAACTATTTCAGACTTACAAAACTTAGATTTATCAAGTTTACCTGAATTGTCTTCAAGTGATAGAATTGGATCTTGCGTATCAAAACCAAGTAAATTTATTGCAATAGGTTTAAATTTTTCTGATCATGCAGCCGAAACGGGAGCTGATGTACCCTCAGAACCAATTACATTTATGAAAGCAACAAGCTCAATAAATGGACCTAATGATAATATCGAAATAGTTCCTGGATCTAAAAAACTAGATTGGGAAGTTGAGCTTGGAATTGTTATTGGAAAAGAAACCAAACATATTAGCGAGGAAAAATCTCAAGATCATATTTTAGGATACTGTTTAGTTAATGATGTTAGTGAAAGAGAATGGCAAATTGAAAAAATGGGTCAATGGGTTAAAGGAAAATCCCACGATACTTACGGTCCAATTGGTCCTTATCTTGTAACAAAAGATGAAATTTCAGACATAAATAACTTGAACATGAGTTTAGATGTTAATGGTACAAGAATGCAAACTGGAAACACAAATACTATGATTTTTAATGTTAATTATATTGTTTCATATTTAAGTAAATTTATGTCTTTGCAACCAGGAGACGTTATAACCACTGGTACACCCCCAGGAGTTGGTATGGGCATGAAACCACAACAATTTTTAAAAGCTGGAGATACAATAAGATTATCAATTGATAATTTAGGTGAGCAAAATTCTAAAGTTGTTGAATTATAATTTAGTGAAAAAAAAAAGTAAATTAAATTTTACAAAACCAAAAGTTTTATGGAATACAAGATGTACTTTGGGTGAAGGTACACTTTGGGTAAAAGAACACAATTCAATTTATTTTGTAGATATTAAAGGAAAAAAAATTTTTTCTTTAAACATTAAAAATAAAAATAAAAAAATTTATAAGATAAATAAAGAGATTGGTTTTCTTGCACATCTCAAAGGTAATATTTTTATTTTAGGTCTTCAGGGAGAATTGAGAATACAAAATCTTAAATCAAAAAAAATAATTAAATCAATATTTATTGAACAAGATTTAAAACTCAATAGGATTAATGATGGAAAAACAGATCCAGAGGGAAATTTATGGTTTGGGACAATGGATAATTTAGAAAGAAAAATTGAAACAGGATCTTTATATAAGCTAGATAAAAACTTTATTTTAACCAAAGTCGATAAAAAATATAGAATTACAAATGGACCTGCTTTTATAGATAAATTAAATTTTTATCATACTGACAGTTCAAAGAAAAAAATTTATAAAATAAAAATTAACAAAAAAAATAAAATTATAAAAAAAAAATTATTTAAAAAGTTTACCAGTAAAGAGGGTTCTCCGGATGGGATGACTTTGGATAAAGATAAAAATTTATGGGTAGCTCATTTTCATGGAGCATGTATTTCTGTATTTAACAAAAAAGCTGAATTACTAGATAGAATTAATTTTCCAGCAAAAAATATTACTAATTGCGCCTTTGGTGGAAAAAATAATAACGAACTTTTTGTAACGAGCGCCACTAAAGGAATGAGCAAAGCTGATATTCAAAAATTTAGTTATTCCGGTGATTTATTTAGTGTAAAAACTAATACTAAAGGAGTTTTACAAAAAAAATTTGTAATTAAAAATGAAAAAAAAAGATCTTTATTATGAAAGAATACCTACAAAGCTCTTAAGAGAGGATATTAGGTACCTTGGAAATATTTTAGGCAGAGTCATAAAGAAACAAGAAGGTGAAAATTTTTTCAATTTAGTTGAAAAGATAAGAAAATTATCAAAAGCAAATAAGTCAAATAATAGCTCAAAACATTCTCATAAAAGAATTATAAGGGAAATAAAAAAACTAAATCCAAAAAATACTTTTAAACTCACAAGAGCTTTTGCCCATTTTATGAATTTCATTAATCTTGCTGAGTCAATTGATGCTTCAAGAAGTCTAAATATATATGAGAATGATCAAAAAAATGTTTCAAATAAAAATATATTTATTGAGGAAATTTTTGAGGAATTATTTGAAAATAAAAAGATACCAGACACCAAAATATATAATCTTGCAAAAAATCTAAATATAGGAATAGTTCTTACCGCTCACCCAACTGAAGTAAAAAGAAGAACACTAATTCAAAAATACCACAAGATTACAGAAATACTCGAGCAGAGAGATCTATTAAAAAATTTTCCTATAAAATTAAACTTACTTGATAAAAAACTTTATGATGAATTTACAATCATATGGAATACTGACGATTTGAAGAGAGTAAGACCTACACCATTTGATGAAGCGAGATGGGGATTAGCAATAATTGAAGATAGTTTGTGGGATACAATTCCTAAAGTCTATAGAAGGCTAAATTCTATATTTGTTAAAAATATGGGAAAAGGATTGCCAAAAAATTTTAATCCAATTGAGTTTGGATCATGGATGGGAGGAGATAGAGACGGTAACCCATTTGTAACATCCAAAGTAACCAAAGAAGTAATTCTTTTATCTCGATGGGAAGCAGCAAAACTTTATGAAAAATCTCTTACTAAAATAATTAGATCATATTCAATGCAAAATTGTTCGAAAAAAATTTTTTCTAAAGTAGGAAAAACATTTGAACCTTATAGAGTTTATTTGAGACCTTTAAGAGACAAGATGAGAAATACGCATAGATCAATAGAACAACACTTAATTTATAAAAAACCTTTAGATAGATCAAAGCTATTAAACAGCAAGGAAGAAATTTTAAAACCTTTAAGAGTAGTAAGAGAGTCTTTAGAGGAAAATCAAAATGAGAATATTGCAAGTGGAGACTTGCTTGATTTGATGAGGAGAGCAAAATGTTTTGGTATTAATTTAGCTAAATTAGATATTAGACAAGAGTCGTCTCGTCATACTCAATTATTGAATGAATTAATAAAAAGTAAATTTAACAAAAATTATAATAAATTATCTGAAAATAAAAAAATTCAACTTTTAAAGTCATTAATTTTATCGAAAAAAAACATTATTAATAAATTTAATTTTAAAAATAAAGAAAACAAAGAAGTTTGGTCTACATTTAAAACATTAGCTGATGAACCATCTGAGTGTTTAGGTGCATACGTTATTTCAATGACTACTTCAGCATCAGATATTTTATCAATTTCATTTCTTCAAAAAGAAGCGAAAATTAAAGAAAAGTTGAGAGTTGTCCCTCTGTTTGAAACTTTAGATGATTTAATTAATGCTAAATCAATAATGGAAAGTTTATTTTCAAAATCTTGGTATAGGAGATTGATTAAAAATAAACAGGAGGTGATGATTGGTTATTCAGACTCCAGCAAGGATGCTGGAAAAATTTGTGCTAGTTGGCACCAATATAAAGCTCAAGAACAAATAATTAAATTAGCTAAAAAATACTCAATAGAAGTAGTTTTCTTTCACGGCAGAGGAGGCTCAGCAGGAAGAGGCGGAGGACCAATTCAGGCCACCCTCAGATCACAACCTCCTAATTCTGTTAATGGTAAAATAAGAATAACTGACCAAGGAGAGGTAATTCAGCAAAAATATGGATATGAGCCTTTGGCCAAGTATAATTTGTGTAGTTATATTGGTGCTGTAACCGAAGCAACATTAAATCCTCCACCTGTGCCAAAAAATAATTGGAGAACGCTAATTGAAAAAATGTCAGATATTTCTAAAAGTTCATATAGAAAAAATATAAATCAAAGTACAGAATTTATTAAATATTTTAAAACTGTAACTCCCCATGTAGCTCTTGGAAAATTATCAATAGGATCTAGACCTTCAAAAAGGAAAAATATTGATAATATAAAAAGTTTAAGAGCAATACCTTGGGTATTTGCCTGGACACAAATACGTTTAATGTTACCGGCTTGGCTTGGAAGTGCTGAGGCACTGAGATATGCAAACATAAAACAATTTAGAAAAACACTTTATGAGATGGAAAAAAACTGGCCTTTTTTTAATTCAATGCTCGATATGTTGGATATGGTTATTTCAAAAGCTGATCCTGATATTTCTAAAATTTATGAGGAATATTTAGCTGATGAAAAATTAAAAAGAGTTGGTCAAAAACTTAGATTTCAATTTCAAGTTATAAAAGAACTTAATAAAAAAATTACCCCTAAGGAGATCATAAAACTAAGAAAAGAATTCAGAACTTCAGTTATTGTAAGAAACATTTATTCGGAGGTATTAAATATCATTCAGCCATTAGTAATGAATAAAATTAAAAAAAATAAAAATAAAAATAACAAAAAATATTTAAACGATGCTCTTCTCACATCAATAGCAGGTATTTCTGCTGCCATGAAAAATACTGGTTAAATGATAGAAATTTTTATTGCTTTTGGAGCAGGATTGATAAGTTTTTTATCACCATGTGTACTGCCATTAATACCAGGTTATATCTCTTATATTTCTGGAAGTTCATTAAATGAGTTATTGGAAAAAAAAAGTATAAATATTATACCAATTATTTTTTTCTCTATTGGTTTTTCAATTGTTTTTATAAGTTTTGGTGCAACAGCAACGTTTTTAGGAAATTTAATATTAGATAATTCTTATCAATTAAGAATTATATCTGGAATATTAATAATTATTTTTTCTCTTCAAATAATTGGAATAATTAATATTAAATTTTTAAATTATGAAAAGAGATATCAATCAAATATAAACCCTGGAAATTTTGGTTCTATACTAATTGGTATGGCATTTGGTTTTGGTTGGACGCCTTGTATTGGGCCTATTTTAGGATCTATATTAGCATTGGCATCGATAGAGGAAAGTTTGAATAGAGGTGCGCTTCTTCTTTTTTCTTACTCTTTAGGTTTAGCAATTCCATTTGTTCTATCAGGCTATCTTATTCAAAGATTTATGATTTTCTCAAAAAACCTAAAACAAAAAATGAATATTATTTCAAAAACTGGTGGAGCCTTATTGTTAATAACTGGAATTTTAATGATAACAAATCAACTTCAGGCTTTAGGTTTTTATTTATTAAGGTACTTTCCATTTTTACAAAACCTAGGATAAATCATGAAAATTTATAAAATTGATTGTAGCGCAAGAAAAGAAGGCTCAACATCTCGAAGTCTTGCAGAAAAATTATTGAGTAAAATTAAAAAACCTGAAGACGAAGTTGTAAATAGAGATTTAGATGATGAAATGCTTTTTATAACTGGTTTAACCGAGTCAGGCATGAAGATACCAATTGAAAAACAGACTGAAAATCATAAGAAAATGTTTGAATTGTCTGATCAATTAGTCAAAGAGCTAAAAGAGAGCGATGTAATTATAATTTCTGTGCCAATTTATAATTTTGGTCCACCTGCTACATTGAAAGCATGGGCCGATTTAGCCGCAAGAGCTAAACTAACATTTAAATATTCAGATGATGGTTCAAGAATTGGATTGTTAGAAGATAAACAAGTTTATTTAGTTATTACATCTGGTGGGACAAAAATCCAAGGAGAAGAAGATTTTCTAACTCCATGGTTAATTCATATGCTAAATTTTTTTGGTTTAAAAAAAATTGAAATCATAGCAGCTGATCAAATGGCTTTAAATTATGAAAAGTCGATTAAGAACGCTGAAGATAAAATAGAAAACTTATTTAAAGATTAAATTTTCTTTTTAGATGTAAAAATTTTCCCTCAGTGCTGTCAAAATCTAAGTAACACCCTTGTAAAAATCTCTTACCCTCATTTGGATCATATGATGTTCTGCCATGAAGCAATCTATGATTATCCATCATCATTAAGTCACCTGGCATAAGTTTAAACTCAATTCTATATTTATCGGAATTATATAAATCCGATAAATATTTTCTTGCACTATAGTATGTATCAAGTTTGTCTTTACTCATTTTAGGAACATAATCTAGTCTTGGACTAAATCTTACATTTTGAAAATTTCTATTTTCATCAAGATGTATTAATTCTGACCAACTCTCTAAGATTGTATCTTTGTCTACAAATCTAAATCTAACTTTAGTATTTGATAATATATCATAATAATTTTTGTTTAAATTTTTAAGATCCTCAGTAACTGTAAATCCATCAACTAAAGTTGAAAAACCTCCACTGACTTCATTTTCAATACAATGTAATATTTGAATACATGGTGGAAATGGGTTCCTATAAGGGTTGTCAGTATGAGGAGCTAAATGAAGAGCAGTGTATGCTAAATCATTTGGGTCTGGTTTTGATTTTACATTAAAAAATTCACCAAAATTAGTTCTCTTTACGCTACCTATCATGTTACCAAAGTTGACTAAAAAATTATCATCAGTTGGAACATTTTGTATAATTACAAAACCATACTTATAGAAACTAATTAACAAATTTAACATTTCTTTACTGTCGTTAAATTCATCAGAAAATTTGAAACTTTTTATATCTTTAAAATCTGATTTCCATTTAGTTTTTTCAATATTAATAACTTCATTAACATTTAGACTTAATTCATTTGAGAGTTTTTGAATTTCAAAATTTGAGATAACTCCATCATTAAATTTAACTTTTAAAATATCTCCGTTTATATCTGCTTCTAAGATATCAATAGAATGACTCATTGATGAAGGATCGAATAATCTTTGTTGAGTTCCTTCATCTAGATGTTCTTTTTCGCTAACTCGTTCTCTTAACCAAAAAGGATGTATTTCCTCTTTATTTGATCCATTGTAAGAAAATATTTTATTTGAATTAATTTCAAATTTCATAGTTGTTAGAACATTCACTCAAATTGAATTTTTTTTCAATATAAATTCGTTTGTATAATTATTAATTTTTTAATATGAAAAAGGCTAAAAATGTCTGAGAAATTTAATTATAAAATATACTTTGATTTTTTAAATTCACTAGCAAAGGATTTAACTAAATTTTATTATTCAAAATTAGACAAAAAATTTAAAATCCAAAACAAACTCAAAGGCACTGGATATGATCCAGTAACCACATCAGACAAGGCTTTTGAAAGATTTATAAGACTAAAAATCTCAAAACGTTTTCCAAATCATCAAATAATTGGAGAAGAATATGGACATAAGCACTCTTCAAGTGATTATTCATGGGTTATAGATCCTATTGATGGAACTAGATCTTTCGTAATAGGCAATCCGACTTGGAGTAATTTAATATCCTTAAATTATAAAAATATACCAATGTTAGGTTTGGCAAACTTTCCAAAATTAAAAAAATTTTACTTAAATAAGAATTCTAAAGAGGCTTATGTTTTTGAAAATAAAAAAAAAATTAGATTAAAAGTAAACTCAAAAATTAATTTTTCAAATGCAAAACTAGCAGCTGCTTTTCATGGATATTTGTCATTAGAAAAACAAATGAAAATAAAAAAATTTATTAAACGAATGCAATTTCCTTGTTTTGATGCATTAACCTATGGTCAACTAGCTGAAGGCAGAGTTGATATAGTTGTTCAATGTGCAAATAAAATTTGGGATATACATCCACTTATTCCAATTATTAGAGCAGCTGGTGGAATTGTTACTACATGGAAGAATGAAAAAGCTGAACTAGGTGGAAATATCATTGCATCTAACAACTTAAGAAATCATAAAAATATAATTAAATTACTAAAACCTGCTTCGTGAAAAATATTTTAATACTTCAACACATTAAAATTGAGGATCCTGGTTATATAAAAGATTTAATGATCGAGGATAAATTTGATCTTACAACAATCGAGCTAGATGAAGGAGAAAAAATTCCAAAAGATTTATCAAAGTTTGATGGCATGTTTTGTATGGGTGGACCAATGGATACTTGGATGGAAAAGCAATACCCATGGTTAATTGAAGAAAAAAAAAAAATTAAAGAATTTGTTATTGATTTAAAAAAACCTTATTTAGGTTTTTGTTTAGGTTGTCAATTATTAGGAGAAGTTATTGGGGGCAAAGTTGTTAAATCTAACAAACCAGAAATAGGCATCCTTGATATAAATTTTTTAGAAAATAAGAAAAACGACAAATTTTTTTCAAAGTTTCCAAATACTATTAAATCTTTACAGTGGCATTCTTATGAGGTTCAAAATTTAGAAAATAATAATTCAGTAACTTTGCTAGCATCCTCAAATGAAACAAAATATCAAATTTTTAAATATCAAGAGCATGCATACGGAATTCAATTTCATATTGAGATTAAAGATACCACTGTTAATGAGTGGGGGTGTGTGCCAGAATATAAGTCTGCACTTGAAGAACAGCTAGGCAAAGATGCGCTAGAAAAATTTGATAATGATGCAAAAGTCGAAATGGCCTCAATGAACCAATATTCCTCAATTCTTTACGAGAATTTTAAAAAAATAATTTAGATAAAATTCTTTTTTTTAAGCAAATATTAAGCTAGATTTTTGTATTAATATTTTAGGAGGGGAAATGAAAACTTCAAAGTTTTTTAAGATTTTATTGGCTTCTTTATTTGTTTTTGTATCAACACATGCTTTTGCAAAAACAATTAAATGGTCAATGCAAGGAGATAGTTTAACACTAGATCCACACGCACAAAACGAAGGACCAACAACTCAAGTTTCGAGACAAGTTTACGAAGCTCTTGTGACTAGAGGTTTAGATATGTCAATTGAACCTCAGTTGGCTACTAAATGGACTACTACAGATCCAAATACTTGGATATTTACTTTAAGACAGGATGTAAAATTCTCTGATGGTTCTAAGATGACTTCAAGAGATGTTGTTTTTAGTGTGTTAAGAGCAAAACAAAGAACATCAGACTTTAAAGAATATATTAGTACAGTATCTGGAGTAGAGGCTGTTGATGATTACACAGTTAAAATTACAACAAGTAAACCTAATCCAATTTTACTTAATCAGTTGTCAAACATTTTTGTTATGTCTAGAGATTGGAGTGAGAAGAATTTTGCTGTAACAGCTCAAAACTGGGACGCAGGTCAAGAAACTTTCTCAGCAACAAATGCAATGGGTACTGGGCCTTTTAAAATCACTTTAAGAGAACCAAATACAAAAACAGTGTTCAAAAGAAATAAACACTGGTGGGGTGATATGAAGGATAATAAGGTTACAGAAATACATCTTCTACCAATTAAAAATGCAGCAACCAGAGTAGCAGCATTATTATCAGGAGAAGTTGATCTAGTTACAGATGCTCCTGTTCAAGATTTAGCTCGTATAGGAAATTCTTCAGGCCATAAAGTAAATAGTACTGCTCAAATGCGTACAATATTTTTAGGCATGGACCAAGCAGCTGATAAATTAAGAACTGGAAATACTGGAGATAATCCTTTCAAAAAGAAAGAAGTAAGACAAGCTCTTTATCAAGCAATTGATATAGAGGCTATTAAGAAGAAAGTTATGAGAGGACTAAGCGAACCTGCAGGTATTATTACTTTCCCAGGTGTAAATGGTTATACAAAAGAACTTGATGCAAGATTACCATATGATGTTGATGCTGCAAAAAAATTGTTAGCAGATGCTGGATATCCAAATGGATTTGATGTTGAGTTAAGATGTCCAAATGACAGATATGTAAACGATGAAGCTATTTGTACTGCTGTTGTTGGTATGCTTGGAAAAATAGGCGTTAATGTAAATTTATTTGCACAAACTAAAAGTAAGCACTTCAAAGAATTAAAAGATGACCAAGGTGATTTTTATATGCTTGGTTGGGGTGTTCCAACTTTGGATAGTCATTACGTTTTTCATTATCTATATGAAAGTGGTGCTAGCTGGAATAAGGTAAACTTTAGCAATTCAGAAGTTGATGCAGCTATAAGAGTTATGGAAGGTGAAGTTGACCTAAATAAAAGAAATGCTGCAATAGCAAAAGCTTGGAAGATTGTTAAAGATGATATTTCTTACTTACCTTTACATCACCAAGTTATTTCTTGGGCATCAAAGAGTAATGTTGATGTTCCGATAAGACCGAATAACGAGCCGTTATTCCGTTTTGCTAGTTTTAACTAAATAAATAATTTTTCAGACCCTTTTTCATAAAAGGGTCTGAAACTTCATAATTTTCTAAAAATTGATAAAGTATTTTTTTAAGCGACTGTTCCAATCTGCGCTCGTAATGCTTGTTGTTGCATTAGTTTCTTTCTCACTTTTTAATTTTGTAGGGGATCCAATTAATAATATGGTTGGAGAAGAAAC
>Ga0181570_10002831_pt1 | contig 13569 bp, 9 predicted proteins | sample 101ome_18_FD_148667 | JGI IMG/M metagenome (GOLD analysis project Ga0181570, IMG submission 148667) | Coastal salt marsh microbial communities from the Groves Creek Marsh, Skidaway Island, Georgia - 101406AT metaG (spades assembly) | ecosystem: Environmental > Aquatic > Marine > Intertidal zone...
GTTAGCGATGTGGAGGTTGGTTTATTTCTTTCAGGGGGGTTAGATTCTTCACTTATAGGTTCAATTATGAAAAATCAACTAGGTTCTAAAATTAAAGGTTTCAACATTGATTATGAAGAAAAGTTTTATGGTTATGTAGGTGAGTCAGAAGAGGCCACATTTGCTGCTAATCATATTGGTCTTGATTTAGTCAAAGACAAAATAAAGTATTTAGATTATAAACAGATACTTAATAACTACACATTTTTTCAAGATGATCTTATAGGTGATGAAGTTGGAATACCGCTATTTTTTCTTGGTAGGTCAACTAAATCAAAAAGTATAAAAGTCGTACAAGTTGGGGAAGGAGCAGATGAATTGTTTTATGGATACGAGCATTGGTTAAGATTACTAAATTTATCTAGATATATCAGACCGATATTAAGTAGCAGTAGGACTTTAAATAACTTTACTAATCACAGGCTAAATCTATTTTCAAATATAATTTTTAATAGAACCCCTTTTGCTGGAGGTGCATTAGGCTTTAATTTAGCTGAGATTAATAGACTTATTACTCAAAATGTTTTTTTTGATTTCAAAAATGTACATAAAGTAGATAATAAATGGCAGGAATACAATAAACAGGATCACCCCTCATTATCTAAATGGATGACAAAAATAGATTTAGAAATTAGATTGCCAGAATTATTATTAATGAGAATGGATAAATTGGTAATGCAATCTTCAATCGAAGCAAGAGTGCCATTTTTAGACCATAAGTTAATTGAATTTGTTTTGTCTATTCCTGATAAATATATCGTTAGCTCATCTAGTACAAAACCACTTTTAAAAAATATTGCAAAACGTCACATACCTGAATCTATTTACAACAGAAAAAAACAAGGTTTTAGAGCACCTATTGGTGAATGGATAAAGAAAGATGAGGCTTTGTTTTATGATTCAATTTATGAATTCAATCAATTAACTCAATTTTTTAATAATGATGAGCTCAAAAAACAAATTACTGGAAACGATTATCAAAAAAAATGGTATTTGGCAAATTTAGCAAATTGGCATTTAAGTAGGGTGTAAAAAATGTTTAAAAAATGGAAAAAAAATACACTATATATTTCACTGATGCAATTAACTCTGTTGTTTGTTAATTTTATTTTAATAACACTTATATCTCGAGAATATGGTGCTGAAATTTATGGAGAGTACGCTTCATCTAAAAGTCTTGCAGTGCTGGTAGGTACCGCAACTGTACTCTCTTTAGCATTAGTTGTAACACAATTATTAGCTAGAAATGATATTGACTCACCCTCTTTACAAAGTAATGCATATTTAATAATTGTAAGAAATTCTTCTCTAGTCATCTTCTTACTGGTTCCATTGAGCATGTTATTTTATAGGGATACAACAATGACAATTTTATTTTTTCTTGCTTTTGTAATTAATGAATTGATTCATATCGCTTTAGGATTTTTTCAATCTCAAGGAGATTTTGTCACAAGCTCTAAACAAATCTTACTAAGAACAGTTCTTTATGGTGTTGGTGCTTACATAATTATTGCAAATAAACTCTCAATTTATAATGTGATTATTTTTCAAATACTTTTGCTTTTAATATTTTTTGCAGTTGCTATTAAGTCAATTCCAAAACTCGAAATTGAATTATTTGGAAAAAAAAGTAAACAAGTCTTTAAAAAGCTAGAAGGATCAGGAAGAAAAATGGTTCTAACAACATTTTCAAGTGCGCTAATTTCTGAGTTAGATATTTTGTTACTTGGATTATTTTATAGTGGTCCGTTGCTTGGTGTTCTTGCTTGGTCTAGAAGAATATTAGAAATTATATTCCAAATAATTGCTGCAAGTCTAGATATTTTATTTCCTGAACTTTCTAAAAACAACAAAAAGGACAATGTTATAAATATAAGGAAACAATTAAGAAAGTTTTTACTTTTTACTTTTTCAGTTCCTATTTTGTTTTTAATCTTTAGAGATGTTGCTGATAAGATTTTTATTAATATTTTAGGAAGTGAGTTTACAAATCTTTCAAGTTATATCGCGCAGCTTCTTTTTTGTTTACCACTAATGATTTGGTCACGAATAAATATTATATTTTCAAGATCATTAAATTTTGAAGCAAATCTAACAAAAATGATAGCAGTTGGTACATTTTTATCGATAATGTCATACTATATAATTCATTTTATAAATTTTAATCCTGCAATAGTGTCTATTTTTATCTCACAGTTTATTTTTGCATCTATCTCTAACTATAGTTTTAAAAAGTCGTATGTATAAAAATTTAATTTATTTACTAAAAAAAATAAAGTACGAAGTGAGGCACTTAAAACCGAAAAAGAACACTTTAATAAATTCTGATAGAAATTTTGTACAAAAAGATTACCTTACTTTAAAAACTTTTGTAACAAACTACAAAAACTTACATATAGATAACCCAAAATTATTTGGAAAAAATGTTGATTTGAGTGATACCTCTATTTATTCAATAGATATTTTTAATAAATTTAAATTTCCTGACAAGAGATTAAAACCAGCTTATTTTAATAAAGCAGATGTTAAGGTTCCGTATGAATTATCAAGGCTCCAGTTTTTACAAAAAAACTACCATATTGATTTGGATGTTGATAATTTCCCTTTAATTTTTTGGAACAGCCCAATGGACGTGGCAATAAGAAATATAAATCTTAATTTTCATTTTATTAAAACTCAATTTTTTACTGAAGACGAATATAAAGACCCTATTTTTGACAGACAGTTTGATAAACATATTCAATATATTGAAAAACATTACAATTTTGTTATAAATAATTTAGAAGATTCTGGAAATGTTGTTGGGAACCACTATTTCATTGAACTTGTTGCTGTTTTAATGAATATTTCAATGTTTGATTTTAAAAATAGAGACATTGATTTGAAAAAGTATATCAAATTATTTGAGCAAGAATTGTCAAATCAATTTAATGATGAGGGTACAAATTTTGAAGGATCTACTCATTACAGTGCTTTAATGTTGGAGAGTTTAATACTCGCAAAATTAAGTATTCAGAGTCTTGATTTACAGAATAACAATCTTTTAAGTAAATTGGATTACTTGATTAAAGAGAACAGGAACTTTTTAAGTTTGTTTGTTATTGAAGAAGAACTTTCACAAATTGGGGATAATGATTCTGGTCGAATTTTCTATCAAGAATATGACGAATCCAATCCATTAAAATTAAATTGGTTATTAGATTTGGTTGATGTCTTATATGATAAGGAAGAAAATAATACCAATAATGCCAAAAAGAATTTTGTAAATTCTGATCAAATTCTAATTAACTTATCCAAATTTCATAGAGTACAGCATCCAAAGATAAAAATTTTCACAAAAGATTTTGATGTTTTTGGATATCTTGAATTTGGTGTTGTTGTTTGGAGAAATGATAAAGAATATTTATCGGTCCGTTGTGGACCTCTTGGTCAAAACGGCATAGGAGGCCATTCTCATTATGATCAACTTTCAATAGAGTGTTTCGATGGAGAAACATGGATAGCGAGAGATCCAGGAACAGGTACTTATACGGATAATATCAAATTAAGAAACAAATTTAGATCATTTAAATATCACTGGGGACCCAATTTAAATATAAATGAAATTAAAAATGATGAATTTGAATGCTTCAAGCTGTCAAACATAAGTGATGGTGTTTTGTTGAATTTTGATAAAAATTCTTTTCTTGGAAAAGTTAATTTTCTAGGTCATGACATATATAGAAAAATTAATATAACACAAGATGGGTTTATAGAAATTGAAGACTTTTGTATGGAGCCTATTTTATCTGAATATAATTCATGGGGGGAAGAATCATTTGGGATAAAGCATGAGTTTTCTAATGGGTACAAAAGAGTAAAATGAGAATCACAAGCTCTCGGCTACTTCTATTTTCATTAACTTTACTTTTATTTTTTGAAGGTCTAGATGCTTATTCTATATTTAATATTCCCATTTTCTGGCTAGGGTTTGCTTTTTTTATTTTTGTTTTTTTTGTCTTTACCCTGAGAGGTGTCAGATGGCCAAGGTTTGATTCTATTTCAATTCGAAACTGGATTTTATATGGAGTTTCTATAACTATATTAAATGCAATTTTTAACGATTTGACCTTACCTTTTTATGCAAGTACAAATTTTTTCCAATATATATCTTTAAGATTGTTTCGACTTGTAAGCTTTTTATTCATAATTTACACACTAAATTATATTTTTAAGAAATTTACCTTTAGGGAGGTTATTAGATATTTTCTATTTGCAGTTTTAGCAATTTCTACTTTATCTTTAATTAGTTATTTTTCTTATATATATGGTTATAGTGATTTTCCAAGAACTCGTGCTGGTTCTGGTGGCTGGTCTCAACCTATTTCCAGAGCGTGTAATATATTAAGAAATTATGGGACTTTTAGAGAGCCTAGTTTTTTGGCAATCTGGACAGCACCTTTTATACCTTATTTTTTTTACTTGGGTAAAGATAAGAAAATTTGGTATTTACTATCTTTAGTGCCAATCTTAAGTACCGTTTTAAGCAGAAGTTTAACTGGATTTTTTGCAATATTACTTGCTTCATTTCTGGGAATAGTTTTCACTTTTTTCATTCACAAAAAATTTCAACTATCAGTAGTTTTTTTAATAATTACATTTATGTTAATTGCAACTTTATCTCCAATTTTTTCGTACAGGTTTCCATCAGATGGAGATATTTGTGAATCAGACAATTTACAAGATGAATTAAAAAATTCAGAAAGCATAATCGACTCTACATTCTTAAGGTTTGTTGAATTAACAAATCAAGGACTTGATGCATTTACAAATACTGATTTTTTAATTGAGTATATCAATGCAAATGGTATCTCGATATTAGGGGAGGGTTATGGGTTTTCAAATATTTCATTTTCGTACGCTGCTGATGAGGCTAGTAAGCAAATAGATGGAAATCGAATTATTTACAGAAACCCTGGCCAAGTAGTTTCTTTTAATAATTTATATGCAAATATTTTAATGTCTACAGGCCTTTTTGGCTTTTTGTGGTTTGTGTTAATTTTACTAAATCTTTTTCGCAAACTTTTATTCAACCACTCTGAAATTCAACCATTTTTATTAATCAATGTCATGACAATTTTAATTATGTATTCTTACCAGGCAGAGGAAATATCATCAAATTTAGCTATTGCTTTTGCTTTTATTTTAAATTTAAAAAACTATGAATAATAAAAAAATATTAATTGTTTCACACCAATTCCTACCTCTTTCAAGTCCTAGAACTACTAGATGGAAGCAAATTGTTGATGAACTCATAGGAAGAGGAAATGAAGTAACTATTTTATCTGGTACAGCGCCGGACCATTCTTTAAAAAATTATAAAGTTTTGTTTTTTGGAAATAAAATAATTACTACAACAATATCAAACGCAAGAAATGCTTCAAATCAAAAATCTAATAATTATTTTATAAATTTGATTTTAAATATTGCAAAAGTTATTTATCGGTTAGTTTTTAAGCTTTTTTCTTGGCCTGATTACGCGATGTTTTGGATTTTCACTGTTTTTAAAAATAGAAAAAATATTGACGATAATTATGATGTCATCTTTTCTGTTAGTCTTCCATTTACTTCACATATTTGTGCACATATTTTAAATAAAAGAATGAATGCAGAGTGGATAGTTGATGTTGGAGATCCATTTACATTGAAAACAAGCGCTTATGAAAATAACAAATTTCTATATGCATATTTAAATAAATATTTTGAAAATAAAATCTACAAATTGTGCAGCAAGATTATTTTTACCCATAAAGAAGCAGCTGAAATTCATGTTAAACAATTTAATATAGATACAGAAAAAATAATTATTGGATTGCCTGTTTCTATTTCAAGATTAGAAAATGTTAAAAAATCAAATCAATTTATGTATGATTCTGAACCATTAAATATTGGCTATTTTGGTGTTTTTACTGATAAAGTTAGAGAACCAGATAATTACATAAAAGCATCAAAAAATTTTCTTCTTCACAACTCTATTCACCACTGGTTTATTAATTCAAGTTCACAGAAATATTTTGAAAATTTAAATATTAATGATGATTTAAATATTGTTAATGATTTTATTCCAAAAGATTCTGCTCTAGAAATTATGATTACCAAAATGCATATTCTCTTATCGATAGGTAATTTTAATAATATCCAACTACCCAGTAAAACAATTGAATACATTTCCTTAGGCAAACCTGTAATTCACTTTGCTGAAATATCTAGTGATCCTTTGTATGAAATTGAAAACAAATTTAAAAATTTAAAAATTGTTAATTCCAGAACTAGTTCCGAAGAGTTTGATGAATTTCTAGAATTTATTAGGAGTGGAATGCATCAAATTGACCCTGATGAATTTAATAAAATATTTTCACCAAGTGCAATCATAAATAAATTATATTAACTCCAATTTTCAAAATAAACTGGTACTTTAATTTTGGAATTATTCTCTACAGAAATTGCATTAATTGATTTTTCTAGTGCATCATTTATATTATTTATTTCATATAAAAATGAATTTTCATTTTCAAAGTTAAAATAATCTTCTTTAGGTATTACTACATTTAATCCACTGAGCATAGCTTCATATATTGGTAATCCTACTGTTTCAAATTTGCTTACATGTATATAAACTTTATGGTTTATAAGTTCATTCATAAACTCATTTTCTAAATCGTTTTTAACAATTTTTAAATTAGAATTTTGTTTTATTTTTCTAACTAACTTTTGAGGTATTTTTCCTGATAAAACTAGCGTAAAATTGAATCTATTTTCATTCGTTAAAATATTCACTAGTTCTATTAGAAATTTTGGATTTTTATTTTTTACATTTTCTAATATTGCTATAAAACCTTTTCCAGTGTTATTATTTGGTTCTTTTAATTCAAAATTACCAATTATTCTTACTTTGTTTTTGATATTTATTAAATTAGATACATGTTTTTGTTGAACAAGAATTTCTTTTGAAATTTTAAAACTTCTTTTATATAAAATATTTAATAGTAAGTTTCTTGTTGAACTTAATGGTTTTACAAGAGGCAAAATATTTTGAATAAATGTAATTGTTTTAGATTTTGATTTAAAAGCGATACCACCTACATGAATTACTGAATTGCTATTATTAATTATTCTCGCTGTATCTCTATTCACGAAATTTATTAAAAATGGGTGTAGAAATCTTGGCAAATTAAGATATTGATTTTTGAAATTTATTAGATTCTTCTCTAACTTTTTATTGTCGTATATAACAAATGTATCTTTGTAGTTTTGTTGCTTTAATATTTCTTCAGCAATTTTTACACCACCATTAGATTTTATTCCACACAAGTTTATTACTTTATTAGTCACTCATTAAATAATAGTTACTAATTTGATTATTTTTACATACTAAAATAGTTTAAGTGACTAATACTTACGATACTGCGATGCTTGTTGGCGCTAGGCCCAATTTTGTTAAAGTAGCTCCTTTAATTAACTATTTTGAGGCTAACGGTAAGAAAGTTTTGTTAATTCATACTGGGCAGCACTGGGACAAAGTAATGTCAGAAAATATTTTCAATGATATAGGTTTGAGGGAACCTGATATAAATTTAAATGTGCAAAGCAATTCAATGAATTCTCAATTAGGAAACATAATCATTGATCTTGAAAAAACAACAAAAGAATATTCATTTCAAAGCTTGTTTGTTTTTGGAGATGTTACTTCAACACTTGCTGGAGCAATAGTAGCAAAAAATAATAATATTCCTTCTTTTCATGTAGAAGCTGGTTTAAGATCTAAAAATCTTGATATGCCAGAAGAAAGAAATAGGGTAATGGTTGATTCAATTTGTGACAAACTGTTTACTCCTTCCCAAGATGCTGTTGACAATCTATTAAGTGAAAACATTTCCAAAACCAAAATTGTAAATGTTGGAAATATAATGATTGATACATTGCTTGCAAATATAGAAAAAATATCTTCTAGCCCTAAGAACTTGTTACATGAATTAAATATTCAAAATAAGTATTTTGTTGTAACAATTCATAGACCTAATAATCTAAACGACAAGAACCTACCTCTAATTTTTAATGCACTAAAAGAATATTCAAATGAATATGATATTGTGATTCCCGCTCATCCTCGATTGAAAAATTTTCTTGATTCAAATTATCTAGAAGTCAACAATATTAAAGTAATAGACCCGTTGTCTTATATTAGTTTTTTACAACTAGTTAATTCATCTGAATTAGTTATTACAGATTCCGGAGGTCTTCAAGAAGAAACAACATTTTTGAATAAGAAATGTTTAACGATAAGGGAAGAGACAGAGAGACCTATTACTGTTACAAAAGGAACTAATAAAATTATTGGTGTTAATAAAAACATTAATATTGAAATTAAAAGTGCATTAAATACTAAACTTTCCAAATATGAAGAAATTGATTTTTGGGATGGTAAAACATCTAAAAGAATTTATGAAAATATTTATGGAGAATAATGAGTACTGAAAACAATTTCGATTTTGACCTTGGGGTTGTTGGTTTAGGTTATGTTGGTCTGCCACTTGCTGTTGAGTCTGCAAATTCAAAATTAAAGGTAATAGGTTATGACGTAAATGAAATTCGCGTAAGTGAAATTAATAAAGGTCAATCGCCAATAGAAGATATTTCAAATTCAGAATTAGAGACTGCTCTAGCTACATTTGAAGCAACTACCGAACAACAAAAGCTATCGATGTGCGAGAATATTGTTATTAGTGTTCCGACACCTTTAACAGATTATCAACCAGATTTGTCATATGTTATAAGTGCTGCTACAACTGTTGGAGAAAACTTAGTTAAAAATCAAGTTATTATTCTTGAATCAACTACATACCCTGGAACAACACTTGAAGTTTTAATTCCTAATCTTGAAAAATATTCAAACATGAAAGCAGGAGATGATTTTTTTGTTGGATACTCACCAGAGAGAATTGATCCCGGTAATGAAATATGGAAATTTAAAAACACACCAAAAGTTGTTAGTGGTATAAATGAAAAGTCCTTATTGAAAATTAAAAAATTTTATGAATCAATCATTGATGAAGTTGTAATTGTAAATGGTACAAAAGAAGCAGAGATGGTTAAACTGCTTGAAAATACTTACAGACATGTAAATATTGCACTTATAAATGAACTTGCTATGTTGTGTAAAATGCTGGATATTGATATATGGGAAGTAGTGGATGCAGCAAAAACTAAACCTTTTGGTTTTCAATCTTTTAGACCTGGACCAGGTGTAGGAGGGCATTGCATACCTGTTGATCCAGAGTATCTTTCTTTTAAGACAAGACAGGTTGGCAAACCTGTAAGATTCGTTGAGTTAGCTCAAGAAATTAACAACTCAATGCCTAGCTATGTAATAACAAGATGTAGCGAGTTAATGAACGCTAATGAAAAATTGTTAAACAAGTCAAGAATATTAATCATGGGAGTTGCTTACAAAAAAGATATTAGCGACACAAGAGAGTCACCAGCTAAAGATCTGATTAGCGGATTATTGGATAAAAATGCAAATGTTTCATATTTAGACCCTTTTGTTGAAAACTTAAATATAAATGGTGAGGAAATTACAAAAATTGAAACAGATTCAAACTTAAGTGATTTTGATTTGATTATTATCCATACTCCTCATTCTGAGTTCAAGAATATAAATTTTGAAAATATATCTTCGTTAGTTTTTGATACAACCGGAAGTGAATTTATAAAAAACGCCGAAAGGATTTAACATTAATCCTGATTTTTCAAATTTATCTAAAACAATTAATTTACTTGCATCTGAATTAGGTAAAGTTATTGAATCTCAAGCAGGAAAACGATATTTCAATATTGTTGAAAAAATAAGAATCAACTCTAAAGAATATAGAAAAACTTCTAATAAAAAATTCTTAGATATAAATTTAGAAATTCTAAATAATTTATCATCTAAAGAGATTTTTATAATAACCAAAGCATTTACAATATTTTTTTATTTATCTAACATCGCTGAACAGGTTTTTAGAGAACATTTTTTAGATGAGAAAAATATTTCCATTCATAATTCAAATAAAAAAAAATTAATTTTTTCACCTGTTTTTACTGCACATCCAACTGAAAGTTCTAGACAATCTACATTAAAAAAAATTTATAAAATTGGAAAAATAATTGAAGATAATAAATCTAAAGATATGTCGGAAGTCAACGCTCTGATTACACAGCTTTGGTACACAAGGGAAGTTAGATCTTCAAAACCAAGTCCTATTGATGAAGTTAAGTCCCTGTTGTTTTATTTAGATATTTTGTATAAGAATACATATCAAGATTTAGTTAATGATATTAAATTAAATGAAGGTATAGAAAATTTTTCAATAAATTACGGCTCTTGGGTGGGTGCGGATAGAGATGGTAATCCCTTTGTAACTACTAAAGTAACTGAAGAAGCTTTAAAAATATATTCAAATCAAATTATAAATATTTATAAAGAAAAAATTATTGAATTGTCAGATGAATTTAGCATTTCTACAGATTTTGTGAAGTGTCCAAATATATTACAAAATGCAATAAACAAATATAAAAATTTGCTTCCAAAAGAATATTTGCATTACTCAAGAGTAAATTTTGATGAGCCGTTTAGAATTTTTCTTTCATTAATTTTCCATAGATTGGAAGATTTTAATAAAAGTCCAAGAGGGTATTTAATATTTGAAGAATTCTTGAAAGACTTATATATTTTTAAAGATTCCGTAAAAATTATTTTTGGCGAAAAAATTAGAATCGCAAACTTAGAAAATTTTATAAATTATGTTGAGCAGTTTGAATTTCATGGCGTTAGTTTAGATGTTAGACAAAATGCTTATGTAATTAATTCAGGACAAGGTAAAGAATTCAAAGATTTTCATAAATTTTTGAAATTATTACCCAATCTTCAAAAAACATATGGTTATAAAGTAGTGAATTCACTTATATTGTCTATGACAAAATCAGATAAAGATGTTTTAAACTTATTTAGACTTTGTCGGCAAAATATGAAATTGAACCAAATACCAGATATCACCCCGCTTATAGAGGAGATAGAAGATCTTAATTCAGCCCATAAGATTATCAACAAACTTTTTTCTAATAAAACCTATATTAAATTTTTAAAACAACATAAACAACACTCACAAGAAGTAATGCTTGGTTATTCTGATTCAAACAAAGACGGAGGATTAATTTCTTCACAATGGAACGTCTTTAAGGCACAGATAAGTTTATTTTTGGTAGGAACTAAAAATAATATCGAAATTAATTTTTTTCATGGTCGGGGTGGAACAATTAGTAGGGGAGGCGGCCCTACGTACAAATCTATTAGTTCCCAACCGTCTGGTAGTATTGCTTCTCAAATTAGATATACAGAACAAGGTGAAGTAATATCTGATAAGTACTCAACGCCATATTTAGCATATGAAAATTTAAAACTTGGTGCAACAGCTTTTATAAATGGAAATACAAAAAAATTTAAAAGAAGTTATCAGTTTCAAGAAGAGTTGGAAGCCTTATCTAGATGGTCTTATGAAAAATACAATGAACTTATCAATAATGAACAACTTTTGAATTATTTTGAAACTTGCACCCCAGTAAAATTATTGTCAACTTTAAATATTGGCTCAAGACCATCAAAAAGAAGTAATAAAATAAACAGCTTGAAAAGTTATAGAGCTATACCATGGGTATTTGGCTGGGCACAAACAAGACATACTCTTACTGGTTGGTATGGTGCTGGAACTGCATTTTCTAAATTAGTTAACGAATTGGGAATTAAAGAAGTTAATAATTTATATAAAAATTCAGATTTTTTACAAAACTTAATAAGCAACATCGAAATGTCTCTGTTCAAATCAGATATGAATATTGCTAAATTGTATGTAGATTCATTATTAGAAAAAGACAACTTATTATTTAAAAATTTATATAAAGAAGCAAAATTAACAGAACAAATGATATTAAAAATCAAAAATGCACCAAGTTTATTGGATGATAATCAAGTTCTTAAAAAAACATTGCAAATTAGAAATGCTTATTTAGATCCACTTTCAATTATTCAAATTACTCTAATGAAAAAGCTTCAGGATAATAATCTGTCAGATCTTGAGAATAGCGCTTTGTTGTTATCTGTTAATGGTTTAGCTGCCGGTCTTAGAAACACTGGCTGATAAATCTCGTAATTCAAAGTGCATTTCATCCGGTGAGGTCCATGTACCACCCCATGCAAAACCCCAAGAGTTAAATATCTCTACAATTCTTGTTGGGTATCCTGATTTAGTGTTTATATCAATTGCAATTCCCCAAGCATGTCTTGAAATGCTACCACCAGAATCAAATCTTGCGATTCTTCGTGGAGCATAACAACCTCCAGATTCTTTGAATTCATTAACTTTTAATTGATCAGACAAGCCTTCATTAATTATTTGATTTAAAGCACCCTCAAGAGGTTCCCACATTAATTTATGACACACTGTAAGACCAAGAATGGGCATTCTTTTTTGCTCAATATTTTGACTTCTCCACAAAGGTTCTGTTGTTATCCAAACACCATCTCTTTCTTTAATTTGAAAATCACCAAAATATTCTTTTACAAGCGCAGTAGGGAGAACCCAGTTTTTATTAGGTTTTGATTCTTTATTAGAAAATCTCACTTTTTTGTAATTAATGTTTTTGTGCAATTCTATAAGAAAATTTTCATCAATTTTATTGTCCCAAATAATTGCTTGAATATTTCTATCAATGCCTATCTGATAACCTATTTCCTTATTAACAATTGCTTCAAACCATCCAAGAACTGAGTCTTTATCAATAAAGCCAACTTCTATACTCAAACTTTCGCCATTTAATCCAATTAAATTTAATTCATCACCAATTTTTAGCCCGTATCTTTTAGCTGTTAGAGACGAAACAACAACTTTGTTATTTTCTATTGTTTTTACTATTTCATCTTTGTAAAAAAAGTTAGAGGATGATGCTTCTACAGTTTTAATTGATAAATTGTATAGATAATTATTTCTACTTTGAAGAATTGTTTCGTTCTCCCTATTTATTGAATTTAACCCAACATTCGCTCTGCCTATAAAGGCAACATTTGTATTTAAATTTTTGACACTATCAAGAATTTCTCTTGTAACACTATAAAAAAGACTACCTGATTGAGAGATTGTTAAAACTTGATAGTTATCAATTTTATTATTAGTTACTTTGTCATTGTCATTGGTAATTATCTCACTGCCTGAAGTGCTCAGTAATAAAGATAAAATCAAACCGTAGTACATATATATATCCTAATTGTTAGAAATTTTATTTAGAACTCAGGATTCTCACAGGTATTACAGAAAAAACTTAGTATTAAACAAATAAAGACATATAATAACGTCTGTTATAAATTAAGGAAATATGAAACTACTTACTAATTTTTTCTCAAGCGCAGCTACCAAGAGACCTGTTGTAACAATCTTAGTTGTTTTACTTTTAACTGGG
>Ga0181570_10002837_pt1 | contig 13558 bp, 8 predicted proteins | sample 101ome_18_FD_148667 | JGI IMG/M metagenome (GOLD analysis project Ga0181570, IMG submission 148667) | Coastal salt marsh microbial communities from the Groves Creek Marsh, Skidaway Island, Georgia - 101406AT metaG (spades assembly) | ecosystem: Environmental > Aquatic > Marine > Intertidal zone...
AATGTGGCCGTTCTAGAGCGCGGATATATCGGCGGCGGGAACGTTGGGCGCAATACCACGATTGTGCGGGCAAACTATGGCCTGCCTGGGAATTCCGAATTTTATTCACATTCATTGAAACTCTGGGAACAGTTAGAGGGTGAGTTGAACTACAACGTGATGCATTCGCAACGCGGTATCATCAACCTGTTCCATTCCGATGGTCAACGCGATGCCTTTGCCCGTCGTGGCAACGCTATGGTGAACCAAGGGGATGATGCGATCCTGATGAACCGCGATCAGGTGCGCGACATGATCCCCTATCTGAATTTTGACAGCCTGCGTTTCCCTATTTACGGCGGTCTATATCACCCACGCGGGGGGACGGCACGACATGATGCAGTGGCCTGGGGATTTGCACGCGGTGCCGATCAGCGCGGTGTTGATTTGATCCAAAATTGCGAGGTCACAGGCATCAACATTGAAAACGGCAAGGTGCGCGGTGTAGAAACCAATCGTGGCACAATTCGCGCGAAAAAAATCGCCCTGGCCACCGCAGGCCGTTCAAGCCAGACAGCGGCGATGGCGGGCATGCGCCTGCCGATTGAAAGCCATGTTTTGCAGGCCTTTGTGACCGAGGGGATCAAGCCCGTCATCGATCACGTCATTTCATTCGGGATGGGCCATTTTTACATCAGCCAATCGGATAAGGGCGGTTTGGTTTTTGGTGGTGACATTGATTTCTATGCCTCCTACGCATCGCGCGGCAACCTACCCATGATGGAACACGTCATGGAGGCGGGGATGAGTCTGATGCCTATGATCGGCAAGGCGAAGGTTTTGCGCTCTTGGGGCGGTATCATGGATATGTCACCCGATGGATCGCCGATCATTGATAAAACAGATATTGATGGGCTCTATCTAAACTGCGGCTGGTGTTATGGCGGGTTTAAGGCCGTGCCTGGTTCGGGCTTTAGCTATGCGCATTTGATTGCAACAGATCGTCATCATGAACCTGCGGCGCGCTTCCGTTTGGATCGGTTCCAAACGGGATATGGTTTGATGGACGAAGAGGCCACTGGGTCTCAGCACAACTTACACTAGGAGCGGATAATGCGTATTCCTTGTCCCATTTGTGGGGAACGTGACAGACGTGAGTTTTATTATCAGGGCGATGCACTGGCCCTGCATCGCCCTGATCCTGATGCAGGGGATGCGGCGTGGAATGATTATATTCACAACCGTGACAACCCCGCGGGCGTCATACGCGATTTGTGGCATCACGAAGCAGGCTGTTCACATTGGTTGGTCGTGACACGCAATACCGTCACCCACGAAGTTTTGGGCGCAGAGCTTGCATGCAAAGTAAAAGGAGAGCAGGGATGAGGCTTTCTGATTATGGACAAATTGATCGCGGCAATGCCGTCAGCTTTCGCTTTGATGGGAAAACCTATGGTGGTTTTCAGGGCGATACACTGGCCTCAGCGCTTTTGGCCAATGACGTGCGCATGGTGGCGCGGTCTTTCAAATATCACCGTCCCCGCGGTATCCTAAGCGCGGGGAGTGAAGAGCCAAATGCAATTGTTACCGTTGGTTCAGGCGTGTATCAGGACCCCAATGTGCGCGCAACGGTTCAGGAAATCTACAATGGTTTTGAGGCCAATTCCCAAAACCGTTGGCCCAGCCTGAAACATGACCTGCTCTCGGTAAATGACCTGATAGCGCCGTTCTTGTCAGCGGGTTTTTATTATAAAACATTCATGTGGCCGCGGGCGTTTTGGGAAAAGCTATACGAACCCGTCATTCGCCGCGCCGCAGGTTTGGGTGCGCTCAGTGAAAAACCGAATGAGGATACGTATGAACGCGCATTCGCACATTGCGATGTTTTGGTGATTGGTGCGGGTCCGGCGGGATTATGGGCCGCCTATCAATTGGCGCAAACGGGATTGGACGTGATCCTTGCGGATGAAGATTTCCACATGGGTGGCCGCCTGAATAGCGAAGCGGATCATATCGGCGCCAAACCAGCCGCGGATTGGGCAGCCGATATGGTTGCGCAATTGGATCAAATGGAAAATGTGCGCCTGATGACACGCACAACTGTGACTGGTGCCTATGACGGCGGTACCTATGGCGCGGTTGAACGTGTGTCCCATCACATGAATGATCGCGGCGGGGATCGTCCATTGGAAACCTTTTGGCGTATTCATGCGAAACGCGCGGTATTGGCGGCGGGTGCGCTGGAACGCACCATTGGTTTTTCAAACAACGACCGCCCTGGGATTATGCAGGCAGGTGCGGTGCGCAGCTATTTGCACCGCTATGGTGTTGCGACTGGGAAACGTGTTGTGGTCTTTGGCAATAACGACAACGCCTTTCGCACGGCACATGATTTGTCTGCTGCGGGGGTTGAGGTTGCGGCCTATGTGGATCCGCGTACAGATGCGGCGATTGACGGGGATTTCCCAATTTATCGTGGGGCGTATGTGAGGGACACCAAAGGGCGGCTGGGCCTTTCATCGGTTCAGATCACGGATGGTGGACGCACCCATAATATTGCCGCGGATTGCTTAGCGGTTTCTGGCGGATGGAACCCAACGGTTCACATGACATGTCACATGAACGGTCGCCCAACATGGGATGAAACTATTGCCAGCTTTGTCCCGACTGCGGGGTCTATTCCCGGGATGTCCGTGGTGGGGTCGGCAGCGGGCCATATGTCGACGTCCGCCTGTTTTGAAAGCGCGCAGGATATTGCCGCGCGTGTTGCAAGTGATTTGGGTAAAACCACACCTGCAGATCCGCTACCAACTGCGGAACATGCGGCATATGCGATTGAACCGCTATGGGCCGTTCCGGGCAAGGCGCGGGCGTGGTTGGATTATCAAAACGATGTCACTGTGAAGGATATCAAACAGGCGGCCCAAGAAAACTTCCGCTCTGTCGAACATATGAAACGCTACACCACCCAAGGGATGGCGACAGATCAGGGCAAAAATTCCAACGTGGCGGCGCTGGCCCTGCTGGCAGATGCGACGGGGCGGGGTATTCCCGAAACGGGAACCACCACATTCCGTCCTCCCTATTCTCCCGTTGCAATTGCCGCCATGGGGGGCGAGGCACGCGGCACAGGCTTTGCGCCCGAACGCCTTACCACATCGCACGCCGTTGCCAAACATATGGCGGCCCCGATGATCGAAGCGGGCCTGTGGTATCGCCCAAGCTATTTCCCAGAACATGGGGAAACCACATGGCGTCAATCCTGTGATCGTGAGGTCATTATGGTGCGTGAAAATGTTGGTGTCTGTGATGTATCGACCTTGGGCAAAATCGACATCCAGGGCAAGGATGCGGCCAAACTTTTAGATTTCATCTATACCAATATGTTCAGCACGTTAAAGGTTGGGCGCGTACGTTATGGCCTGATGCTGCGCGAAGATGGGCATGTGATGGATGATGGCACAACTGCAAGGTTGGGCGAAAACCACTATGTCATGACAACCACAACTGCCGCTTCAGGATTGGTGATGCGGCATTTGGAGTTCGTCACCCAATGTTTGCACCCCGATTGGGACGTAAGTTTCATTTCCGTCACCGAACAGTGGGCTCAATTCGCCGTTGCAGGTCCCAAGGCGCGTGATTTGCTGAGCAATTTTGTTGAGGATGACATCAGCAATGATGCCTTTGGATTTATGCAATGCGGGGCAATGGACGTTATGGGTGTTCCGGGGCGTTTGTTCCGCATCTCCTTCAGCGGTGAAATGGGTTACGAGGTTGCCGTTCCTGCGCGTTATGGCGAAAGCCTGTTTAGATTGCTGGTGGCCAAGGCCAAGGAATTGGGCGGTGGTGCCTATGGGATGGAGGCATTGAACGTGCTGCGCATCGAAAAGGGGTTCATCACGCACGCCGAAATTCATGGGCGCACCACAGCATTTGACATTGGGATGGAACGCATGATCAGCGCGAAAAAGGACTGTATCGGAAAAACCGCGGCGGCCCGTCCGGGAATGGTTGATCCAGATCGTGAACGTTTGGTTGGATTAAAACCTGTTGGTACAGTCAAACAACTGACCGCTGGGGCGCATTTGTTTAATGAGGGCGACGCTGCCACACGTGTGAACGATCAGGGCTATATCACATCGGTTGGATATTCCCCCACATTGGGGCATTTCATGGGGCTTGCGTTCCTGCGCAATGGTCCAAATCGTATTGGCGAACTTGTGAAAATGGTCGATCACCTGCGCGGTGTTGAGGCCGTATGCGAGGTGATTGATCCCGTCGCCTTTGATCCAGTGGGAGGACGCCTTCGTGCTTAAACTCGTTGCAAAATCTCCGGCCGAGGGCCTGGTTCCAATCTCTGTCGGAACAATGGAGCTGAGTGAAGTTGTTCCTGCTGCAATCACATCCATCGCCTGTTATAAGGGCCAAGCGGATACTCTTTCTGCAGCACTGAAAGAGCATTACGGCATGGCGCTGCCCAAAACGGGGCAGGCGACAGGGCGCGCGGGTGCACGAGCGATGTGGGCGGGGCCGTCGGTGTTTTTGGTGGGTCCAGAACCACATGCAGACCTATCAAACCACGCCGCAATCGTCGACCAAAGCGACAGTTGGTGTGTTTTGAACCTGAAAGGCGCTGATGTCGAAGCGGTCCTTGCCCGCCTAAGCAGTGTGGACATGCGTTCAAAGGCGATGAAAAAGGGACAGGTGGTGCGTTCCCAACTGCAACATATGAATGCGATTTACCACCGCGTGAGTGACGATAGTTTTGACATCTATGCGTTCCGCTCCATGGCAAAAACCATGGTGCATGATATTGATCGCGCCATGCGATATATTGCGACGCGGGCATAGGTTCCCCTCAACAAAAATGATCGCGCGCTGACGCGCGATCGGCGCAATGGTGAAAAATCCGTTTATCCCCCTAGACTTCGCACCGCGCGCCCCTCATATTTTCGCAATGAGCCTGCCACCCGGATTCCTTGATGAACTGCGCACACGTGTGCCTATATCCCAAGTTGTTGGGCGCAAGGTGTCATGGGACATGCGCAAATCCAATCAGGGCAAGGGCGATTATTGGGCACCCTGTCCGTTTCATCAGGAAAAAACCGCCTCATTCCACGTGCAGGACGCCAAGGGGTTTTATTATTGCTTTGGCTGTCAGGCCAAAGGAGATGCCATTGGGTTTATCAAAGAAACCGAAAACGTTGGGTTCATGGAGGCGGTTGAAATCCTAGCCGCCGAAGCGGGAATGTGTGTTCCAAAACCCGATCCCAAAATGGTGGAAAAGGCGGATCGGCGCAAAGAACTATCCGATGTCATGGATGAAGCGGTGCGTTGGTTTCAGATGTCCCTGAAAACGGGCGCTGCAGCAGATGCGCGGGCCTATCTGGATCGTCGTGGATTAAATGGCGAGGCGTTGCAGCAATTTGAAATTGGCTTTGCCCCGAATGATCGTGCGGGCGTGAAATCTGCGCTGATGGGGCGCGGAATTTCCGAACAGCAGTTGGTGGATACGGGACTGATCATCAAACCCGATGATGGTGGGACCAGTTATGATCGGTTCCGTGGTCGCATTATGTTTCCCATTCGCGATGCACGCGGACGCTGCGTGGCCTTTGGCGGTCGCGCGATGGATCCAAATGCACGGGCAAAATATCTGAACTCACCCGAAACCATTTTGTTTGATAAGGGGCGCAGCCTTTATAATCACGGGCCTGCACGTTCGGCCGTGGGGCGGGGTCAGCCCCTGATTGTTGCCGAAGGGTACATGGACGTGATCGCGTTGGTGCGCGCTGGGTTTGAAGGGGCGGTTGCGCCATTGGGCACCGCGATTACCGAAAATCAACTGGCGATGATGTGGCAAATTACACCGGAACCGATCATCGCGCTGGATGGGGATAAGGCGGGATTGCGGGCGGCCTATCGTTTGATTGATTTGGCGATGCCGCTGCTACAAACGGGCCGCGCATTGCGGTTTGCCCTGATGCCAGAAGGGCAGGACCCCGATGATCTGTTGCGCGCCAAAGGGGCAGGTGCCGTGCAATCCATCTTGGACAACGCGATGCCATTGGTTGAATTGCTGTGGCGGCGTGAAACCGAGGGCCAAACCTTTGACAGCCCCGATCGCAAGGCCGCGTTGGATAAACGGTTGCGCGGGTCGACCAGCCAAATTCAGGATCAAAACCTGCGTTCGCACTATGACCAAGCGATCAAAGATTTGCGTTGGGATTTTTTCCGTGCTGCGCGATCCTTTAAATCTGGGAGCACACGCAATGTTCTCCAAACAGCGGGTGCATCGACCAAGGGGTCTGTCTTGGCCGCAGGCGAAGGGGACGTGGCACAATACCTGCGCGAGGCGGTGATTTTGGCCATCCTTATTCGGTTTCCAGAATTGGTCTACGAATATTTGGATGAACTGGCGATGTTGGATTTTGAACATGGGGATCATCCCTCGATGTTGCGGATTTTGATGCGCCACTGTCAGGATATGGACTTTGATCCATCTGTGGTCCTGTCTGAAAATTTGGGGGCCGATCCACTTGAAAAATTCATGACCCTTGGCCACCTACAGGTGGTGCCATGCTTGCGTCGGTCGGGCGATATTGAAATGGCGCGTCTGACATTGAAAGAGGAATTGGGTAAATTGGGCGCCCATCGCGGGTTGGAAGCCGAACTTCAGGAAAGTTCGCAAATCCCCGAAGATGGCCTAGATGCGTGGGTACTGCACCGTTTGGCACAGGCGGCAGACGCCGCAAATCGCGCACAACGCGCGGACCAAGACGATCAAACGCAATATGACGTCGCGGACAATGGTGCACGAATCAGCCGTGATGAACGCAATAAATTGGACGACCTGATCGGAGCAATCCGATTTCAAAAAACAAAAAAATGATGAATTGGTAAAGATTCGTCAAAGAAATAGGGCTAAGAGGGTGTCCGAATCATGACAAATCGTTAATGATTCTATAAACCGAATCGCTCTGCCCAAGTTAGGAGACCTATATGGCCGCTTCTGAGAACGAAGATCGCAAAACGGATGATCAGGAAACAGAAGTTTCCCTTGATATGAGCCAAGCGCAAATTAAGCGTATGATCGCCGAGGCGCGTGAACGGGGTTACATCACATACGATCAGCTGAACACTGTTTTGCCACCGGATCAGGTGTCTTCTGAACAGATCGAGGATGTGATGTCGATGCTGTCAGAAATGGGCATCAACATTATCGAAGACGATGAAGTCGAGGACGAAGACCGCGGCCCAACTGATTTGGTCGCAACAGGCACCAAGGATGTTGCTGTTTCCACGGGCGAAACAGAAAAGCTGGATCGCACCGATGACCCCGTGCGCATGTACTTGCGCGAAATGGGATCTGTTGAACTGCTCAGCCGTGAGGGCGAGATTGCCATTGCCAAGCGGATCGAGGCCGGGCGCAATACAATGATCCTGGGCCTGTGCGAAAGCCCATTGACCTTCCAAGCGATCACCATCTGGCGCGAAGAATTGTTGAATGAAGACATTTTGTTGCGCGATGTGATCGACCTTGAAGCGACATTTGGCAATCAAATGGACGAAGATGGCGTTGAACGAGTGATTGGCAGCACAGGTGCAGCACCCGCCGCGGCCAACAAAACAGATGAACCCGAATACGACGCAGACGGCAATCCGATTGCAAAAGACGATGATGATGATGACGATGAACAGTCAAACATGTCACTGGCCGCAATGGAAGCAGCGCTAAAACCCAAGGTTTTGGAAACGCTGGAACGCATCGCCATTGATTATGAGCGTTTGTCTGAAATGCAAGACATCCGGATTTCCGCGACCTTGAATGAAGGTGCTGCGATGACGGATAAAGAAGAAGAGACATATCAAGCACTGCGCTCTGAAATTGTAGATTTGGTGAATGAATTGCACCTGCACAACAATCGGATCGAGGCGTTGATTGATCAGCTTTACGGTATCAACCGTCGGATCATGCAAATCGACAGTGCCATGGTGAAATTGGCCGACCAAGCGCGCATCAACCGCCGCGAGTTTATCGAAGAATACCGTGGACGCGAATTGGACCCCAGCTGGCTGGATGATATGGCTGAGAAATCTGGTCGTGGCTGGCAGATGTTTATCGAACGCTCGCGCGAAAAGGCCGAGGATTTACGCTCTGACATGGCGCAAGTGGGTCAGTATGTGGGTTTGGACATTTCTGAATTCCGCCGTATCGTATCCCAAGTGCAAAAGGGTGAGAAAGAAGCGCGTCAGGCCAAGAAAGAAATGGTCGAGGCGAACCTGCGTCTTGTTATCTCGATTGCCAAAAAATACACCAACCGCGGTCTACAGTTCTTGGATTTGATCCAAGAGGGGAACATCGGTCTGATGAAGGCGGTCGATAAATTTGAATATCGCCGCGGCTATAAATTCTCGACCTATGCGACATGGTGGATCCGTCAGGCAATCACACGTTCGATCGCGGATCAGGCGCGCACAATTCGTATTCCTGTGCATATGATCGAAACGATCAACAAATTGGTCCGCACAGGGCGTCAGATGTTGCACGAAATTGGTCGTGAGCCGACACCAGAGGAGTTGGCAGAAAAGCTGCAAATGCCGCTGGAAAAAGTGCGCAAGGTTATGAAAATCGCGAAAGAGCCAATTTCGCTGGAAACACCGATTGGCGACGAAGAAGATAGCCAATTGGGAGATTTCATCGAGGATAAGAATGCAATACTGCCATTGGATAGCGCCATCCAAGAAAACCTGAAAGAAACCACGACGCGGGTTTTGTCATCGCTGACTCCGCGCGAAGAACGCGTTTTGCGTATGCGTTTCGGGATTGGCATGAACACCGACCACACGTTGGAAGAGGTGGGGCAACAGTTCAGCGTAACACGCGAACGTATCCGCCAGATTGAGGCGAAAGCGCTGCGCAAGCTGAAACACCCCAGCAGGTCGCGCAAATTGCGATCCTTCCTGGACCAATAAATTTATACGGGGCATCCAAGTTTGGGTGCCCTTTTTTCATGATTGCAAACAATTATGCAGACCACCTTTACAATCCAAACCATTGGTCAGGGTCTCTGTGAATTTACGGATCAGGTGGCGTCGTGGGTGCGGGGTTCTGGGGTCCTGACCCTTTTCATCCAGCACACGTCAGCCAGCATTCTGGTTCAGGAAAACGCAGACACCCAAGGTGCGTACCGATTTACCGAACGACTTTAGCAGGCTGGTTCCACCTGCAAATGATCCCACGATCCGCTACCTCACCCACCGCTATTAAGGGGATGATGATATGCCTGCGCATATTAAGTCAGCGATGTTACCCGTCTCCATTCAGATTCCTGTGATTGAGGGGCGGTTGGCATTGGGGACATAGCAGGGAATATATTTATTTGAACACCGTGATGCACGGCAACACTGTCGCGTGATCGCAACCCTTGGCTAGGTTGTCAGTCTGAACCTGTTTCTAAATCTAGCGGCTGAAATTCGGGTCTACCCAAACCCTAGCGGATATCCTATAGTGCCTGTGGATAAGGTTATCTAATGACCCCTCTTTGGTGTCAAAACGTATATAGATTACGAAAGGTGCAGGCATGCGTTGTCCGTTTTGTGGGAATATCGACACTCAGGTCAAGGATTCACGTCCAGCTGAGGATCACGTTTCAATTCGGCGTCGTCGATTTTGTTCTGCTTGCGGGGGGCGTTTCACCACCTATGAACGCGTGCAATTGCGCGACTTGGTCGTTATCAAATCCAATGGCCGTCGCGAAGATTTTGAACGCGAGAAATTAGAGCGCTCTATTCGCATTGCGCTCCAAAAACGTCCTGTTGAACATGAACGCATGGAACAGATGATTTCCGGGATTGTGCGCCGTTTGGAAAGCATGGGTGACACCGATATTCAGTCCAAAATGATCGGCGAAATCGTGATGGAGGCCTTGGCCCGAATTGATACGGTCGCCTATGTGCGCTTTGCCTCTGTGTATAAAAATTTCCAAGAGGCGGATGATTTCGACAAATTCGTTTCGGAACTTCGTCCAAAAACAGCAGAAGAAGAATAGTTGATGTCCCACGAACGGTTTATGGCGCACGCGCTTGCCCTTGGGCGGCGTGGGCTTGGGCGCGTGTGGCCCAATCCCGCTGTGGGATGCGTGATTGTTCAAGACGGTCGAATTGTTGGGCGCGGGTTTACGCGACCGGGCGGGCGCCCCCATGCGGAAACAATGGCACTGGCGCAGGCGGGGGATGCGGCACGCGGTGCAACGGTTTACGTCACATTGGAACCCTGTTCGCATCATGGGCACACCCCGCCTTGTGCGCAGGCCCTTATCGATGCGGGTGTCGCACATGTGGTCGGCGCCATTCAGGACAGTGATCCACGTGTGAATGGCGCAGGGTTTGCCATGCTACACTCCGCAGGGATCAAGGTCACAACGGGTGTTTGTGCCGAAATGGCGACAGAGGATCACGTGGGATTTTTCGCAAAAACCACCCTTGGGCGTCCATTCCTGACGCTAAAGCTTGCCAATAGTTTTGATGGACGGATCGCCACGGCCAGCGGAGATAGCCAGTGGATCACAGGCCCACAGGCGCGGCGATTGGTGCACGGCATGCGGGCCAATCATGACGCGGTTTTGGTTGGGGCAGGCACAGCGCGTGCGGATGATCCCATGTTGACCGTGCGTGGAATGGGCGTATCACATCAACCCGTTCGCATTATCATGTCCCGCAAGTTGGATTTGCCAACCGACAGCGCCCTTGCAAATTCGACTCAAGACGCGCCGCTGTGGCTGTGCCACAGTGATGAGGCGCCAGTTGATCGCATCTACGCATGGCAAGATCGCGGGGCAACCTTGATCGAATGCGCCGTTGAAAACGGGCGGATTGCGATATTTGATTTGATGAAGAAAATGGCCGAGCGCGGTTTGACAAGGATCTTTTGTGAAGGGGGCGGAACACTGGCAGCATCCCTTTTGTTAGCTGACGTCGTGGACCATTTGGTTGGGTTTCAGTCAGGTGTCGTCATCGGCGCCGAAGGGCAACCCGCGATTGGTGCACTGGGATTTGGCAAGCTGTCCGAGGCGCCTGAATACGAGCTCAAATCATTACAAACTGTTGGGGGTGATATCCTTCATACGTGGTCGAAAGTGCACAAATAAATCAAATGCTAACAGCGGATATCAATGTCTGTCCTCTTGATCGAAGGTTTTCTTTGATGCAAATCTCTATTACATATACGTGATCTTTATGTTGTGTATACATAATTAAATTTTGGCGGCTTTTCGAAAAGATCGGGTTGTGAATTTGGCTAGCATTGCGTTGAACGAAGATGATCAAGGAAAATTATATCCACTATTTGTTTTAATAATTTTACAAGGCGTGATTTCTGCTTCTAGCATGGTGGTAGAAATCGTGGCTGGTAGAATGATTGCTCCATATGTGGGAATGAGTTTGTATACATGGACCGCAATCATCGCAGTAGTTCTTGCCGGGTTTTCAATTGGAAATTGGATTGGCGGTAAAATAGCTACGTCAAAAATTACGACTGCACTTAGAGTTTCGGGCGGAGTTATGATGTTCGCCGCGATGTCCACCGCGTGCGCAGGATTGATGCTTAGACTTTTGGCTACTCCCATTATTTCAAATACATCCGAACCTTTGGTAGCAATTTCACTCATAACCATGGGCGCTTTCTTTCTTCCATCTGTTTTTGCTGGAATACCTGCACCAATTTTGACAGTAGCTGCTATGCGCGGTCGCGATAATTCAGAATATGCGCTGGGTTCAATGTATGCTGTGGGTGCATTTGGTGCGATAATTGGAACTGTAGCCGCTGGTTTTCTACTTATTCCACATTTTGGCTCAACCTCTACACTGATTTTAGTATCAGTTGTTTACATCGCCTCTAGTAGTCTGTGTTTTTGGCTGGGTAAGGGGCAAATGCATCAATTAGTCGTAACTTTGCCGAGTGCTGCTATATTGTTTTTGACTAGTCTGTATGTACTTGATCAACCCCAGATTTGTGATCATGAAAGTGAGTACTTTTGTATTCGTGTAGTAGATTTGGACCCCTTACGACCAAGTGAAACAAAATTGATGGTGATTGATCATCTTGCACATGGGATAAGCAATTTGAAAAACCCACGTGTCATGTACACACCTCACGCTGCATTACTAGATGGTTTGGCGAGGGAAAGAATGAAAGCAAAAAGCACCTTCAATTCTTTTCACATTGGTGGAGGAACTTACTCTATACCAAGAGCGTGGTATGATCGAGGGTTTAGTGACATCACCGTCGCTGAAATTGATCCCGTAGTCACTGAAGTTGCAACAGAAAATTTTTGGCTGAATAGGGAAGCGATACGTATCGAGCATGAAGATGCGCGTTTGTTGCTTCAGCGGGAAAACATAAAATATGATGTGATAATTGGTGATGCGTTCACTGATATAGCGGTGCCTGAACACCTTATAACCGTCGAATTTTTTGACTTAGTAAGTCAAAGATTGACGACAGATGGTGTTTTCTTGATGAATTTCATGGATAATGTCGAGCGATTAGATGCGTTTTCTGCTGTCGTTGTTAGTCTTCAATCGGTCTTTAAAAATGTTGAAGTTTGGACAGAGGCGAGTTCACCGCAAAAAGGCGAACGTAGAGTCTTTGTATTTTTGGCATCCAACAAAAAAAGTGATTTCAATTCAATCCGATTAAGAGTTCCGCAAGACACTCGATTTAGTGTATTGGATGACACATTCATAACTTCAATAATTGAGCGCAAAAGCCCAAAGCTATTAACAGATGATCATGCGCCACTTGCTTATCTGATGGGATTTGATCCTATCTTGAATTAAGCGAAGATGTATGTCTATCGTCTGGTCAGCATTCGGTTTCATCACCTACAGAATCTACGTATCGACAATATTATATTTACCAAAACAGAACTGCTTGATTTTACCTTAGTTACACTAGGTGATCTAGACATTGGCCACTGATGATGGCACACATTCAGTTATTTACCGCGTAGGTCGACTAATTACCAAAGGAGAGTTGGGTAAACATGTTTACTGGTATTATCACAGATGTTGGCGTTGTCGTCGAAACCGAACAACGCGGTGATTTGCGCGCGCGGATCAAAACGGCCTATGACACATCTGGAATTGATATTGGTGCATCGATTGCCTGCGATGGTGTGTGTCTGACGGCCATTGATTTGGGTCCAGATTGGTTTGATGTTGACATCAGTGCCGAAACGCTATCAAAAACCAACATTGGTGATGCAGATGGCTGGCCTGTTGGGAAACGTGTGAATCTAGAACGCGCGTTAAAAGTGGGCGACGAATTGGGCGGACATATCGTTTCAGGTCACGTCGATGGGGTCGCGGAACTGATTGAAATGCGCGACGAAGGCGACAGCACCCGTTTGGTGATTAATGCACCAGATGCCCTTGCACGTTTTATCGCGCCCAAAGGGTCAGTTGCCTTAAATGGCACATCATTGACAGTAAATGATGTGGATACACAGACATTTGGGATTAACCTGGTTCCGCACACAAAAACGGTTACCACATGGGGCGACGTGCAGGTTGGCGA
>Ga0181570_10002844_pt1 | contig 13530 bp, 15 predicted proteins | sample 101ome_18_FD_148667 | JGI IMG/M metagenome (GOLD analysis project Ga0181570, IMG submission 148667) | Coastal salt marsh microbial communities from the Groves Creek Marsh, Skidaway Island, Georgia - 101406AT metaG (spades assembly) | ecosystem: Environmental > Aquatic > Marine > Intertidal zone...
GAGATATTTATTTGTCCAAATATTCCGGCTGGTATTCTGTTTCTGATGAAGCTTATTATGATGAAGATGAAATTGAGGACAAGGAAGGCAATAAATGTGCTATTTCTTCGGGATCTAAAGTTGATTGGGTAGAAGAAGAGTCTTATTTTTTTAAATTATCCAAGTGGGGTCCAAAATTACTTGAGCATTATTCAAAAAATCCAGATTTCATTTTACCGTCAAGTAGAAGGAATGAAGTAGTAGAATTTGTTAAAAGGGGATTAAAAGATTTATCAGTTAGCAGAACTTCGTTTAACTGGGGCATACCAGTTCCGAACGCCAAAAATCATGTAATTTATGTGTGGTTAGATGCACTTACGAATTATATTAGTGCGTTAAATTTTCCTAACGAACAAGATAATTTATATAAAAAATTCTGGCCTGCTACGGTCCACATCATAGGAAAAGATATATTAAGATTTCATGCGATTTACTGGCCAGCTTTTTTACTTGCAGCTAAAATTCCTTTACCACAAAGAGTCTATGGTCATGGCTGGATTCTTTCTGGGGAGAAAAAAATGTCTAAATCATTAGGCAATATTTTAGATCCACTTGAAATAATCAATAATTTTGGAATTGACCCATTAAGATATTATTTGGTTAAAGAAGTATCATTAGGTAATGATGGCAGTATATCTTTAGAAAACTTAAAAAATTGCATCAATAACGATTTAGCAAATAATTTTGGCAATTTATGTCAAAGAGTATTTGCATTCATTGATAAAAATCTTTCTGGCAAAATACCAAATACAAAAATAAAAGATAAAAAAGATCTTAATTTAATTAATAACACACTTAAAAACTTGCCAAATTTAATAAAATATATCGATCAACAAGAATTAAATTTATATATTAAACAAGTGATTGATTTTTCATTTGAAGCAAATAAGTATTTTAATGATATGGAGCCTTGGAGTTTAAAAAAGACAAATCCTGAGAGAATGAATGAAATTTTGCTCACAATATTAATTCAAATTAAAAATATTGCAATTTTACTTAACCCAATTATTCCAACTACAACAGAAAAAATTTTTAAAGTATTAAATTTAAAAGATTTGAAATTAAAAGATGTCGAAAATCAAAATATATTTAATTTTGATAAACCTTTACAAAAAAGTGAAATTTTATTTAAAAAAATTGAAGATTAATGATTATAGATTCTCACTGCCATTTAAATTATGAACCAATGATTACTAATCTCGATGAAGTTATGGCTCGAGCAAAAGAAAAAAATGTCAGCAAACTGCTAACTATTTCAACTGATGAGAAATCTTTTCAAAATAATCTTGAGATTATTAAAAAATATGAAAATGTTTATGGTACTTTTGGAATACATCCGCATGAAGCAAAATTATTTCAATCGATAACTGCAAAAAAGATTTTAGAAAAGCTTGCATTAAATAACAAACTAATAGGGATAGGGGAGAGTGGATTTGATTTTTATTACAATCATTCGGATAAAAAATCTCAAACTAAATTATTTATAGAACATATTCATGCTGCTCAATCATCAGACAAACCACTTATAGTACATACAAGAGCAGCTGAAAAAGAGACATACGAACTATTGTATTTAGAGAAAAAAAGGAAAGATTATAGAATTTTAATTCATTGCTTTACTGGTTCATTAGAATTCGCTGAAAAATTAATTGCTATGGATTGTTATATTTCAGCAAGTGGCGTTATAACATTCAAAAATTCAAAAGAACTTGCAGACACATTTAAAAAATTACCCTTAGATAAAATTTTAGTAGAAACAGACTCACCTTACTTATCACCCATGCCATTAAGAGGGAAAAGTAATGAACCTAGTCACATAGTGCATACTGTCGAGTTTTTAGCTAAGCTAAAAGGCATACAAAAAAAAGAAATTGAAGATTGCACGACAAATAATTTTAATAAACTTTTTAAATTGTAATGGAATTCTCTGTTATCATACCAACGTTTAATAACCTTCAATACTTAAAATTATGCATTAAAAGTTTATTAAAAAATTCAAAGTTTAAACACGAGCTAATTTTTCACATAAATGATGGCTCTGACGGAACTTATGATTATATAAAAGATCAAAATTATAAATTTACTCATAGCGAAAATAATATTGGTTTGTGTAAGGCTATGAATAGTGCTGTCAAAATTTCTACAAAAAAATACATTATATACGCCCACGATGATATGTATTTTTGTCCAGGGTGGGATGTAGCATTTAAAGAAGAAATTCAAAAACATCATGCAGATAAAGATTTTTTTCTTTCTGGAACCATGATCCAACCTTTTAAATCATTTATTTATTTAGACTGCGGAAAAAAAATTGAAGAATTTAACGAGAGCAAATTGTTGAAAGAATACGACAAAATCAAATATGCTGATTTTCAAGGTAGTTCTTGGGCTCCGTCCTTAATACCTATCAATACTTGGAATAAAGTGGGTGGATTTAGCGAAGAATACGGTCCTGGTCTTGGCTCTGATCCAGATTTTAACATGAAGTTATGGAACATAGGTGTGAGATTATTTAAAGGCTTAGCAAATTCTCGGGTGTATCATTTTTCATCGATTTCTTTAAGAAATAAAATATGGAATGATGGTCATAAAATTTTTTTACTTAAATGGAGGATCTCGATTAAATTTTTTAGAAAATATTACATGAGAGCAGATACACTTTTTGATGGTGAATTAACAGCTCCAGCTAAAAATTTTATGTATTATTTCGATTTCATCAAGTGCCAATTAAAATATTATTATTTGAAAATTATTAAAACATGAAAAAGTTTTTTATTAATCTTTATTATCTAATAAAATTAAAATCTCCTAAAAAATTTTTGATAAATTTCGTAAAGAATTTTTTTTTAAATTATAAAACTAAAAAAAAATCTAATAAATTAAGTATTCAACTTTATAAAAACTTTGTATCAAAATATAATCATTTTTGGTTTTGTACACATTTACATTTCTTAAATTCAAATCTAAAGCACAAAAATAGCATTAAAGATATTCTAGAAATAGGTAGTTACGAGGGTTTGAGCGCAATATTTTTTCTTAATTTATTTAAAAATAGTAATATTAGTTGTGTTGACACTTGGGGTGGAGGTGAACAGCAACCGGGAGAAGATTTTAGTTATATTGAGAAAAATTTTGATCAAAATATAAGTTCTTATAAAAGTAGATTAAAAAAAAATAAAATGACTTCAGATGATTTTTTTAAAAATAATAATAAAAAATTTGATTTAATTTTTGTTGATGGAGATCATCATTATAATCAAGTCTTAAAAGATGCTTCAAATGCCTGGAAAGTTTTAAACTCAAAAGGTATATTAATTTTTGATGATTACACTTACAATCATTTTAAAGATAATATAAAACTTAATCCCGCTTTCGCTATAAATGAATTTATAAATAATCATATTAATGACATTGAAAAATATGTTATTTGGAAACAAGTAATAATATTTAGAAAGTAACGTGTTTAAAAATATTTATTATTTTTTTAATATTTTACATAAGAAAATTAAATCTAGAAAAATTTCTTATTCATATGGATCTGTTGACCTTTTATTGCAATATATTTTTAAAAATCAGATGAGAGGGTTTTATATTGATGTTGGTTGTCAACACCCGGTCATGAACAATAATACATATCTCTTCTATAAAAAAGGATGGAATGGAATAAATATTGATTTAGATAAAAAGAATATTGATCTTTTTAATTTTTATAGAAAGAAAGATCTCAATATAAATTATGCTGTATCATCTAAAGAGGGTGAAACAGATCTTTTCTTTTATCACGATAAATCAGCTATTAATACAGTTGAAAAATCCGTAGCGAATTATCAAAAAGCTCAGGTAAAGGAAATTAAAAAAATTAAAACTAAAACATTAAACTCAATAATTGAAAATTCAGAATTCAAAAATCAAATAATAGACTTTATTTCAATAGACGTAGAGGGTCATGAAATGGAAGTTATTAAAGGATTTGATCTTAAAAAATATAAGCCCAAAGTAGTAGTTGTTGAATATTTAGATTTGTCACTCAAGAAACTTGAAATAAAAAATTTAGATATAAAAAACTTTTTAAATTCAGAAATTTACCTATATATGATAAAGGAAAATTATACGTTGGTTAATTTAATCCACTCTGACCTTATTTTTGTTCATAACTCATTTAGAGATTAAATTTTAATTTTATTTAAGGCGTTATTCTTAAAAATATTTGCTTCTTTTATATATCTTCTAACCATTTGTGTTGTTTTGTGTCCTGTCATTGCCATTATACTTCTTTCATCAGCACCTGCTTCTGCGGTAACTGTAGCAAAACCCGATCTTAAACTATGACCAGAATAACTTTTGCTATCCATTCCAGCTAGGTTTAAATAATTTTTAATTAATAAAGCTACGCTTTGATCGCTTAATCTAAGATTGCTTAAACTAAAACCTTTATTAAATTTTCTATATATTGGACCATTGTTTATCTTAGATATATTAATCCATTCCTTTAATGACTTTACCGGGCATAGCGATGAATTTTCAAAGTAGGGGATGCCTTTTAGATGACCTTCGCCGAATTGGTCTGTTTTTGACCTTCTCACTAATATTTTTAATCCTTCCTCCACAAATTCAAGATCTTCATAATCCAAAGATGTGATTTCAGACCTTCTAAAACCTCCACTAAATCCAATTAAAATTAAACTTTTATCTCTGAGTTTTTTGATTTCTGGAGAAGTATCGTTATTAATTGCTTCAATTAATTTTTGTAAATGATTGATTAATATAGGTTTTTTTCCTCTTTGAATTGACCCTTTGGCTCTTTTAATTCCAAGCAAATTTTCAATAATGACTGGATGTTTAGTATCTAGATATTGACCTTTCAACTTATGGACAACGCCAATTGATACCAATCTACGTCTTAAAGTACTCATTTTTGCCTCGGATTTACTTAAGTTAGTTAAATATATTGATACAGTGTTTGGATTAGAGGGCATAGATTGCAATCCATGCTTTATACAAAACAAGCTAAAATCCCTAAAATCTGATTTGTAAGCTCTTAGAGTATTTGCTGATTTAGAGCTTTTTAAATTATTTATAGTCTCATCCTGAAGTATTTTAAGATCTGTTGTTATATCGTTCATTTTTATATATTACTATTGATAACAATAAATTATCGTTAGTAATATATCATAGCAAAAATAACTGTCAAGTGATTAAATTCATGTGATGACTACCATAATTTTTAAAATCAAATCTAATATGATCAAATGTAAATCTCGAAAAACACAAACTGCTGAATTTATTCTAAAAAAGCTGCCAATAACTGGAAAGATTAGCACTTGGGGCGAGGAAATTTACTTTGATACCCCGGTAAAAGAGGTAAAACTCGAAAAAGATGCCAAAGATGTGATGAAATTAGGAGAAATAGCGTTCTGGAACGATGGGAATGCTATAGCTATCGGCTATGGACGAACACCAGCCAGCACTGGAAATGAGATTAGACTAGTTTCACCCTGTAATGTCTGGGCAGATGCCATTGAACCCAAAGATTTGCTCAAATTGAGAGAACTCAAATCGGGAGATAAAATTGAGGTTTTGATTGAAAAATAACCCTTTTTTGCTTAATTTTATGCTCCAAAAGCTAAGTATACCAACACTTTTAGTCATTTCACCCTATTTTACTAGTAATTTTAATAGCGTACACCTTTCAGTTGTAGGTAATTATAGTAAATGTTAAAAAAATAGGCATTTACGTGCGATTAAACGCTATATTACTTAACTGCATAACTAATGAATTTTAAAGCGTCAAATCAAGATTTTTAATGGTTAAAATTTATTCAAACCTTCAATGTATTAATAGATTTTATAATATACGCTGATTTTTGCAATTTTAAGGACCTTTTTTAATTTAATTTATAGAGTTCATCTTATTTAAAATAAACATAATAATTTATTCAATAAAAACAATAACTTACATATATTTATTAAAGTAAAATATTATATTATAAGTAAGTAATACTTACTTTTATACTAATAAAGATTTTGAAAAAGAAGACCTCGTAACCCAATTAAAAGGTATGTCCCCTTCCCCTTTTAATGCTGAAAAATAAGCTCCGATAAAATTGCTTCGAGAGCAATTGCATCCACCTGCCCTTATAGTCTTAGAAATGGCAGATTGGTAGTTAGAAGAGGAAATAATACAGTGAATAGAAGAGTTAAATGTACCTGGATAACTGCATGCCATCCCAAGCTTTTTAGTAATTTTAGTGTGGTTAAGTGATTTCATTTTTTTTATCTTTTTAATATCAGATTGTATGGATTTAAATGATTTAATCTTTAATCTTAAAAATTCGTTAATCGGATCTTTATAACCAAGTAAAGCAAAATTAATCAAATAAAACTTTGCCATAGCGTAATTCATTGATTTCTTGGTATTAGCTACAAGTGAAACAATATGTGCTGTTTTTTTGAAGTCTCTAAAATAAAGAAAATAAGGTAATGCAGCACAAAAACCATCAGATTCATTAACTTTTTTTCCTCCGGTAATCTTTTTTCTTTTTTTTATGTTATCGATTGTTTCAATAATATTCTGGTGAATCCATGGACCGTTTATAAACACCCTGCCCTTAACTTTTTTATACTTTTTTCTGATATGTAAATTTTTCCAATATTTACTACCTGGACCAAAATGTTTAACAATATTTTTTTTAAATCTAGTTTCTATATGTTCAGGAGACTCCCTAATTGTTTTATACATTAATTGAGCGACATCGTTATATCCTGAGGTTAACCCTAGTTTAACTTTATAGAATGGACAGTGGTTTTTTTTTAAAAATACAAATTCTTTTTTATTTTTTATAATTTTAGCAAGTTTTTTTTGATCATAGACCCAGTGCAAAGGTCGTGCAGCAGCATCAGCAACTGAAGCCCCTAATAGAACATGTAAATTATTTTTCACTGATGTATTACACTAAATAAAATACTTTAATGCAATAAAAACTATTATAGGTATGGTAATAAAAGAAATTAGTGTTGATAAAACAATTGTGCTTGCGATTGAATTTACAATTTTTTTTGGTGAATACATGGAACCAATTAAATAATTTAAAATAGCACTAGGCATAGCAGATTGTATTAGGATTATACCTGCGATCATACCATCTAAATTAAAATATTTGATTACTATAATTCCAATTATAGGTCCAACAATTACTCTTAAAATTGAACTAGATAATGAATTAGAAAAAGAAGTAATCTTTAATTTTGTAAGAGCTATACCTAAAGACATCAATACTAAAAAAATTGTCGTGTAAGAAATTAGCATTGTTGTGTTAACTAAAAATACAGGTGGGTCTATTTCGAGATAAATAAGTATAATTGATAAAATTATTGCATAAATAGGTGCGTTATATATTAATATTTTGTAGTCAAATTTATTACTAGCTAATAAAACACCTATAGTAAAATGTAATAACATTACTACAGCAGCAAAAGTCGCCCCTCCACCCAAACCTATAGGTCCATAAGCGAATAGGCATATTGGTAAACCAATATTACCAGTATTAGGTAGTAAAATCGGGGGTAATTCTCTTATATAGTCTCTTTTGCTAAAAAACAGGTATAGCATCCCTATTAAGCCAAAAGATGAAATACATAGTAGAACGTATAATAAATAATTTGTCAAAATTGAAAATGTAACACCAGTTGAGGTTAATGAATAAAAAATTAATGCTGGAGAACCAATTTTGGATGCAAAATTAGTAATAAAGTCTGTATTAAACTTGCTATTCTTTTTACCTAAATAATAACCAATACCAATTACAAAAAAAACAGGAAATAAGACCTCAAACAGTTTAAAATAAAGATCCATTACGCCTTAACACCAGATGGCTTTACTTTATGATTAAAATTGATTGCCTTTTCAAATTCCGTTAAGCGTTTATAAATTGATCTTAATTCAGTAATTCTAGTCCAATTTTGCAAGAATAATGAAAAACTTGATTGTACTTCTCTAAATGCTGAAGAAGTTTGAATTAAAACACCTAAAGTCATAGCTCCAGTAAATAAACCTGGCCCCATAAAAATATAAGGCACAATGACCATGGATTGGTTATACATGATTAGCCACAAATCAAAGTAACCATAATGTAAAAATAATCTATGGTAGTTAAACTTTATACCCGTGAATAATTGAAATATGGTTGGTGCTTGAACATAATTAACTCTATCATCTTCACCGTATACCAATTCTTTTCGAAACGCTGCTTCAACTTTTTGATTATTATATTCTAATCCAGGAAGTTTTATTCCAACGAGCCAACTAATACCTAATCCACCTAAACTAGCTACTAATGAAATCCACACTAAAGAACCTTCAATATCTTTAAAAAAAGGAATGACGACATTTGAGGATAATCCCCATAATATTGGCAAGAAAGCAATCAATAACATAATCGCTCTAACTATTTGCAAACCAAGACTTTCAACTATCCTTGCAAAGTTCATACAGTCTTCTTGAATTCTTTGAGAAGCGCCTTCAACTTTTGCATTCACTGATCTCCAATAAGGCATGTAAGAAAAAGTCATAGCTTCTCGCCATCTAAATGCCCATAGTCGAGTAAAATAATTTGTTACTGTATAAATTAGAACATATGGAACTGCTAATTTCATAAACATCAACAAACCAGCATAAAATTCAGCAATTTCTCTTTCGGGAGCTTGTTGAAGCAAATCATAAAATCCTTTGTACCATTGATTAATTTTGACATCGATCCATGTCTGAGCAAGCAGAGATAAAATAATAAAAGTAAATCCTCCCCATGACCACAGTAGCCACTTTTTTTCAGTAAAAAAACTTCTCCACATAAATTAATTTTTTAGAAAATTATCAGCGTATGATTTAATAACAAAATTTGACTTCTTTGGTTCAATTAATTCGTATTCAATTTTATTATTCTCAGCGTAAGCGATCGCAAGTTCCTTTGATGTAAATTCTAATTTAACTTCACCCAGTGTATCGTCAGAGGACTCCCACCCCATTAAGGTGTTGGTATAAGGATTTTTAGTTTCAAACTCTAAAATCCATTTGTTCTGTTTGCCCTTTCCAGACTGCATTGCTGACTTTGTCGGTATGTATATTTTTGCTTTTCTCATATTAACTGGTCGGAGCGGCAGGATTTGAACCTGCGACCCTCTGGTCCCAAACCAGATGCGCTACCAGGCTGCGCTACGCTCCGATCAGAGCATTTATATAGCTTAATCAATTATTTTCAACTTGTTTAAATATGTAGTATAAATTGTCCTTCCAATGAAAAAAATCGGTATTCTAACAAGTGGTGGTGATTGTGGAGGGTTAAATGCTGCAATCAGGTCAATATTTTACCGAGCCAAAAATAAATACAATCTTACCGTATACGGTATTAAAGATGGAACCCTTGGCTTGATGAATGATCCAGTTTCTTATGTTGAATTAACTAATCAAACTTTTACAGGTAATCTGTTTAGACAGGGCGGTACTTTTTTAGGTTCTACTAATAAAGGAAATCCTTTTAAATTTCCTAATAAGGACGGAAGTTTTACTGATGTTTCGGAAAAAATTATTAAAGGATACAAATCTTTAGGTCTTGATGGATTAATAATCATTGGCGGTGATGGCAGTATGCAAATTCTCAAAAAATTAGCTGAGAAAGGAAAAATGAATATTGTAGCTATTCCAAAAACTATTGATAATGATGTTGGGGCAACAGAGGCTTCAATTGGCTTTAACACTGCTGTTTACGTAGCAACGCAAGCATTAGACAATTTACAATCTACTGCAGCAAGTCATAGACGTTCGATGATTTTAGAAGTTATGGGAAGAGATGCTGGTCATATTGCTCTTAACGCTGGTATCGCTGGTGGTGCAGACGTTATCTTAATTCCAGAAATTAAATATTCTATAAAAGGAATTGTCAGCAAATTAAATGAAATGAAAAAAAAAGAAATTAATCATTCGCTTATAATTGTATCAGAAGCGGTCAAAAAAGAAGATGGTGCAAAAGTTTTACATAAATATGTAGATGGAGAAAAAAGATTAGGTGGTATTGGAGAGTATATAGCTGATGAAATAATGAAAACAACCGATATCGAATGTAGAGTAACTTCTTTAGGTCATGTCCAAAGAGGCGCTCCCCCTACCCCAAGAGATCGAATTTTAGCAAGTGCCTTTGGTGTCTATGCCGTCGATTTATTGGTCAATAAAAAATTTGATCGCATGGTTGCTTGGAAAGATAGAAAAGTTGTTGATGTGCCCATAAATGAAGGAATTCAAACTTATCAAAATGTTAACCGCGACGATCCTTTGGTAGAAACTGCTTTGTCTCTTGGTATATATTTAGGTGATATAAAATAATGATTCAAAGAGTTACAAATACCTTTAAATGGTTTTTTAAATTAGAGGCGGCTGCTGGTTTAGTTCTTCTTTTTGCAGCAGTTATTGCTCTTATTATTAGTAACAGCACTTTTGCGGAGACTTATTTTCAAGTTCTAGAAACTTATTTAACATTAGGCTTTAAAGAATTCGGTTTAAAACTTTCTGTAATGCATTGGATTAACGATGTTTTAATGGCAGTATTTTTCTTTTTGGTTTCTTTAGAAATAAAAAGGGAATTTATTCAAGGTGAACTAGCGAATCCTAAACAAGCAGCGTTACCAATTATAGGTGCTGTAGGTGGTATGTTGGTGCCTGCTTTAATTTACGTTTTTATAAATTTTAGTAATCCTGAAACTTTAAATGGTTGGGCAATTCCATCTGCAACGGACATTGCTTTCTCACTAGGTGTTTTATCTCTTCTGGGCAAAAGAGTGCCTTTATCACTTAAAGTTTTTTTAACAGCTTTAGCCATCATTGATGACTTAGGAGCAATTGTTATTATCGCATTTTTTTATTCTGGAAACATACAAGTTATGTATCTAGTTTTAATGTTCGTTGCTTTAGTGCTAGCTTTTGCCTTAAATAAATTTAAAATAACAAAATTTTTACCTTATCTAATTCTTGGGATTTTCCTTTGGGATTTTACTCATCAATCAGGAATTCACGCAACAATTGCTGGGGTCTTACTGGCGATGACGATCCCACATAACAAAAAGGATGCCAAAAAATCTTTATTGCTTAAATTAGAACATGCAATTTCTCCTTACGTAGCATTTGGAATTATGCCTATCTTTGCTTTCGCTAATGCTGGGGTTAATCTTGAAGGACTTTCATTTGCAACTTTACTAAATCCAGTGCCTTTAGGGATTTTATGTGGTTTATTTTTTGGAAAACAAATTGGAGTATTTCTTTTCTCAATTGCCTCAATCAAATTAGGTTTTGCACAAAAGCCTAATAACGTCTCATGGACTGCATTTTATGGTGTCGGTATCTTAACTGGTATTGGTTTTACCATGTCGCTGTTTGTAGGTAATTTAGCCTTTGTAGGTGCAGATCAATATATGAATGGTGTTAAAATAGGAGTTTTAACAGGATCTCTGCTCTCTACTTTAGTTGGATATTTTTTAATATTACTCACTGCCAAAAAAAATGGATAGTGAAATTTTAAGTTTTGTTCAAAAAAACAAAACACAAAACTACTATTCAGTCAAATCTAAGGAATTTTCCCATAAAAATAGAATTTGTGGGGATCATATAAAACTTAAATTAAAAAAAAAAGACAATAAAATTATAAAATTAGTTTATAAGTCAGATGGATGTCTTTTTACTCAAGCTTCTGCCTTATGGTTATCAAAATTTATTAAAAATAAAGATAAAACAAAATTAAAAGAAACTATTAATTTATTTTTAAGTAATAAAATAAATAAATCGAGTAAAACAAAGATCTATAGAAAATTGAGAAATAAAAAATATACATCCCGTAAAGAATGTGTTAATTTACCTTTAAAAGCATTAATTAAAGCACTTAACAAATGAAAAAAATACTAATAGCATTATTCATCATGTTTTCTTTTTTTAAATCAGCGCAGGCTTCATATAAACAATTGGTTTATGATTTTTCATTTAAAAGCATAGAAAGCGATCAAGAAATAAAACTAAGTGATTATAAAAATAAAGTGATCTTAATCACTAATGTAGCAAGCAGATGTGGATTTACTAATCAATATGAAGATTTACAGGCGTTATGGGATAAATATAAATCCTCTGACTTAGTTGTGCTGGGTGTGCCAAGCAATAATTTTAGGCAAGAACCAGGAACTAATGCAGAAATTAAAGAATTTTGCGAAACTAATTTTAACATTACTTTTCCGATGACGGAGAAAGTTGATGTCATCGGTGATAATGCTCATCCTTTATTTAAATGGGCAAAAGAAAAACATGGAATTGGAGCGGTGCCAAAATGGAACTTTCATAAAATAATCATTAATAAAGAAGGAAAGGTAGATAAAACATTTTCTTCAATTACAAACCCTTCCTCAAAATCATTTGTTAAATATATAGAAGATCAAATTAACAATTAAATTTTAATAAAAAAAGAGATATATAAAAAGTATGAATAGTTTAAAAAATTGGATGACCGAAACGGCTAACATCCTTTTTGATGATAGTAAAAATGATTTAAGAAGTTTGCCAAAAGCAGTAAGACTTCAAATACTTATAGTTTTATCATTTGTTTGGTCAACTGTATTCAGTTTATATGTCTTTAATATAACTTCCTTTATCTTTGGTTGGGCTGGAGTTATTATGGCTCACATAGGTTTAATAATCGCAGTTTATCTAACTTTCAAATTTTTTCATAAAAAACAAGAGCAACCAGTCAGTGTCTTTCAATCAGGAAATTATAATCCTGCAAAAATTTTTGCTTTATTTTTTATAGTTTTTTTCATCTTTATCTTTACAAAAGGGATTGAAGTCCTGACTAAGTCGAATAGTTATAAAATACCATATTCTGGTCCTGAAACGACAACTGAAGAAAGAATTAAAAAATTTGTAAATTAGTTATCAGTATTTAGAAAAAATCAAAAACTAAGTTTCATCCCGTCGTAAGCTGGATAAAAGTTTTTAGGTGTATTTTTTAACAAAAAATTATAATCAAGATCGACATGGAGATTTGTAAGAACTGTTTTCTTAGCATTAATTTTTTTAGCAAACTCAATAGACTCTTCAAAGTTAAAATGTCCTGGATGAGATTTAAATTTAAGACAATCTATAATTAATAAATTTAATTTATCTAAATGTTTATAATGTTTTCGATCCACATTTTTACAATCACTGATATAAGCCACTTTATTAAAAACATAAGCAGTAGAAGTAATTTCTCCATGCTGTACCTCAAAACACTGAAAATTAATTTTCGTATTTCCTTTGACAATTGTTACCCGATTTCTAACAATCTTGCTTTCTCCAATAGGGTCATATCCTTGTTTTTTTGTAAAAATAAAATCATATTTATTTCTCAGTTGTGAAATTGTTCTTTTTGATCCATACATTTTGATTTTTTTTTTATTTTTCCATAGAAAGGGTCTTAATTCAAAAAT
>Ga0181570_10002847_pt1 | contig 13525 bp, 20 predicted proteins | sample 101ome_18_FD_148667 | JGI IMG/M metagenome (GOLD analysis project Ga0181570, IMG submission 148667) | Coastal salt marsh microbial communities from the Groves Creek Marsh, Skidaway Island, Georgia - 101406AT metaG (spades assembly) | ecosystem: Environmental > Aquatic > Marine > Intertidal zone...
AGTTCAAGTGCTTTTGATTGTTTTTCTGTTAGTTTTAAAATAGGGGATGAACCACCAAGTTCTTGGTATATTTTTTTGGCAGTTGGGGCCCTTCTATTAGAAATTAATTTAGCTAGAGGATATCTAAAAAAAGTGGGTAAATTTAATATCGCTGGGTCGTTAAATAAATTGAATAAAAATGGTTCAACATTTTCTAATTTGTCGGGTCCTCCTAAATTAAAAAGAATTACAGCTTTTTTCATTGATAATCTTTTACGGTATTAACTAAATATTCGAACATATTGGGATCTGTTTCAGGCAAAACTCCATGTCCCAAATTAAAGATATACGGATGATCTTTGAATATATCTAGATATTTGATTGCTTCTTTTTTTAATTTTTCTTTGTCTGTAAGTAATATTTTAGGATCAAGTCCACCTTGAATAGGAATTTTTATATCATTTAAAATTTTTTTTGGATCAATATTATAATCAATACCAACGGCATCAGGTTTAACAATTTCACAAAATTCTTTATAATTTTTAATTTCTCTGGGGAAACAAATAACGGGTGTGTTTAAAGATTTTACGTAATTGACTAAGTTAAGCGTTGGTGAATAAATATAATTAGGTAAGTCTTTTTCTTCTAATAAACCTGCCCAACTATCAAAAATCTGTATTACATTCGCTCCATTGTCGATTTGATTTTTTATATGTATTTTTAAAAACTTTTCTAAAATTAATAAAATTCTATTAATTAAAAAATCATCTTTAAAAAAATCTTTTTTCAAATTCTTTTTTGGAGAATGTTGGTTAATTATATAAACAAGTAAAGTCCAGGGAGCACCCACAAACCCTATGGTATTTTTATCTTTTACAATATCATTCGTGCTTACTTTTTTTATTGCTTTGTATACAGGATAGACTTTTTGAACAAAATCAACTTCATCTAATTTAGACATCTCATCAATATTTACCTCACCAAGTTTAGGACCAAAACCCTTTTCAAATTCAACTTTTTGATTTAGACCGTATGGAAGCATTAAAATATCAGAAAAAATTATTGCAGCGTCTAAATTAAATCTTTTTAAAGGTTGTAATGTAATTTCAGAAGATAAATTTTCATTTAAACATAAATTTATAAAATTTGGATTTGATTTTCTAATTTCTCGAAACTCGGGAAGATATCTTCCAGCTTGTCTCATTATCCAAATTGGATTAAATTTTGTTCTTTTATTTATTATTACTTCGTGAAGAGGAGACATATTAAAATTATATATATAGTTATTGAATTAGTATTATGTAATGTGAATATTGATGATAAGTATTTTTTAACATTTTATTAACAACTTAATAACAATTTTTAATTAATAATATTGTTTAAATTGAAGCTTAATCAATTTTTGTTCAATATATTGTATAATTTTATTCATATGTTTGTTAATGTTAATAAAGCCCTTATTTTACAATGATAATTAACCAATATTTAAATTGAGTAATTTTATTAAAATAATACAAATTTATTAACAATTTATTCATGAGTAATACATATCAAATATATCTTATATCTGACTCTACAGGAGAGACATTAGATAGAATCTTTTTAGCATTAAAGGCTCAGTTTAAAAACATAGAGTATAAAGTTCATTCTTATTCTTTTACTAGAACTGAAAATCAAATTCTTAAAATTTTAGAAGACGCTAAAAAAAATGAAAACTCAGTAATTCTTTATACAATTGTAGATAATAATTTAGCTAAATATTTAGCTAACACGAGTGATGAAAAGAAAATACCATGTTTTGGCGTTTTGGGAAATTTGATTTTAAATTTTTCAAAAATACTTAATCAAAAAGCATCTCATGAACCAAGCGGTCAACATGTACTTAACGAAGAATATTACGATAGGATAGAAGCTATTCAATTTACAATGAACCATGATGATGGAAATTTATTAAATGATATAGAAAAATCAGACATTGTTTTAGTCGGGGTTAGTAGAACAAGCAAAACACCAACATCAATTTACCTTGCAAATAAAGGCTTTAAAACTTCAAATATACCCCTGGTTAATGAAAACTCTTTACCAAAAAAATTAAGAGAAAATCCTCAAATTACATGTGTTATTGGTTTAAATACGGAGCCAGAGCGACTAGTTGATTTAAGAAAAAATAGAATGAGCTCTTTAAAAGAAACTGAAAATACAAAATATACAAGTATAGAAAATATTAAAAAAGAAATTATAGATGCAAAAAAAACTTTCCAAAAATACAGATGGCCATCAATAGATGTTACAAGAAAATCAGTTGAGGAAACAGCTGCATCAATAATAAAAATTCATGAAATATACTTAAACAATGTTAAATAAAATTATTCTAGCATCCAAAAGCAAAGTCAGAAAAGAAATATTAGACAAAAATCAAATACCTTGTGACGTTAAACCATCAAGCGTTGATGAAGATGTTGTTAAAGAAAGCCTCATTAAAGAATTAGCTACACCAGAAATTATTTCAAAAAATTTAGCTGAACTTAAAGCTAATAAAGTTAGTTTAAATCAAGGAGACAGACTGGTTTTAGGAGCAGATAGCGTAATTGACTTAGATGGTGAGCTAATATCTAAACCAGAGAGTCGAGAAGAAGCCTTGCTAATTCTCAAAAAGCTTAATGGAAAAAAACATAACTTAATAAGCTCTGTATGCATCTCGAAGAATGGTTCAATGATGTGGAATTATACAGACAAAGCCGAGCTTACGATGAAAAAATTTTCAGAGGAAAATTTGAAAGTTTATTTATCTAAAATATCTGATGAAGCCCTATATTCTTACAATGTTTATCAAATTGAAGGCGAAGGAAGAAATTTGTTCTCAAATATTAATGGAGATAAAGACACTATAATGGGTTTACCTGTTTTCAAAATAAAAGAATATTTAAAAAATTACCAATGAAAAAATTTTTAGTTGTTGGAAATCCAATTGATCACTCGCTATCCCCAGCATTACATAATTACTGGATTAAAAGTAACGCAATTGATGCAATTTATGAAAAACAAAAACTAAATGAAGATGAATTAGAGCAACTTATTTTGCAAGTTAAAGAAAAAAAAATTAACGGTATAAATGTTACTGTGCCATTTAAAAAAGCTATTATACCATTTTTAGATGAATTAAGTATTGAAGCTGAGAGCACACAATCAGTTAATACGATTTATTTAAAAGATGATAAGGTGGTAGGACACAATACAGATATAATTGGTTTTGAAACCAGTATTGAAAAATCTAAATTTAATATTTTTAATAAGGAAGTTTTAATACTAGGTGCTGGAGGAGTTGTTCCATCCATAATTTTTGCTTTAAATAAAATGAAAGTCTCTAAAATTAAAATAAGCAATAGAACGAAAGAAAAGGCAGAGGATTTAAAAAAACTTTTTAGAAATATAGAAATAATAGAATGGGGCGAGATCCCTAATTTTGATGTGATTATTAATGCTACAAGTTTAGGTTTAAAAAAAAACGATTACATAAACCTAGATTTTTCATTAATTTCTAAAAATAGCCTCTTTTATGATGTTATTTATAATCCTAGAGAAACAAACTTTTTAAAAACAGGAAAAAAAAGAGGCAATATAACTTTAAATGGAAAATTAATGTTTATTTATCAAGCTCTTTCAGCATTTACCATTTGGCATGGATTAAAACCTAATGTTAATGAAGATGTTATTAAACTTTTAGACCAATGATCATAATAGGAATTTTGGGTGATATAGGTTCTGGAAAGAGTTACGTTGCCCAAAACTTTGGTTATCCTGTTTTTAATGCAGATTATGAAGTAGCTAAATTATACCAAAAAAATAAAAATATTTTTAATAAGTTAAAAGCGAAACTACCAAAATATATTAACTCGTTTCCAATAGAAAAAAAAGATATTGCAGATGCGATTTTGGCCAATAATAATAATTTAAAAAAAATAGTTAAAATAGTTCACTTTGAAATAAGAAAAAAATTAAATAATTTTTTAAAAAAAAATAGAAGCAAAAGAATTGTAATTTTAGATGTTCCACTCTTGTTGGAAAACAAAATTAATAAAAAAAAAGATATTTTAGTTTATGTACAATCTAAAAAATCAGATATTTTAAAAAATTTAAAAAAAAGAAAGAACTTTAATAAAAAACTTTTGAAAAAATTTAAAACAATACAGCTGCCGCTTAATTATAAAAAGAAAAAGTCTCATTTTATTATAAAAAATAATTTTACAAAAAAATCAGTAAATGATGGTATAAAAGCTATTTTAAAAGACATTAGATAAATGAAAGAAGTTGTATTAGATACAGAAACAACGGGTATATCAGTAAAAGAGGGGCATAGAATTGTTGAAATTGGCTGTATAGAGCTAGATAATTTAATACCGACAAAGAATAAATTTCATTGCTATTTGAATCCAGAAAGAAAAGTATCTGAAAAAGCATTAGAAGTTCACGGATACACAGATGAATTCCTAGCTAAGCAAAGGAAATTTAATGAAATAGGCGAGGAGTTTTTATCCTTTATTAAAGGAAAACGAATTATAATTCATAATGCTGAATTCGACTTGGGACATCTTAACAATGAACTGTCTATATTCGGGAAAAAAAAAATTGATAACGAGATTGTGGATACATTAATTTTAGCTCGAGATAAATTTCCAGGCTCCCCAGTTAGTTTAGATGCACTTTGTAAAAGATATAAAATAGACAATTCAAAAAGAACACAACACACAGCCCTTATTGACTGTGATCTATTAGCAAAAGTTTATATTAACTTAATTGATCAAAAAGAACCTTCTCTGAATTTTGTAAATGAAGATGAAAAACAAAATGAAATCAATTCAAAAGTTAGTTATTTTAAAAAGATTATTATACCTAGTGAAGATGAATTAAAAAAACACAAAGAGTATTTAAAAAATAATTTAAAAAAAAATTATTTTAATTAAATTTTTGATTATAAAGTTTTTCAAAATCTACTTTTTTTTCAAATTTAATTCCTGGATATCCTGAATTATGTAAAAGATCTAGAAGAGATTTTTCTAAATCAGGATAGATTTCAATTTGCACATCACACAATATAATTTTTTCCAAATCCCTTTTTTCTTTAATTTCATCATTAACTTTAATTATTGTTGAAAAATTAATTTCAAAATAGGATTTTTTTTCACTTCCTAATTTATCTTCAAATTTGAGCAAGGTGTTTATTTCAACCATTTTATTTTTTAATGCCTTAGAATTGATATCTATACCCAGTTGATATTTAGAAATATAATCTTTTACAAAAATATAAGTTTCAATGTCAGGTGTTTCACTAGACATATCTTTAATGTATTTGCCAAGAATTTTATATTTTTCTGTCATTGTCATCATCTATATCCTCAAACTCCCCATCAATAAAATTATTTTTTTTATCTTTTTTTTTTTGAAATTTAATTGAGAATTTATTTATAAAAAATTTTCTAGAGATTGGAAATATTAATAAAAAACCCAAAATATCTGTAGCAAAACCTGGAATGATTAAAAGTAGTGCCGCAAAAGCAATTGCTGCACCTGAGATTATTTCATATGTTGGAGCTTCATTTTTACTTAATTGTAAAAATCCAGATTTGAGCGTGTTTAAACCCTCATATTTAGCATAATAGACACCAACTACAGCAGTTATAAATATAAACACAATTGTGGTTATGGCACCAATTTGTGAACCAATTTTAATAAAAAGGTAAATCTCAATAATTGGTATTAATATTATAGATAATAAGATTGGGTTCATTTGTCCGTAATCTAAATTGCCAGTTGAAATTAATCAACATAGTAATTACTATAAGATCATGAGTTATAGTTTTGAGTACATCGATATAATCCTTCTAGCAATGATAGCTGGTTTTATTTTTTTAAGATTAAGAGGAATACTTGGAAAAAGAACTGGTTTTGAAGGTAAAGCCCCTAAACAATTTGATAGAATTTTAAAAGAGGCAGTTGCAAAACAAGCTACAAAAATTAAAGAAACTTTTAATGAGAATGATCAAAAAGAATTTCTAAAAGGCGCTAAGATTGCCTATGAAACAATTATCACAGATTTTAGTGATAATGATAATAAAATAACAACTAGCAAACCCTTACTAAATGATGAAATATATAACCAGTTTAATGAAGCACTAAAAGAAAGAAGTGCACGGGGTCATTATGCTGAAATAACATTTATAGGTATAAATTCAGCAATTATTAAAGAACACAAGAAATTAGGAAAAATACTAAATGTTACCGTAGAGTTTATTGCTGAGGTTATTACTTGTATTAAAGATAAGGATAAAAAAATTATATCTGGTGACCCAAAGAAAATAAAAAAAATCTATGACACATGGGTTTTTTCGAGGGACACAACTTCTGTAAATCCTAATTGGCAGCTTGTAAATACATTAACGTAATTGACAAATAATATCTCAGATAAAGATAAACAGGATTGGGAAACTTTTCTTTCTAGCAGTGAAAAATTACCTAATAAAGATGATAAACTAAAAAAAAAATCATCTTTAAAAATAAAATCAATCGATCTTCATGGATATACATTAGATCAAGCTAATAAGTTTATCGAAAGTTTTATAATAAAGTCTTATGAAGAAAATATAAATAAGCTTATAGTTGTTACAGGTAAGGGTCTTCATTCACAAAATGAAAAAGATCCTTATGTATCAAATAAACTAAGTATTTTAAAATATTCAGTCCCCGAATTTATTTCAAAAAATAAAAATTTAATGAATATTATCAATGAAATTACAGATGCGAAAATTGAAGATGGTGGCGAAGGGGCTTTTTATATTTTCTTAAAAAAAAATAAATTTATAAAATAAATTTTGAAAGATCTGTATCTTTAACTAAATTATCTAAATTTTTATCAATATATTCCTTGTTGATAATTATTTTTTCACCAGAGCGATCAGTTGCAGTAAAGCTGATTTCATCTAAAATTTTTTCAATTATTGTGTGAAGTCTTCTGGCTCCAATATTTTCTACAGTTGCATTAACTTCAGAAGCAATGTTTGCAATAGTATCAATTCCATCATCTGAAAATTCAAGATCAACATTTTCAGTTTTTAATAACGCCACATATTGTTTAATTAAACTAAAATCAGGCTCTCTTAAGATTCTCTTAAAATCATCACTAGTTAATGCTTCTAGCTCAACTCTTATAGGTAGCCGTCCTTGAAGTTCAGGCAGAAGATCAGATGGTTTTGCTAATTGAAATGCACCAGATGCAATAAACAAAATATGATCAGTTTTAATTGGACCATGTTTTGTATTCACGGTCGTCCCTTCAATTAATGGCAGCAAATCTCTTTGAACACCTTCACGAGATACATCTCCTCCAACTCTATCCGTTCTTGCTGAAATTTTATCTATTTCATCTAAAAATACTATCCCATTATTCTCAGTTGATAGTTTTGCAGCTTTAATAATTTTATCTTGTTCAATTAATTTATCCGACTCATCATTGATTAAAATTTCGTGAGACTCTTTCACAGTCATTTTTTTCTTTTTTTCTTTATTTCCCATTGATTTTCCAATCATTTCACCAATGTTAATCATTCCAACATTTGCGCCTGGCATTCCAGGAATTTCAAAAGAAGTATTATTTGATCCAGTATCGCTCACCGCAATCTCAATTTCATTATCATCAAGATCACCATTTCTAAGTCTTTTTCTAAAACTTTCTCTTGTTGCTAAGCTTGCTTTTTTACCAACTAAAGCATCTAATACTTTTTCCTCGGCAGATTTTTGTGCTTGAGCATGAACCTCTTTTCTCATTTTTACTTTTTCCATACCAATAGCAATTTCAATTAAATCTCTTACTATTTGCTCAACATCTCTTCCAACATATCCAACTTCAGTAAACCTTGTTGCTTCAACTTTAACAAAAGGGGCTTCTGCTAATTTTGATAATCTTCTAGAAATTTCTGTTTTACCTACACCTGTTGGTCCAATCATTAAAATATTTTTTGGCAAAACTTCGTTTTTCATTTCTCCTTTTAGAGCCTGTCTTCGCCATCTATTTCTTAATGCAACAGCAACTGCTTTTTTAGCTTTGTTTTGACCAACTACAAACCTATCTAATTCAGATACTATTTCTCTAGGAGATAGTGAACTAACTAAAGAAGTTTCCTCTTTATCATTTTTATCTTTTGGAACTAAAGGAGTTACGTTTGATTTTTCCATTATATTTTTAAAACCTTAATATTATCATTCGTAAATACACAAATTTCAGAAGCAACTTTGATTGCTTTTTTTGCTATTTCTTCTGCACTTTTGTCAGTTTCCATTAAAACTTTTCCAGCAGCTAATGCATAATTACCACCTGATCCAATTCCAATTACATCACCTTCAGGTTCTAAAACATCTCCAGTTCCAGAAATGATATAGCTATTTTCTTTATCTCCTATTGCCATTAGCGCTTCTAATCTTCTTAGATATTTATCTGTTCTCCAATCCTTTGCCAATTCAACAGCTGCTCGGGATAGATTTCCTGCATGTTTTTCAATTTTAGCTTCTAACCTCTCAAATAGTGTAAGCGCGTCCGCAGTCGATCCTGCAAACCCTGCAACAACATCTCTTTTTTCAATTTTTCTAATTTTTGAAGCAGTGCTCTTAACTACTGTATTTCCCATACTTACCTGTCCATCACCAGCTACTACTACTTCATTATTTTTTCTAACTAGTACAATCGTTGTCATAATTGATAAATGGTAACTATTTTTTATACTTCAAGTGTTGATTGCTGATATTGATATAGTGAGATTATGCATGTATACCCTTAAAATATATGGCTAGAAAAGGAAAAGTATCCAGAAAAACTAAAGAAACTAGTATCAATGTTGAAGTTAATATTGATGGAAAAGGTCAGTATAAAATTGACACTGGTATAGGTTTCTTAGATCACATGCTTGAACAATTATCAAAACATTCATTAATTGATTTAAAAGTTAAAGCTAAAGGAGATACTCACATTGATCTTCACCACACAACAGAAGATACAGGAATTGCTATAGGTGAGGCTTTAAAAAAAGCATTAAAAAATTATCAAGGAATTAGAAGATATGCACATGCAATGATCCCAATGGATGAAACATTAACAAGAGTTGCAATTGATGTTTCAAATAGACCCTACTTAATTTGGAAAGTAAAATTAAAAGTAGAAAGACTTGGTGAAATGGATACAGAACTTTTCAAAGAATGGTTTCAAGCTTTTTCTCAGTCGGCAGGAATAACACTACATATGGAAAATATTTATGGAGATAACAGCCACCATATTATCGAGTCATGTTTTAAAGCTTTAGCGAGGTCATTAAGAACAGCTTTAGAAATAGATCCAAGAAATAAGAAGAGTATTCCATCAACCAAGGGCTCTTTATAAATTAAATGAATGTCACGATTGTTGACTATAATTCTGGGAATATAAGTTCTGTAATTAATTCTTTTAAGGAAGTTGCCAAAAATAAAGTAAATATTGAAGTAACTGCAGATCTTAATAAGATTAAATCCTCTGACAAAGTAGTTTTGCCAGGCCAGGGTTCGTTTAAGAGTTGTATAGATGCACTTAATAATATTAATGGTTTGGTTGAAGCGCTAAATGAATTTGCAAATAACAACAAAAAACCTCTTCTTGGAATTTGTGTTGGTTTGCAAATGTTCGCAGATGTTGGCTATGAAGAAATAGAAACCAAAGGTTTAGGGTGGATATCAGGTAATGTATCAAAAATAGATAATCAAAGTGGAAAGTATAAGCTTCCTCATATTGGTTGGAACCAGATTAATATTGTCAAAGATAGTAAAATTTTTAAAAACATAGAAAATAATTCACACATGTATTTTGTACATAGTTATGAATTTGTTCCAGAAGACAAAAATGTGATTTCTGCAACAACTGATTATTCGTCAAATATCGTTTGCTCTGTTGAAAAAGAAAATATTTTTGGAACACAGTTTCACCCTGAAAAGAGTGATAAAATTGGTCTACAAATAATTCAAAATTTTATAAACTTATAAAATGAAAATATTTCCAGCGATAGATATTAAAGATAAAAAGTGTGTGAGGTTAGTTAAGGGGGACTTTGATAATAAAACTGAATACGAAATGTCTCCAGTTGACCAAGCCGGTAAATATAAAGATTATGGCTTTAAAAACCTACATATAGTTGATTTAGATGGGGCTTTAACTGGTGACACAGTTAATTTGGATATTATTCAAGAAATAGTCTCTAAATTTGATCTTAAAATTGAAATTGGTGGAGGAATAAGAAATTTTAAAAGTATTGAAAAATACACTGATACTGGTGTTGAAAAAGTAATTTTGGGAAGTGCGGCTATAAAAGATAAAAAATTTTTAAAAGAAGCTTGCGAAAAGTTTCCAAATAAAATTGCTTTAGGTTTGGATGCTAAAGATGGATATTTATCTGTATCTGGCTGGAAAGAAAATTCTAACCAATTAACATTAGATTATTTAAAAGAAGTTAATGATTATGGTGCGAGTAGATTAATCTACACTGACATCAATAGAGATGGAATGAAGCAAAGTCCTAACCTTGAAGAAACAGCTAAGGTTGCTAATACCTCAAACTGTCCTGTAATTATATCTGGTGGAGTTTCTTCAATTGATGACATTAAAAAAGCTAAGGAATTAAATAATAGTAATATCGAAGGCATTATAGTTGGAAAAGCTATTTATGATGGCGATATTAAATTAAATGAACTTGTTAAGGAATTAAATGCTTAAAAATAGAGTCATACCATGTTTGGATGTTAAAAACGGTCGTGTAGTTAAAGGTATTAACTTTTTGGATTTAAAGGATGCAGGAGATCCAGTTGAGCAGGCTAAAATTTATAGCGATGGTGGTGCAGATGAAATTTGCTTTTTAGATATTACTGCATCCAATGAAAATAGAGATACTATTTATGATGTTGTTGAGAAAACATCTAAGAAATGTTTTGTACCTTTAACTGTTGGGGGAGGAGTTAGAAGTGTCGATGATATTAATAAATTATTAAACTGTGGGGCAGACAAAGTTTCAATTAATACTGCAGCAGTTGAAAATGCAGAAGTCATTATAGAAAGCTCAAAAAAATTTGGATCTCAGTGCATTGTTGTTGCTATAGATGCTAAAAAAAATACTGACAAATGGGAAATTTTTACTCACGGTGGAAGAAACAATACTGGTATTGATGCAATAGAATTTGCAAAAAAAATGGAAGATTGTGGAGCAGGAGAACTATTAGTAACCTCAATGGATAGAGATGGCACTCAAGTTGGTTATGATATTGAACTAATGTCAAAAATCTCCTCAAAAATAAATATTCCAGTAATTGCATCTGGTGGAGTTGGAAATTTAGATCATTTAGCAGATGGTATTAAATTAGGAAATGCAAGTGCAGTTTTAGCAGCCTCTATATTTCATTATGGAAAACATTCAGTAAAAGAAGCCAAGGAGTATTTGGATTTAAAAGGAATTCCTGTTAGAATTTAATATGCTTAATACTTTAGAAAACTTAGTTAAACTCGCACGAGAGAGAAAGTCAATACCTGTAGAAGGATCATATACAAACAAGTTGCTTAGAGACAAATCTTTAAGCAAAGCAAAAGTTTTAGAAGAAGTTGATGAATTAATCGAAGCAGTGGAGGAAAATTCTAATATAACTCACGAAGCAGCAGATGTATTTTACCATTTGTTAATGTATCTCGAAGCTAATGACATAAAAATTGAAGAAGTGATGCAGGAATTAGAAAAAAGAAAAAAATGAGTTATGATGATAACAATATTTTTGCAAAAATTTTACGTGCAGAGATTCCTTGTAATAAAATTTATGAAGATGATTTTATTTTATCATTTCATGATATTAATCCACAAAAGAAAATTCATGCTTTAGTTATTCCTAAAGGTAAATATATTAATTTAGACGATTTTAGCTCAAATGCATCTACTGAAGAGATGGTTGGTTTATTAAAAGGTATCAATATAGTTGCTAAAAAGCTAGGAATTTCAACAGAAGTAGGAAAAGGCTATAGAGCTTTAGCAAATATAAGTGAGCATGGTGGTCAGGAGGTTCCTCATTTACATTTTCATTTATTTGGAGGGGAAAATGTTGGAAAAATGGTTGAGTGACACAAGAAGTAAAAAGAAACTATTTAGAAATTAACTCTCTTAAAGACTTAAAAGAAGTTCCAAAACCCTCTAGTGATTATTCTGTAAAATTATTGGATCCAGTAAATTTTCAATTAAATAAATTCTTTTATAAAAATGTAGGCAAAAAACATAAGTGGATTGACAGGTTGGTATGGGAAGATTCAAAATGGATTGAATATGTTTCTAATAAAAATGTTAAAACTTATATTTTTAAAAAAGGAAATGATCTTGTGGGTTTTTTTGAATTGTTAGAACATACTGAAAAAAAAGAAATTGAAATAGCTTATTTTGGTTTGTTAGAGGAATATCTGAATAAAAAATTGGGCTCTTATTTATTATCAATGGCAATCAAGAAATCTTTTGAAAATAAAATTGATAGAGTTTGGCTTCATACTTGCTCCTTAGATCACAAAAATGCATTAAATAATTACATAGCAAGAGGTATGAATATTTTTAAAACAGAAACTGTAATAATTTAGTTTCGTAAAGGTAATTTAAAAATATTTTTATTAATAATTTCATTTTTTTTTACTGACGAAAGAAAGGTAATATTGAGATTTTGATATACATCTTTTGTTTGCCAGCCAATTAGATTGAATGATTGATTATCAAAAAAAATATTAATTTCACTACCATTTTCATTAATTTTATAATTTATAAAAGAATCATCTATGACTCTTTCTTCAAGATTGTAAATTTTATTTATTAAATAATCTTTATCTAAAATTAAATTTAAAGGTGTTTTTTCAAGGGGATAAAGATAATAACTTGCGCTTGTTTTTATAACCAAGGAATTACCATTCGAAACTAAAATTTTGTTATTTGATCCTGAATATTCACAAAATATTTTTTTAGGATATTCTATAACACAATTCCCTTTTTCTATTTTTTTATTTATATTCTGTTCAAAGTCAAAATTAATATTTTTTGTTTCTTTTAGATTATTAATAATATTCTCTTTTTTATTTGCACTAGCACTGTTTAGTAAAAAACAAAAAATTATTATCAAGTATCTCATCATTAAAGAACATCTCTTTTACCAACATGGTTGGCTTTACTCACAATCCCATCAGCTTCCATCATATCAATAATTCTAGCAGCTCTATTGTAGCCAATTTGTAATTTTCTTTGTAAAAATGATGTGGATGCCTTTCCTTCTGATCGAATAATTTCTAATGCTTGTTGATATAATTCGTCTTTATCACCTTGACTCTGACTATCTTTAATCTCTTTTTCATCGGCAAAGTTTAATATTTCATCTATATAGTCTGGTTCAGCTTGACTTCTCAGAGCATTATTAATCTTTTCAATCTCGTTATCAGACACAAATGGTGCATGAATTCTTACTATTCTATTTGCAG
>Ga0181570_10002851_pt1 | contig 13516 bp, 13 predicted proteins | sample 101ome_18_FD_148667 | JGI IMG/M metagenome (GOLD analysis project Ga0181570, IMG submission 148667) | Coastal salt marsh microbial communities from the Groves Creek Marsh, Skidaway Island, Georgia - 101406AT metaG (spades assembly) | ecosystem: Environmental > Aquatic > Marine > Intertidal zone...
CCATAGAATGAAAACGGTGGTGTTCTATTCAAGTCTTCAGTTACAATAATGCAACTAAACAACAGAATATCAATCTGGATTATTCATATTCTTGAGCAGAAAGTCCTCTGTATACCCTCTGTACATACAGTCCACGCGTCGGTACCCTCTAGACATACACTTCACGCTTGGCGATACAGAGGGTTTTTGCTCATGAAAACATGATTTTGCATATCCAATGATTTGATATTGAAGGTATTGTTAGGTAAAGATATGCCATTCTGCTATCATTGCGGGAAATCTGTTGAGGAGGACTGGATAGTGTGTCCATTCTGCACAAAGTCTACCAAAGGAAGTAATTCACAACATGGTATTAATCTTCAAGACTCAGCCGTATCGGAGATTAGCACAACTAATGTCACAAATACAAACATCATTGATAATTCCGTAAAAATAAATGAACAGACTTGTCCAGGTTGTCAGGCAACAGGAAATATACATCCGAGATTATGTAATTGCACAATAAATGATGTCAAATGCACAAATTACTACTGTGAACTGTGTAAAGTAACGCAGAATTTCTTTTATCTCATGTGTTTGGATTGCGCAAAAAAATGTGACGTAAAGGTATGCAACAAATGCGGTAAGGAACATTCTAGACATAATAAAAAATGTGAATATCCATGTGGATCGAAATCATTCACCTCTCCAAAAATTCACGCACAGCGGAATTTCTAATTCTGAGTCTGTTTGTCATTTGCTAACACGAAGTATTGACATATCATTTCCATGAAGTCGCAAGGGTTCTTAGGACCCCCTCAAGACATTATGGAAGAGTACAATGGGTGTTCAGTCCCCCAGTACACTCGCTACTCAAGCGACAGGCATCTCAGGTAAGGGTATACAGAGGGAAAGAACCGGGTTAATTATAACCAAGCCCCGCGTAGTAAGAGTATGAAACCAGGGCAAATTCTCGCGACAGGATTACTTTTTTTCCTTCTTTTCATGCCACTATTCGCGCTTATTGGGGACATGAGAGTCCAGTGTGAATTTAATGTTGAAAATGATTGTTCGGAATACACAAATATGCAGGGTCTGATTGGAGCCGGATTATTGTTTGGCCTAATGCTTTCAGTTGGTGGCGCATACAAAATGAGGAATCTTTCGAAGGGGACGAGGAGTCCAACATTTGGTAAGTATTCCTTACAAGACCACAACATGAAGGATAGTATGTGGGATTCAGACACAAAATCTAATGATATTTCTTTCGTTGAACAATACGGCATAGATGATTCTGTTCTCGCAGATGTGCTTAAGATACTTCAAAACGAGAAAGATAATGCTCAAAACGATTCTAATCAACTTCTTTCTAAAATAGAAGTTAGCAATGACTCCAGTTCAGAAATTGAAGCCTTGATGGAGAAACAGATTAACCAGAAATCAAGAGTTAGTGATATCGAACAGGCCATGACAAAAATCAAGGCTGAAATGAAAGGCATCAAAAAATCACAAGCCGAATCTAATCTTGACATGAAAGATTCTGTCATTTCTGGAGATGTGATGGTGAATGACCCTCGTGAAATAGCTGAGGCCGCCATAAAGGCATACAAAATGGGCCAACAAAGCAAAGATTAGTTTTTCAATTGCAACAACATATTATTGCCACAAAATTGCAAGGGTTCTCTCAAACCCCTCCAGACATTATGGAAGATTACAAAGGGATTCAGTGGGTCGATACAGACGCTACCGTCCGTACAATCGTCACGAAGATTGAGATGCTAATTTTTTGGAAATCGGACTGGGGAGTATTGAGAGAACAGTCGCAACTTAGAGTTCACTCTGCGCTGACAGATTTTCAGCCGTACTTGTTTGGATGGGGTTGGCTCGGAAGCAACGACATGATGAGGACAATGAATACGCCAATGTAAGGAACGAAGAGTGCGACGAGCACCCACCAACCGGAAAAACCACCGTCATGCAGACGACGAATCTGTTGGCTGAGGAGAGGGATTGAAAAGATCACAACAACCAACATTATAACAAGTAATCCTGTCAACAACCCCGACGTATCAGGATTGTTCGAGTCCAAGGCCAAGACGCTTAACGAAAGATAAAGGGCTCCAAACACAGATAAAAACAGGTAGTAAAAGAGAAAACCCCACCAGTATTCACTGCGCTGGCACCTTCCCTCTCCATCCCAACTCCTTAATGTTCGACGTAGAGCGGTCAGAGGGCCGATCATTTGAAGATTGAGATATGGGTTGTGCATAGGTGCGTTCACCTGCTGAGTTGCAGGCTGGACAACGCCGTTCAAATGCTGGACGGCTTGGCTTTGTTGAGCAGCAGCCTGGTGCGTGTATCCAACAACCATCTGAGTTGGCTGAGAGGTGACCCGCATGGCTTGTTGAGGCTGCACCGCCACCGGTTGTGTCTGATTCAGACCAGGGGGTACATTTGGTATCGATGCGCCAACAAACTCAGCGATGTGCTCCGAACAGTAGGGCCGCTCGCCAGGGCCCCGCTCGGAACGGAAGAAGGATTCGCAATTTTTACAGAACAAGGTGTCACACCCTTCCTTGAAGCAATACAAACCGGGATTTGTTTTTGCATCAATGGGTGTTTTGCACATGCTGCAGCGTTCGATTTGACCGCCAGAATTGATGACAATGTCGCCCGTTGATGGGCCAATGGCATTGTGTCCAACTTGAACCGAGTCCGTGAGGTTGAGCCCTGAATTGTCAGGTTCCATTGAAATCTACTCCGAATTTCGTGGTTAATCATCTTTGTAGGCATCTTTTTGACCGGCGACATCGGTTTTGCGAAGTTCAGCCAACTGCTTGAGCGCCTCCAACTTCACGGCGGGGTCGTCTGATGAAGCAGCGATGTCTTCCAAAACGGCGATGGTGGATTGCGAACCCTTGGCGTGCTGCTCCAAGCGCTGTTGTTCTTGCTCATGTTGGATCTGCATGCGTTCTCGCTTTCGGGCTTGGACCTGGTCAAACATCTCCATCGCCTTGTTTATCTTCTGCTCTTCAGCATCTTGTGCGACCGTGGCAAGGGCTTTTTGCCGTTCGGCTTCGAGTTTGGCCAGTTCAACGTCCGTTTGGGCATTCTTGAGGGCTTCGTCTCGGGCTGCAGCCGTTTGTTGGTCTCGAAGTTCCTGCTGCTGACGCCACTGTTGCAGGTTGTATTCACCCGCCCCTTTGAGGCGGTCAAGTTCCAACTTGAGTTCAGCCGCTTCTTTGGCCTGAACACCAGCAAGCGCCATTCGAGCGTTCACCTCGTGCTTGCGCTGTTCGGTCTGGATGAAGTGGTCAAGTTCAATGGCTTGCTTGTCCGATTCAATGTCCTTCGAGAGTTGCAGACGCTCAAGGTCGTGCTGATGCTGAAGTTGCTGCTCGGCAGCGGTGCTGCTCCACGTGATGAAGCCGCTGCGGAAGGCAAGACCGTATTCGTCCAACGTTGCTCGTAGGGCAGTCTTGATGGCGTACATGACGTCCTCGTTGGCTTGGACCGTACGCATGGCCGTGGCGTCCATGCCCCGAAGATGCTGGAGGGCAGCGGCGCTGGTGGCGGGAGAGATAACTTCGGCAATGTGGCTGGCCTGAACGGTCATCGTGCCCTTCGCGGGGAAGGTGATGAGTCGTGGAGCGGTTTCTCGGGTGACCTCCAGTTTCAGCGTGACGAGGCAGTTGATCTCGTCGCCGTTATCGGCGATACCCCTGACCTGCACAAGTATGGTGTGGGGCCCGGTAAAGGCGAACATGAAGGAACGGACGGGGTTGCTCTTGCCAAACAATTTCCCGAAGAGCCCGACTTGGGGGCTCACTTCCATGTGCGTTTGTGATACGGAACCGACAATCTTGCCGTTTTCCAAAACCACGCAGACTTCGTTCGGTTTGAGCGTCACCTCGGCTTGCCGAGGGACATCGGCGTCGTTCATGTAGTGCGCAATCACGGTTGGGTTGGTTCTCCATCTGAAATGCATTGTCATCACCTCTTTGTCAGTCCATCGATGTACATGTTCCTCTCCAAGTACATGTTTCGAGTACGAGTCAGTTTTTGATGCCAGTCAGCGATGCGTGTATTCACGGAATCATCGTCCAAATCACTCATTTCATCGGCCAACTCGTTCGCCATGCGGGTCGTGTCAACAAGGGCTTGCAGCACCTCGCTGTCATGGTTCACCAACTTGCGAACGGCTTTGGCCTTGAGTTTACCAATGCCTGTGTGCTGAGAAACATGATTGCTCGTGATGGAGAACTGGGCTTCGTTGCGAAGGATGTTGATGGATTCAATCATGTTCTCGAGGCTACCTCGGGCATCTCGGTTGCCTGCTGCGTGGACATCGCCCTGCAATTTTTCCGCGTGACGAGCGAGCATCTCGCATCGCCGTTGAATTTCAGCACGGACGGCTTCGTCCGATTTCATGAAACGGCCTTTTTCGTAGCCGTCGTAGGCTGAGACCAAGGCACGAACGCCTTGGACGGCAGCGGCAAAGGCAGATGTGCTTACGTCCATGGGATATGCCTCAAGTGTTTGATTTGTGATGGTATTGTGTTGTTAGATATATGTATTGGTCGAGTGTTCTGCGATAGATTCATTCTGTTCTGGTGTACAGTGATTTTTGAATTAAAATCAGTGAAAGTTCAAAAGTAATTGAGTTCATCTTTGGTGCATGAGCAATAACTCTGAGTCTGGCCGGAGTCCGACATTACCCCCCGCACCTCCTGCAAAAGGCCGGCCCGCACCTCCCGCAAAAGGCCGGCCCGCACCTCCTGTGAAAGGTCGACCTGCACCACCCAATAACATTCCACCAAAACCCCCTAATGAGAAGATTGAGCACTCCAAAGAAAATGACAATACGCAAAAATTGTATCAAAGAGCAATGAATCTCGAAGAAGAGGAAAATTATGCCGAGGCAGCAGTATTATATCGGGAACTCGAAATGCGAGACAACGAAAACCGATGTCTCAATCTCGCCCTTGCGAAAGCAAAAACAGCAGGAACTACCAATATACACTATGGCGACAAAATCGTGAATGATTCGGTCATCATGAAGGAAGACTAAGCTGTCCGTGCAAGTTCTCTCATCACAAGAAGATCGTAAAGTTGGCCAAAGCCAAACAACCCAAATGTGAATACATAGAGAAGTCCTGACACGGGCCTGTTGTAGTAAAATCGGTGGGCTCCACAAATGAACAAAAAGCAGGCGCACCAGAGAAGATAACCTGTAGCCGTATCTTTGCCAGGGCGCATCATCATCATCCCACCTTGCTGTTGCTGCTGAACATTGTTCACAATAACCGGGCCGGAAGATTGCTGATTTTGCTGGGATTGCGCGAGCATAGCCTGTTGCTGCATCATCATCTGTTGGTTTTGTTGATTCATCATCATCATAGCAACCATCGGGTCGACCGAAGAACCACCTTGAGCGGAGGTTGCAGGGGCTGCGGGAGCCGCGGGAGCCGCAGGTCGGGGGTTAAAATTAGGAAAGTGTTCTCGAGTGTAGACCTTGGCTTGGTCAACATCGTATCCTTGCTGTAAGAGTGATTGGTAATATGCTTCTGCTTCGCTCATTCTTCTTCCTCCTTTCCAATAATGCTGTCTACGACATCAACAAGTTCATCGGGGACAAGTTGTGAGGTCTGGCCAAGGTCCGTAGTGGTGTTTTCAACACCCACTGACAAGAACAACATCAATGAACCCAACAAAGCGGATAAAATCAATACAAAAGGGAGTACTCCTTCGTTTGGTAACGTACTTTGCGTAGTCAAAAACAAACCTATTGTACCGATACCTACCATGGTCATACCAAGTTTGGCCTGCCAATGAATCAGCCCACCATTGGAACTCATTGAACGGTTTCTGTTCATCTAAATTACATAAATTTGACGGAGATAAATTATCCCATTGGAAAGAACCGAAGATCTGGTTAGTTCAAAGCCGCTGTATCCACCATGGCCGACCCGTTGCAACCCTTCTACACCCTTACGGGAGAAACTCACGCGTCGGTACCCATGCATTTGCATACCATTTGACTGTGTACAAGTAACAAGACCGATACTTGTGAGTCCAAACCCAAAGGGGTTCAAACGCAGCGTCGTCGTGTATTTTGGAAACAAAACACGCACACTGCGAGGCCAAAAAGGGATGGTGGGCGCTGTGGAGTCGGACATAGCACCAACTGCCGCTCAATATTGGATACCATCTCTTCCCTCATCAAAGAACAGCGTCCTGATTTGGCTCTGAGTCGGTGTTCTACACGTCATCTGCATACTTGCATCTGTCGCAAATGCCCTTCTGAGATACGGTGACTTTCACTTTCCTACAACGCACGCACATTCCCACAATTTGAGCGCAAATGCATGATGATCGATTGCAGACTCCGCAGCAATTGGTGCAAACATCTGGAACCTGCTTAATGGAATCCGATGCGGCCATCCCTCCACCTATCAGACCGGCTAGGGTGCCAAATCCTGGGAAGGCAATAGTGCCGAGGACAGCACCAACCACTGATCCGCCAACGAATCCGCCCGCTCCTCTAGCGGCTCTTGATGCGTTGCTCCTGAGGTGAACCGTTGAACCACAAACGCGGCAAGGAGTGGTTTTGACTCCTGGGGTTTCTGGAGTAGTTTTGCTCGGTTTGTTAGTCGTGTAATTCGCATGCTGGTGGCAGTAACCGTTCGCCTTAGGAGTCCTCTGGCATTGATTTCCCGACTGGGTCAAGGCCCAACAGCGATGATTGTAGACACGCTTTTCCACTGCTTGCTTGCCTTGTTGCGCGCCATTTTCGACAGGCTGGTAACACATTGGGCACCTGTAATTCCCCTTGCGATCCCTGAATGTCATCTCAAAGTGCTTGGCACAAGCGTGGAAATCCCATTTGCACTTGTTGCACCCACCAATTGGCTCCCTAGAGCAGAAGTACCGCTGACAGGTTGCCATCAAGCCTTGCAGCCAGCATCCTACAAATTACACTTTACTCTACTTAGGTCGCCAGTTTAGTCGTCATTCGCGTTCCATGTGAAAGTCGTCAATTTGGCTCTAAATCTACTTTGCTCCAGCCTCATCGAGGTTGTTACAATCTTTTTGTAATTTATCCAAGTTGTTGAGTACGGTCGCTGCGCGTTTCTCGAACCCTAATCCCCTATACAAGAAAAGACTGCCTTGGTACAACGCTTCTGCTTTCGCGAAGTTGCCCCTAATTCTCGCGATGTTGCCAAGATTGGCCAGCACGGCTGCTTCTCCAAACTTATCCTCGTTTTCGAGATAAATCACTAGAGCCTCTTCATAGAACTTTTCCGCCTCGACCGAACAGGGGGTTCGGACTCTCTGAGGGGAGTGGACGCTGGGGAGTCGCACAGGGCTGCGACTGCCGCTCAATTCTGGATGTGCTTGCCACGCTGATTGAGGCACAGCGGCCCGATTTGGCCATGGTCCTCATCGAGCAGGAACTCAATTCTCAAACTTGACTCATTAGCCCAGGTTCGAACCGGGATATCCTCACTGATTCGACGTCGAAAATGCTACTCCGATTCCATTATACGTGACCTTGGCTCGGGTTAATAGGGGACTGTTGGCGCATGGGGATGGGATAAAATGAGAATGATAGGACAGTCCGCATCGGGTTTGATCGTCGGTCAACGGGTGAGTTCCCGTGATTATGTTAAACCGGATGAGCCTGAGGATGATGATTCAGTTGATGCTTTTTCACCAAACGGAAACTGCTGTGGAGGGTCTACGGGCGGACAGTTTATTGTGTGGTGGTATGAACCGATTGGGACCAAGCATTTTGGAATCCATGTTGACTGGGCGAATTGGAAGAAGACATTTGATGCAGTCCGTAGTTCACCTCGTGAGATGTGGGAATACTATCACGAATTCTTTCATCATGTGGTTGACTCATTCGAACATCTGAACGGATTGGTAACCCCCAACATGTCGAAGCAGTACAAACGCATTTGGACTGCGGAATTGATGAATGGTGATGGCCTTCTCTTGGGCGAAGCTCTTGCAGAGCAGTTTGCACAAAACATGCTTCTTGGCGTCCGTCGTGAAGCTTCACATCCCAGTTATCAACCGACGCTTGGCTCTTGGGAATATCTCTCGCTTCGCCATGTCTATCAAATCATAAATGACGACTATGAAATCTTCAAGTCGCCAATGCCACCTCTGGTGGATGATCGTCAACTCGTTGAGAATCTATGTTTAGACTACGAGCAATTTGAAGGTCCTTTGTTCACCGCTACGAACGGATTTGTTCAAGGAAAAAATGCGTTTGATTGTGCTCGATACCCTCCCTTAGAGTGCCCTTTTTTCGTTCACAATTGCTCAGAAGAATGGGTTGTTGAAGTGCTTGATTTTGTCGATCGAAACAATCTGGCATCACCAAAATTCGACATCGGAAAAAGAGGTGGAGATCTATGAGAGAAATGAATGACCAAATCTGGAACCAACGTATCAAACCAGTTGAAAAGTGGCTTGAAAACTTCAAACCAGAAAACGAACAAGATGAAGATAAAATCCAGTTAATCTATCTGAACCTACGTCGCGGAACGCGCACTCCACGCATCCGTGGCAGAATTCTCAAGCAGTGGAAGGCCGAGTTTTCCAATGAGATTCAAAATGGAAATGAACTGTTCGCAGATTGGTGGCCAATACACCGACATACAAAAACCGATCCGAAAAAGTGCGGCCTTTGTCGCAAATACACCACTAAACCCCACTATCGTGAGATTGTTGAAGACCACAAGAAGATTGTAGAGTTTGTTGATTCCCACGAGGTGATGGCTTGCAAAGGATGCGACCTACTCTATACGCTAGATGAATCAGAATATTTTGATGGAACTAACGAAATATTGCCCCTTCAGCAATTAAATGGGCATGATTGCTGTCCTCACTGTGGAGAGTTGCCCACTCCACAAGTGATGAAATACATTCATGCATTCTTTGAGAACTATGGGAATGCAATCGACTACCAATGCACAAAATCAAGTTGTAGCAAGTCAATAGGTACCCTAGGCGACGAGTTTCGGTCCCTTTCAATGGGTCTTAGCGAATATCAAATAAATGAATATATGGATATTGGGTGTACAGCAAGCTTCCTGTCAAAATTAAAGGATGATAATTATTATATCATACAATTTGCAAAAAATCTCATTAAAAGTTATGCCGAGAAAGAAGGGGATGATGATCTGTTGTTTTGCGAATGCTGCTTGGATGGAGACTCTTATTTTTCGGAAGACTATGATTGATCCGGGAAACTCAGCACTTCCCTCCGTACAATCGTACGTAAGTTCGGAGTGCTCGTACCGGGAAACATTCAACAGATTGGCGTCAAAAAATACCCTTGAGTCAACCATTCAAAGGGCACCCATGCGATAGCTCAGTTGTCGATTGTCAACAAAAAACAAGAGTGAACCTTGAGGGGTTTGGACTCCAAATCGGCAATCAAGGCACTGCAAGCGATTTTACATGGACGCTGGGGAGTCGTACAACCGTGCAAGTGCCGCAAAATCCTCGATGCCATCGCTTCGCTCATAGAGGCAGAGCGGTCTGATTTGGCGATGGTCTAAATTGAGGGAGAGATGAATTCTCAAAAATAACCTACGCTCTTATCGTGCCATAGAACCCAGACTGAACTTCACTCTTTTTCGAGATTAGTATCATGGGACTCCTTCTTTTCACTCCTTCCAGGTGGCTGAACTCGATAGAGCATGATCATAATTCCAATGACTACAGCAAATCCAAGCAATGGCATAACTGGTTCTTGTTGTGCACGTTCAAAGGAACTTAGGGGTTCTTTGTTGTCACCAAGCCCATCACCATTGGCATCTTCCCATTCTGTTGCATCTTCTGGGAAAGCGTCCTCCGAGTCATCGACACCGTCACCGTCATCGTCAGTATCGGCATTACTTCCAATTCCATCGCCATCAAGATCCACAGATTCAGCTGAATCGAGAGGGAATGCATCGAGGGTATCTTCTACATCATCACCATCATCATCTGCATCTGCATTGTCTCCGGTTCCATCGTTATCCGTGTCCGTCGTTTCAGTGGCATCGAGTGGGAAAGCATCCTCCGTGTCAATGACACCATCACCATCGTCATCTGCATCTGCATTGTCTCCGGTTCCGTCATTGTCCGTATCCAGGGTTTCAGTAGCATCGAGTGGGAAGACATCTTCGGTGTCAATGACACCATCGCCATCATCATCCGTATCGGCGTTGTTTCCAACACCATCACCATCGGTATCGACTGATTCTGTTTCATCCAATGGGAAGGTATCTTCTGAATCTAAAACTGAATCTCCATCATCATCCGTATCTGCATTGTTTCCAGTACCATCGCCATCCGTATCCAATGATTCTGTAGAATCGAGAGGTAGATCATCATCTCCATCGAGTACACCGTCATTATCATCATCGGCATCTTCTGTGGAATCATCGCAACCGTCGCCGTCGTTATCTGATGTCAACGTAGACTGACCATTTGGACATAAGTCATTGATATCGTCAACACCATCGTTGTCGTCATCATCATCCAAGGCGTCAACTGTTTGATCACCATCGTGGTCGGAAAGGCATTGCAAGGAAGACGTGCTACCTGTGGCGATGGTGGTAGTTGATGTAGGGCATTGTGTCTGACTTGATTGTCCCGTTTGATCTACATAGTAGCCAATATCTGCAATATCACAAGATGTCTGCCCAGATGTGCTTTGATAGTACCCAATCAAACACTCTGTTGCGCTTGATTGACCCTGAACTGGTACATAATAGCCTGGCAACGCATCGGTGCAAGAAATCGAGCCGGTCGTGCTGCTAAAGGTTCCAGCAGCACAAGCAGTCTGGCTCGTTTGGGCTGTGCCAGAAACATAGTAGCCTGCATCAGCAGCATCACAGGATGGTTGACCGGAGGATGCTTGATAGTATCCAGGACTGCATGCGGTTGCACTCGACTGACCAGCAGATGACACAATATATCCTGCTGGAGCGTCAGTACACGAGCTCGAACCTGTCGTGCTGCTGAAGGTTCCTGCAGCACAAGCAGTCTGGCTCGTTTGGGCTGTGCCAGAAACATAGTAGCCTGCATCAGCGGCATCACAGGATGTTTGACCAGATGATGCTTGATAGTATCCAGGACTGCATGCAGTCGCACTCGTCTGACCAGCAGATGACACAATATATCCTGCAGGAGCGTCTGTACACGAGATCGAGCCGGTCGTGCTGCTGAAGGTTCCCGCAGCACAAGCAGTCTGGCTCGTTTGGGCTGTCCCAGAAACATAGTAGCCTGCATCAGCATCGTCACACGAGGATTGTCCAGTGCTTGATTGATACGTTCCTACTGCACAAGCGGTCTGGCTCGATTGACCGGAGGATGGGACGTAATGCCCTGCATCAGCATCGTCACAAGAGGATTGCCCTGTGCTCGATTGGTATGTTCCTACCGCACAAGCGGTCTGGCTCGATTGGCCGGATGTTGGAACGTAATATCCGACAATGGATTCAAGGCACTCCACTGACCGTGTGGAACCTGTATTCGGGTTGTAGGTTCCTGCAGCACAAGCAGTCTGGCTCGTTTGGGCTGTGCCAGAAACATAGTAGCCTGCATCGGCATCGTCACACGAGGATTGTCCTGTGCTTGCTTGATAGGTTCCTGCAGCACAAGCAGTCTGGCTCGATTGGCCGGAAGATGGAACGTAATATCCAGCGTCGGCATCTGCGCAGGCTGATGAACTGGATGAGCCAGTGCTCGGGTTGTAGGTTCCTGCAGCACAAGCAGTCTGGCTGCTTTGGGCTGAGCTCGAAACATAGTAGCCCGCATCAGCGGCATCACAGGATGTTTGACCGGAGGATGCTTGATAGTAACCTGGACTGCATGCAGTCGGAATCGTCTGACCAGCAGATGAGACGAAATATCCCGGCGAAGCATCCGTAGCGTACATCGATCCAGATGACGGGACAAATTTGCCCAAAGGAGCATCAACACATTGATATCGACCAAATTGACCAGCATCGCATTTTATGCTTCGAATTGAATTTCCTGGATAATCATCAAAGTGTTCGTAGACCCCATCACCGTCTTTGTCTCCATCGACCAAAAGAGCGGTGCGACCCGTACCGAGGCTGCTGGTGAGCGTGGGTGTTGATTTGTCAGACGTTGCACCATTACCCAATTGGCCGGAGTTTCCGTATCCCCAGCACGACACAGAACCGTTGTCAAGGATGGCGCAGGTGTGGTAACCTCCGGAAGAGAGCGCTACTGCTGTGCGACCCGTACCGAGGCTGCTGGTGAGCGTGGGCGTGGTTTTGTCAGATGTTGTACCATTACCCAATTGGCCGTAGTATCCGCGTCCCCAGCACGACACAGCACCGTTGTCAAGGATGGCGCAGGTGTGGTAACCTCCGGAAGAGAGCGCAACGGCCGTGCGGCCCGTACCGAGGCTGCTGGTGAGCGTGGGTGTTGATTTGTCAGACGTTGCACCATTACCCAATTGGCCGTTGTTTCCGTCTCCCCAGCACGACACAGCACCGTTGTCAAGGATGGCGCAGGTGTGGTAACCTCCCGAAGACAGCGCTACTGCTGTGCGACCTGCACCGAGGCTGCTGGTGAGCGTGGGTGTTGATTTGTCAGACGTTCCTCCGTTCCCCAATTGGCCATCTGACCCTCTGCCCCAGCACGACACGGAACCGTTGTCGAGGATGGCGCAGGTGTGATCATATCCGGAAGAGAGCGCTACTGCTGTGCGACCTGTACCGAGGCTGCTGGTGAGCGTGGGCGTGGTTTTGTAAGATGTTGTACCATTACCCAATTGGCCGTCGTATCCGCGTCCCCAGCACGACACAGAACCATTGTCGAGAATAGCACAGGTGTGACTATCTCCTGAAGAGAGTGCTACTGCTGTGCGACCCGTACCGAGGCTGCTGGTGAGCGTGGGCGTGGTTTTGTCAGACGTTGTACCATTACCCAATTGGCCGTAGTATCCGCGTCCCCAGCACGACACAGAACCGTTGTCGAGGATGGCGCAGGTGTGGCGATTTCCGGAAGAGAGCGCTACTGCAGTGCGACCCGTACCGAGGCTGCTGGTGAGCGTGGGCGTGGTTTTGTCAGATGTTCCTCCATCACCCAATCGGCCGAAGAAACCGTTGCCCCAGCACGATGCAGAACCATTGTCAAGGATGGCGCAGGTGTGGTAACTTCCGGAAGAGAGCGTAGATTCTCGATAGTCAAGGTTGGAATGCGCTTGGAAAATATTGAACGTACCATCCCCGTCGAAATCCCGTTCGGATAAAGCCGTCGTCCGACCCGTACCGAGGCTGCTGGTGAGCGTGGGTGTGGTTCGGTCAGATGTTGCACCGTTGCCCAATTGGCCGTAACTTCCGTCACCCCAGCACGAACTGGAACCGTTGTCAAGAATGAGGCAGGTGTGGAAATACCCGGATGAGAGCCCCACGGCCATGCGACCCGCACCAAGACTGCTCGTTAGTTTGGGCGTGGTTTGGTCGGACGTCCCTCCGTCACCCAATTGGCCATC
>Ga0181570_10002860_pt1 | contig 13490 bp, 15 predicted proteins | sample 101ome_18_FD_148667 | JGI IMG/M metagenome (GOLD analysis project Ga0181570, IMG submission 148667) | Coastal salt marsh microbial communities from the Groves Creek Marsh, Skidaway Island, Georgia - 101406AT metaG (spades assembly) | ecosystem: Environmental > Aquatic > Marine > Intertidal zone...
TTGCTTAAGTTATTGATTCCAAATAAGACAAGAGATGTCTTAAATTATGTCTCTATTCGACTCGTCATATTATGATTATTTACACCTTTTTTATACTGAGTGAACACAATGGCAGGATTAGGAAAACAAGCGAAAACGTTGACTAAAACCCAGATCGAGATGGTCTCTAATTATCTTCGCTCAAAACGAAATGGACTTAGGAATCAAACCATTTTTCTTTTATCTGCTCGTGCGGGACTTAGAGCAAAGGAAATCTCCAACTTAACTTGGGATATGGTGTGCACTCCGACTGGCGAGATAGATGACAACATTCACCTGACGAACCAAGCCTCTAAAGGTAATAGCGGACGAATTATTCCATTGCACCCATCGATTCAAAGAAATCTCAGACAACTCATTAAAGTTAAGAAAAGAAGCCCGTATCTTGTTGTGACAGAGAGATCTGTCAAAGCTAACGCTCAAACTATCGTTAATATGTTTAGAGACTGGTACCAGAAGACCGGCCTCATTGGCTGCTCTTCACACAGTGGTCGTAGAACATTCATCACTACTGCAGCTCAAAAAATCAGTATTGTGGGCGGATCTTTAAGAGACGTGCAGTTACTGGCCGGTCATTCAAACCTACAGACAACCCAGCGATACATTGAATGCAATAACGAAGCTCAACGAAATGTCGTTAATCTACTGTGAATTAACTCTTTCTTTCTATGCATTTTTAAATACTAAGTAAAAATGCCCTGAGCCAAGAAAATTATTTGTTAGATCTTTATCTAGCTTCAGTCCATTATCATCGAACTTTTTCTCAAACTCTTCACGACCCCATGCGCGAAGCGCGAAGGTGTCTTCATAACTTACTTCCTCACCATCGCATTCAATAGTTGTCTCTTCGTGATAAACGAATTGGTTATCGCCCATGGGTTCAAAGCTCACTTGTCGATCAAATGAACCATCTTGATAGCTTGAATCCTGGAATAGCATCGGATTAGCCAAATCGACTAATACCCTTCCACCTGGCCTTAATGCCTTTTTGAAGGTATCAATAGCCGCCTCAAGCATTTCATTCGTATGCAAATAAGCGGTCACGGTATGTACGCATATAACCAAATCAAACTCTTTGGTCGGCTCATACTCCTGAATAGGAGAATGGATTACCGGATAACTAAATCCGTACTCAGCTGTTTTGGCTTGATGCTTCTCTGTCATACCCTCAGATGCATCAATTGCTTCAACGTCATAACCCAGATTAGCCAGTTCAAGGCTGATACGTCCCGTTCCAGCACCTGCATCTAAAACCGAACCACCTTCATCAACTAGCGTTGGCACAACCTCAAGGGTCTTCCGAGTTAAGGCATCAATCATTCCGCCAAAACTCGCTTGATTGATTTGATCGTATATAGCCGACCAACTGTTATGCGCTGTCATATCAATAGCTCTTGAGAATCAATTTAGCTTCGCTAGGAATGAAAGTCGTTTTATAAGCCTTCCATAGATCCGAGCCCAGAACCCCATCGACACCCAGCATCCCTAAGAGCATGTCCGCACCCATTACATCGGTATTTTGTTTTCACCTTGGTTTTCGCAGCAAGAGAAGCATCTTCTGATTGTAGAAGCTCTGCCGCAATATCACTTACGGGAAGAGTGAGCCAGTTTGAAAGCGGACTTTCAGAGTGATCGTACCCAGGAATTCGAGGCTGACAAGAAAGTATATGACTAGTTACACGGTCAACCCACGGCATCACTCTCCGAAGTCAGGATTGCCGCACTTACGAAGGCCACCCCGAAAAAACGCGATGCCCCAACCCCAAAAGCCTACGCCTTTCTTGGTTGACCCAGTTTTAGCATCCTGTTGTTGGATGTGCGTTTGCTTTCGATGTTTTTTCCCATTTATCAGTTCCTCAGAGGGTCTGCTTGTTCGTCGATTTCCTGCCATCGCTGGTAAATCTCGTTACTCCAATTCGACTGCACCCAAGCGATCACTTGGTCGATTTGACGACCTGATAATTTCTCAGCGAAGGCCGGCATGCTGCCGCCAAACGCCTGCCCACCTTCACGAACCACGCGCCGCAGAACATCGCGAGAATGGTGCCAGGCATGCGCGGTGCCATTAAGCGGTGGCGGCGGGAGCCGTCCTTCGGCATCGCGTTTCTGCCAATTGGGTGTTCCTTCAGCATTTGGGCCATGGCATGTGGCACAGTTTTCCCGAAAAACCACGGCACCCAGTTCTACTTGTTCCGGGGTGTACCAACGCGGCTTGACGGGCAGGTTTGACGGCAGCGAACCATCCGTCCATCTCGCTTTAGGGTCAGAACTCTCGTCACTGCATGATGCGAGCAAACCTGTAACGGCGAAGACCAATATCAGTTTCATTACCTGCTCCTGCTCTTAAATAGGACCCGAGTGGCAGGTACCTCTCGGGCTCCATCGTTCAACTTCCCAGGCTCACGGAAGCAGTCATTCCTGCTTCCGAATGGCCGGGGATATTGCACGCTAACTCCACTTGGCTTTCTCCGGTAAACGCCCACACCAATTCACGTGTTTGCCCAGGTTCGACGGTGACCGAGTTGGCGTCCTCGTGCACCATGTCCGGCATCTGCCGCATCATGGCCCGGTGTGCCTCCTGTTCCGCCGCATTGCCAATTGAGAACTCGTGCCGAATCGCACCAGCATTTCTCACTACAAAACGCACCACATCACCCCGCTTCAATTGCATCTTGGGTGAGAACACAAAACGCATGCTGTCGAGTAATTCCACGTTAATGGTTCGCGTTACCCGTTTTGGATCTCCCTGAGTGCCGACTGCGCTGGCGACATCCCCTCCCTGGGCATGAGCGTGCCCACCACCATGCATATGATTATTGTTGGCACTGGCGCCACCCGCTGTGCCTGAATTGCCATGGTGTCCACCACCATGCGTACCACCGGCCAAAATAGCCGGACTAACTAACAGTGCGCTCAAACCAAGAATCAAACCTTTTCTTATAAAAAACATATCTCACTCCTAATCGGTTATTTAGAACCAGGCTCTCAGGCCCACGACAAACTGCGCATCACTGACGTCTACTCCGGACGATCGTGCCATATCTGCAGTCTCACCAAATTTTCGGTTCCAGTTCACGCCGATGTACGGGGCAAACTCTCGCCGAATCTCGTAGCGTAGGCGCAGGCCTGCCCGCAGATCAGCCAACCCGGCGCCGACTTCACGATCTGCATCGTCTTTGTTGTAAAGATTGACTTCGACCTCGGGCGACAACGCCAGCTGTTGAGTGAACATCCATTCGTACTCAGCCGAAGCACGTACGTTCACCTGTCCGTCTGGATTGACGAATGCCGCGGCATCGACCTCGAACCAATAGGGCGCTAATCCCTTGACGCCGAACGCCGCCCAGGTCTGACTTGGCTTGGGTTTTGCGTTATGCCGCAACCCGACCTGCACGTCCCAGAATGGCGCAATGGCGCGGCTATACAGCGCCTGAACCTCCAGCTCTGCCAGTTCACTGTCTACACGTTCCGCATCGATCTTGAACCAGGCCTTGTGCAGGTCTTTACCAATCCAGGCATCAGCCTCCAATACCAGCGGATCAGGTCCATCTGTGGATCGGTACTCCAGCTTGTCAATCTTCACCATGGCCAGCATCGGGTCATCTGCGCCAGCGGCATGTGCCTGGCCAATTCCGGTTGTGGCCGCCAAGCAGACCATCGCAATCGTTTTTTTCTTCATGATTTTCATCCCTCAGCTCACCGTGACTTTGCGGAACATGCCCGCCATGTGATAGATCAGGTGACAGTGGTAGGCCCAACTGCCCTTCGCATCTGCAGTGACCAGGTAACTGATACGGGCACCTGGCTGTACCGTCACCGTGTGCTTGCGCGGTATGTAGTCCGGGTCACCCGTTTCGAGATCACTCCACATGCCATGCAGGTGAATGGGATGGTTCATCATGGTGTCGTTGATCAGATTGATCCGTACACGCTCGCCGTACTTCAGGTCTAATGGCTCAGCATCCGTATACTTCACGCCATTTATTGACCACATGTAACGGGCCATGTTGCCGGTGAGGTGCAGATCGATCTCCCTGCCTGGCTCACGTGGATCATGCGTTCGGTTGATATTGAAGATATCTGCATATGTGAGGACCCGGCGCCCATTACCACGCAAGCCAACACCGGGATCGTCCAGACGGTACAGTGCGGCATCGGCGCGCATATCGATGTGAGGACCATATTCAGTGTCGGCATGCACGATCGGCCGTTTGCTACCGAAACCGGCTGGACCCGAACCCATCGGCATCTGATTCCGCCGACTTGGGGCTCCCTGATTACCCATCACATGTTGGCTGTGATCCATACCTGCCATGTTGAGTTGGCTATGGTCCATGCCAGCCATGTTGTGGCCACTGTGGCCCATGCCCTGCATGTTGTGGCCGGCATGACCCATCCCACCCATATTTTGAGCACTGTGGTCCATGCCGCCGCGTGCACCGTGATCCATCATCATGCCCATGTCACCGTGACTCAGCACCGGTGCAGCATCCATCGGGGGCACTTCTACCGTCAGTGAGGGATCTGGCGTCAAGGTGCCGCGTGCATAGCCACTGCGATCAATCGCCTGAGCAAACACGCTGTAGGCCCTGTCGTCCTTTGGTTCAACGATCACATCGTAGGTCTCAGCCACACCGATGCGGAATTCATCGACACTGACCGGTTCAATATTCTGACCATCGGTGGCCACCACGGTCATCTTCAGGCCAGGAATCCGCACGTCGAAGAGCGTCATCGCCGCCGCGTTTACAAATCGCAGGCGAACCTTATCACCGCGCTTGAACAAGCCCATCCAGCCTTCGGCAGGCGTTACGCCGTTCATCAAGAAAGTGTAGGTGTACCCGGTGACGTCAGAGATGTCTCGATCGGACATGCGCATCTCGTCCCACATGTTGCGGTTGGCACGGAACCCACGCCAACCTTGATCTTTGATCTCAGCCATGGTTTCACCAACCGTGCGCTCACGAAAGTTGTAGTAGTGAGACATTTTCTTCAGCTTGGCGTAGACGTCGTTCGGGTCTTCGTCACTCCAGTCGGAGAGCACGACCACGTAATCCCGGTCGTAACTGAACGGTTCCGGCTCGGCGGGATCGATCACAATCGCACCATAGGCCCCGGTCTGCTCCTGGAAACCCGAATGACTGTGGTACCAGTAGGTGCCAGCCTGGGTTATCGGAAAGCGATAGGTAAAGCTCTCGCCCGGCTTGATCCCGGCAAAGCTGATGCCCGGCACACCATCCTGGTCAGGCGGCAGAATGAGCCCGTGCCAATGAATCGAGGTGTCGTCGGCCAATTGGTTGTTGACCCGCAGGGTGACTGTTTCACCCTCTTTCCAGCGCAATACGGGTGCAGGCACTGAACCATTGATGGCCGTGGCAATTTTTTCTTTGCCGGTGAAATTGACCTTGGTCGGGCTATAGGTCAGGTCGAAATGGGTACCGCGAAGGACCTCTGGTCCAGTTCGCAGCCTGGCCTGTTCGGCTCGGCTCAGGCTGGGTGCAAGCCCCAATCCGAGCAAGCTGCCGCCGGCAGCCAGCCCTTGTACGAATCGACGACGTGACATTGACACGCCATCGGGAGAAGGCAGAAGAATCTCTGACATGTGAAAACGTTTCCTTTGTTGCGTGCGCGCAGAATTGAACAAGCAAGGCGCACGGATTTACCGACCGCCCAACAACAGGCGGCAATCAGGGTGAGAAAGGAATCAGGCCCTTGGTGGGCGGAAAGGCGATCCGGCAGTGCGGGAAAGCGTAGTCACAACGCCAGCCGAGGCATAGTTCGCATCGGGATAAGAAAGAGTCGATAGGTAAGCAACCGTATTCGTGGTGGTACAGGTACCACAGGAGCCACTAGTACAATTTCCTTGCGCACAACAATCATTCGCGCAGTGATCACAGCCAGCTGGCATGGCGTCAGCGGTGGAGGACGTGTCGCCCACCATCACATACATGGCATGCATAGACAGCTCTCCGGCTTCATGACCTGGAGATGGAGTCGCCGCAAACACACTCCCCAGTGGTGCCATGATGAGCAACACGGTGAGTACAATAGATAGCAATTGGCGGCTTTTACTTTGCATATCGCTAAGCGTAACAACAAATCGAATAATTTCCACTTGGCACTTGGTAACAGTTTGTAACAAGCAAATACCTATAAGCACCAAGGGCTTATCTTGGCAATGTCACAACCGCCTCCAATCCCAAGGGTTTACGATTTCTCAGTACCAGGTCACCACCGTGTCCCCGAGCGATATTCCGGGCAATGCTCAAACCAAGGCCGGTACCGCCGGTCTTGACGTTACGCGATGGCTCGGCCCGAAAAAATGGCTCGAACACCTTATCCAGCATATCTTCTGGCAAACCCGGCCCGTGATCGCCGACCGTAATCTTTAGAGATTCAGGCGAATTTTCCACGGTTACGGATACACCATCACCGTAACGCAGCGCGTTATCCAGCAGATTGCCAAAACATCGCTTCAACGCCAGGGGCTTGCCTGAATAAGGCGTTTCCGCTTCACCCTTAACATTAATGTACTGACCCATGTCCTGAGCATCCTCGGCGAGGCTATCGAGCAGAGCATCCACGTCAATGAGCTGCGTTTTCTCCTGCAATGCCATACCTCGCATGAAGTCCAGACTGGATTGGACCAGGGTCTGCATATCCTGCAAATCACTTTCAAATTTATTGCGCAATTCGGGGTTATCAATCTTCTCTGCCCGCAGACGCATTCGGGTTATGGGTGTTTTCAGGTCGTGCGATACTGCGGCCAGAATACGGGTTCTCTCCTCGACGAATCTGGCGAGGCGATGCTGCATCCTGTTGAAGGCATGTGCGGCTCTACGCACCTCCGTCGGACCAACTTCCTCTAGGGCACTTTGAGAAATATCTTTGCCCAACTGTTCCGCCGCCTGAGCCAGATCGGACAGCGGCTTGGTTAACCATCGCACGGCGAAGAAGCTGACCAGCAAAACGGCGGCAAGCAAAATCAGCAACCCCACCAGCAGATCCCACGGCCACGCCGCCAACTCTGCCGGCAAGTGGTAGGCGAAACTGGCCCACTGCCCCCCGGCCAACTCGATCTGCACAATGAAGCTGTATCCTGACAGCGGAGCGCCTCGATGCTGCCACATCATTTGCCTCATCTGCGGCGCCATTCCCTCGGGAGCCCCCCAGTTGCTCCGCACCTCGGCATGAGTCATCCCGGGTGACGTTGGCATGTAGATATGAATAGGGCGGTCGCGCCCCAAACGAAAATGCAATAGTTTATGGAACAACTCCGCGCGCGGGGACTGATGGCTGTTGTCCGGAAACTTCTCCGGCTGCTCGCTTAACCGTATGCGTAGTGCTGGCAGATCCAATTCCGTTGCAACCATCTTTCGCTGCTCAGGGGTGAGTCCATCCAACACCTTCACCATCCCCGCAATGCGTTGCGCGGAATTGTATCCGGTGGCGTGTTTGAGCACCTCGCCCCGATCACGGAAATGCAACGCAGCACTGAGCATTTGCGCAACAAACAACACGCCCAGTAAAAGCAATATGAGCCGCCCCCACAACGACTGTGGACGTATGGTCATGATTTCACCCGAGAGACCTTGGCTGTGAACATGTAGCCCTCGCCACGGATGGTCTTGATCAACTCGGGAGAATCGGCATCCTCTTTAAGACGTCGCCGCAGACGGCTGACCTGTACGTCGATACTGCGGTCAAAGGGCCCCCAGTCTCGCCCCTGGAGAATCTCCATCAATTGGTCGCGACTCAGTACACGATTCGGGTGAGACAGAAACGCATCCAGCAAGCGATATTCCCCGCTACTCAGATTCACCACGATCCCCTGCGGCGAAATGAGGTGGTGGGCGTTTCTGTCGACCGTCCAGTCGGCAAACCGGAGCGTGTGAACCTCATCAAGGTCACCTCCGGAGCGTCGCAATACCCCCTTGATTCGTGCAAGCAACTCACGCGGGTTGAAGGGCTTGGAAAGGTAGTCATCAGCCCCAAGTTCAAGTCCGACGATGCGATTGGTGTCTTCCCCTAGGGCGGTTAACATGATAACCGGCAACGCAGAATTCGCCCGCAACTGGCGACACAGGGTGAGCCCATCGTCACCAGGAAGCATAATATCAAGCACCGCTAGGTCCACATGTTCTTTCTCCAGCACTCTCCACATGCCCTTGCCATCTTCCACTACCGACACACGAAACCCATTGCGTTCCAGGTAGTCCTGCAGCAGTTCCCTTATTTCCTCGTCGTCATCTACGATCAATAGATGCTCGCCCGTTGACATCGCTCCCCCCCATATTTCTAGGTTCTATCGGAGACTTTACCGTCAGCCTCTTTGATGGTTTGCTTCGCTGACGCAACCGAGGCCACGGGCTTGTAGAGCCAGAACCACCAGACAATCAATCCGATTAATACCAAGCCTGCAATGTTGATGAGTATCATTGGTTACTCCTCCCCAGCGCTTTAGCGCCTATAAAATTAATGCTGCTGCGCTTTAAACAGGCGCAGTCGATTGGCATTGGTGACGACCGTTAGAGACGAAAAAGCCATTGCGCCACCTGCAATTATTGGGCTCAGTAGTACGCCAAAGATTGGGTACAACAGACCCGCAGCGATCGGTATGCCCGCAACGTTGTAGATGAACGCGCCGACAAGATTCTGTTTGATGTTCGTTAGCGTAGCCTTACTGACGGCAACGGCATCGGCCAGTCCGTGAAGTGAACCGCGCATCAGCGTGATATCCGCGCTCTCGATCGCTATATCCGTACCGTTGCCGATCGCGAAGCCAACATTCGCTTTAGCGAGCGCCGGAGCATCGTTAATACCATCCCCCGTCATGCCCACAATCTCACCCTTCATTTGAAGTGATTCAATATGGGCGAGCTTATCGTCCGGCATTACTTCTGCATGGTACTCATCGATACCCACCTGGGCGGCTACGGCTTTAGCCGTGGCACTGTTATCACCGGTTAGCATAATGACCCTCATCCCCTGAGCTTGCAGGCGCTGAATGGCCAGTTTGGAATCAGCTTTGATCGGATCGGCGACGGCAACAATTCCTGCGAACTGATTGTCGATCGCAATAAACATCGGTGTTTTCGCCTGACTGGCAAGGCGCTGGGCTTCATCGACCTGAGCACTGATGTCGATGTTGTTATGCTGCATAAATGAGGCGTTACCCAGTAACACCGTCTTCCCACTGACGTTGCCAGAAACGCCCTGACCGGAGTGCGCGTGAAAATCGGTGACTTTCTCCAGACTCAAACTTTGCACTTTTGCCGCTTCGACAATCGCTTCTGCTAGTGGATGCTCTGATCCAGTCTCAAGGCTGGCAACCAGTGCTAACAGATCTGATTTGTCGAGGTCAGATACCGGCAAAATATCGGTCACAGCCGGTTTGCCTTCAGTGATAGTGCCGGTTTTATCAAGGACCATCGCTGTGATCTGAGAGGCGGTTTGCAATGCCTCACCATTGCGAATCAGGACACCGGCTTCAGCGGCTTTACCCATCCCAACCATGACGGACATCGGTGTTGCCAGCCCAAGCGCGCAGGGACAGGCGATAATCAGCACGGTTGTCGCTGAGATAATGGCAAAGGCAACAGTGGGTTCGGGCCCAAAATTGGCCCAGATAAGCGCACTGACAATAGCGATAATCATAATCGCGGGTACAAAGTACTCGCTGATCTTATCGGCCAGGCGCCCAATCGGCGGTTTGGAATTCTGTGCTTTTTTAACTGAAGCGATAATCTGTGACAGCGCCGTGTTCTTGCCCACACGCGTCGCTTCATAGAGGAGCGATCCATTCTTATTGAGTGTGCCAGCGATGATCTCATCACCGGTCTCTTTGACGACAGGAACAGGTTCACCGGTCAGCATCGATTCATCAATTGAAGAGTGCCCCTCGACGACGCAGCCATCGACCGCAATCTTTTCGCCTGGGCGAACGCGTAGCTTGTCGCCCATAACAACATCATCGATAGGAATATCAATCTCTTCATCGCCACGGAGGACACGGGCTGTTTTAGGTTGTAGGCCGATCAACCGTTTTATCGCTTCCGAGGTCCGTCCACGCGCTTTAACCTCCAGTGCCAGACCCAGATTGATCAGACCAATGATCATCGTTGTCGCTTCAAAATAGATGTGTCGTGCCATTTCTGGGAAAAGCGAGGGTGCTGTCACGACAGCAAACGAATAGAGCCAGGCGGCTCCTGTCCCGAGTGCGATTAGGGTATCCATATTGGCTGAGTGAGTTCTAAACGCCTTCCAAGCACCGATATAGAAACCACGACCGGCGAGCACCATTGTTGCCAGCGTAACCAGGCCGATAATTGCCCAAACGAGTCTCTCTGTGCCGGTGGTGACAGACATTTCACCGATGAACAGCCCATAGATCATCAGCGGCACACCGATGCTCAGGGAGACCACGACGTTTCGCATCAACTGCCGGTAGTACTGCGCGTCAGCGGCTTCTTTCTCCGCCAGGCTGTCAGCTTCGGACTCGTTTTCAGATTCTTTTGCACCGTACCCTGCCTGAGTCACCGCATCTATCAGCGTGTCGGATGCTACGTCGCCTTCGATAGTCGCGGTGCGATCAGCAAAGTTCATTTCAGCCGAAGTCACCCCGGGTACAGCTTTCAAAGATTTTTCGATTTTGGCGACGCATCCAGCGCAACTAGCGCCTTGAATATCCAGAATAATTGGATGCTTCGCGACCTTAATGCTCTTCATGGCTTTCATCCTCTGTAAAAGTTTCAATGAGGTGGCAAATAGACTCGTTGGTCGGACACTGGTCTTCCATTTCGTTCCAGGCCTTTGCGACTGCAATCATTCGGTCTCTCAGCGCGACCATGTCACCGACATCTTGCTTCAGTCTCTTCTAGGCGACAGTTATTAAAATGCCCCTAATCAAACCACAGGCAGAATGCTAGTGATCAGTACGCATAAATATCTCTCTAACATCATCGATGCTGAATCCAAGACTGCGCGCAGCCAGGATAAACTTGAGCCGGTTGATGTCCGATGAACTGAAATGTTTGCATCCATTCTCCGGATTTATCTGCGGGGGCAGCAGGCTAGCCCTTGTGTATCAGCAGCAATAGAGAGTAACTTCGCGAATTTATTTACCTGCATGGAAGACTCCTTTTTATTTCTCGGCTAATGTCCTGGTGGAGGCTTACTACAGCAATGAGGGACGTGCTTTGCGTTGTCGCTGACGTTCTGATCGATTTGTCGATTCCAGTCCAGTTTAAATTGATTCCACCAGCCATTTTTAGGTTCGACGCTGTGTTGTTTAAGAATCTTTAATATTGAGTCTATACTTGTAACGGATGCATCATATGACACTCTTATCCTTTCTCGTGTTGCGTCAAACTCGACGGTATCGATTCCTCTAATCACTTGGATTTCTGGAATAAATTCCTCTATTTTCTGCTCCGTCAGCCCAGTTAGCTTTAGGTTGCGTTTTACAAGAAACGCCTCATTTATCCCGGTATTGTGTGTATCCATGTTGCCTCCCTTGCTGGAACTCTGAGTCACTTAGTAAGCGTTTGCTCTTAGCGAACTCCTCTTCATCAATTTCTCCTTTTGCATATCGCTCATTCAGAATATCCAATGCTGACCTCTCCTTTCCATTAAACTGATTGTCATCGCGCATAGCCATCTTGACTGCCCACACAATTACAACCATCCAGAAAATCCAAAACAACCACATTAAACTTCCTCCAACTCCATGCTCATACATTCCAAACACTCTCGCTCATATTGCTTGCCACCGAAACTGAGCGCAGTTTTGTTACGAAAACTGAAATAAAATTAATGGGCTCGACCGCATTCATCGTTGATAGAAAAGACCGACAAGAGGATGAGAAACATCTGCAGCCATAGCCGTTATGATTCACTTTCTGCCTCCGGTATTTTTCAGCCACAAGGAATACACTTCGTCGCCCCAGTGACTTTGCACCCAGGCTAAAGCCTGATTAATTTCCCGATCATTCAACTTTTCCTCAAAGGGTGGCATTGAACCTCCAAGTCGCTGCGTTCCCTTTTTTATTGTCTGCTTCAACTGCGAAAACGAGTGATGCCAAGCATGGGCTGTTCCATTTAGTGCTGGCGCTGGTGTTTTACCTTCAGCTTTTGCTCCATGACAACTTGCACATTGATTTGCAAAGACCTTTCCGCCCTTAACCACATCATCCCATGCATACCATCTTTTCCCATCTGCATGGCTTGCTTGTGATAAGACAGAAAGCAATAGCACTGACATTAAAGAATATAGTCGTTTCATCATTTACTCCCTAAGCAATTAACCACCCAATGCCTTAAGAACTTTTAGAAGCTTGCCTCTCACCTCTTCAGCCAATGACTTTACTTCCGGACGATCAACCAATGTCAGCACCGCTGAAGGATCCATAAAGGCAACTCTCACGCCACCTCCTTCAAGCTGTCGCACCACCACATTACAAGGCAAGAGCAACCCAATATCTGGTTCAGCCTCCAAAGCCTGATTAGCCAGCGGTGGATTACATGCCCCTAAAATTCGATATGGCTGCTTATCAACATTCAGTTTTTCTTTAAGCGTTGCCTGAATGTCTATATCAACTAAAACACCAAATCCTTCAGCTTTAAGCGCTGAGATTGTGTGCTCTACGACGTTATCGAAACTACCTTTAACTTCTGTTCCAAACTGATACATAACTACACCGCATTACTTAGGACTAATTTCAGTAATCACCATGCCTTTGGTCATGGTAAATGTCACTTCATCACCCTTTTCTAGTCCTTCCAATAGCGACGCATCAGACACACTAAACTCCATTGTCATTGGTGGCATATTTTCTCCGATTGGGCCATGTTTTAGCGTCACCTTTGCTTGTTGCTTATTTATCCGCTTAATAACTGCCTTTCCCTGCATTGTCATTCCTTCACCCATGGGCATATCACCATTTCGCATATTCATCATTCCATTGCCATGCTGCATATTCATCATTCCATTGCCATGCTGCATATTCATCATTCCATTGCCATGCTGCATATTCATCATTCCATCCTGATGCTCTTGGCCCTCATCAGCCATTGGTTGCGCACCAATAATTAAAAATGTAGAAAACCCCATTACTTTTAAATATTTTTTCATCGCTTATTCCTCTAATAATTAGCTTTGATGTTTTTTAGGCTTAATCGCCGTAAATTCATATGTTTCACTTGTTTGTTTATTTAATGGCATCAGGCCTTCTCCAGCATCCTGATGTGAACTTGCTTTAGGTAATTCACCGGTATATTCGTAAGCTTGACCACCGGGAGGATGTTGGTACCAACCTGGATCTTTGTAATCACCCGGCGCTAGGTCTTTGCGCACTTTGAGCAAACTAAACATGCCACCCATCTCAACGGAGCCATGTGGGCCATCACCTGTCATCATCGGTACCGTGTTTTCAGGGATTGGCATGCTCCTT
>Ga0181570_10002873_pt1 | contig 13455 bp, 10 predicted proteins | sample 101ome_18_FD_148667 | JGI IMG/M metagenome (GOLD analysis project Ga0181570, IMG submission 148667) | Coastal salt marsh microbial communities from the Groves Creek Marsh, Skidaway Island, Georgia - 101406AT metaG (spades assembly) | ecosystem: Environmental > Aquatic > Marine > Intertidal zone...
AAATTCAGTTCGTCCTCCACAACCACGTTGTTGACCGTGATGATGGGAACGGGCGCCGAATCGTCGGAGATGTTGATGACGTGAACGTCCGTGTCGGACCATGTCCCGCCCTGATCCATGACCCGAAGCGTGGCGTTGAAGGAGCCCACATCGGCGTAGGAGCGCAACGGGGACTTGAGGTTGGAGGAACCGTTGTCTCCGAAGGACCAAGCGTACGCCGTCGGTAGATCAAGGTACGGCAGGGTGTTGTTGTCCAAGGACAAACCCCATGCATCGAAGCCACCGCCGTTGAATTGGATGTTCTCCCAGGTTTGCACCTCGGGCGTGGCCACCGTTCCGTTGGCGACCGGCTTCATGTTGCCCAACAGTTGTGGTGCGCTCGTGGCGCCGTCCACCGTGTCGCCAAGCATGTCTTTCATGACGAAGTCGAAGGTGTACTGACCGGCTTGTGGGGCCGTGAAATACACTTGGCCGTTGACCTCCTGGCCGCCGCCTGCTGCGACACGATCGGTCAGCACGTCCACCTGCTGGCCGTTGCTGTCGGTGACGATGATTTGAACGTCAAGGTCTTCGAAGAACGCATTCGAGAGCACGCCGTAACTCAGCATCACGGTGTCGTCGATGGCATCGCCGTCCCGGTCGGAAAGGGTGGTGGTGTTCAGCGACAGCGTCGCAGGCGAAGTGATGCGAGCCGCCTCGACATCGATGCTTCCGGTCGGGTAGGAAGGGCCGCAGGAGGTGTAATCGCAGTCCGCCACTGAACTGGCGTACCAGGTGATGACCCACACCTCATCGGTGAGGTTGCCAAATCCTGGAACGAGGGCGGTGGCCACGTTGTTGGTGAAGTCAAGGTCGGTGGCCGACCACAACCCGTCCGAGGTGGCCTTGCTCACCACGACGCCGTCAAACTGCGAGACCGACCCGGTCGCACGAATGGTCAACGGTGCGGGTGCAGCGCCACCGGGCGTGAACTTGAAGGAACGAAGGCCCCATCCTTCAACCGGGTTGCCGGTGGAGGACCACGGCGCGAGCCAATTGCTGTTGGTTTCCGTGGGTTGGGCCGTGCAGAAGGCCCCGCCCGTGCAGACGGGGTTCAGGTCGAGGTTGGGGTACCCGTAGATGCCCTGGTCGGAATCCAGGGTGGCGGCGATGCTGAAGTTGGCGAAAATCTCGCCCATGGTTCGACCGAGCAGACCCACTTGACCGGCTTGGGGCGACAGGGCCAGGTTCTCCACGCCCAAGCCGCCCGTTGCGGTGTCCTGCACCAGCTGACGAACGGCAGGACCGCCGCCGAGGTGTTCGGCAAGGTACATGGTGAACATGTACCCGGCGCCGTAATCGGCGATGCGTTGGTTCCACCAACGCACGGATTGTTCGGGGCTCCCGGTCCACGCGTTCACGTGGCTGACGAGTGTTGAATCAGCCCCAAAGCAGAGGTAGATCGCAACGTCGGCGTTGCCTTCATCGATCCAGAGGTTTTCGTACGGATCGAGCGCGTTGTGCAGCAGGTGCTGCAGCTCGTGGGCGAGGATGGATTTGCCCCACGACAAGGTGATGTCAGCAAAGTCCACGAACACGGCTTCGCGGGAGGAGGCGTACGAAGGTGCGAAGTAGCCCCCCGTGCCGTAGGCGCCGTCCATTTGGTAGATCACGATCTGAACCTGGCAGTTGTTGTCAACATCGGGCGGAGCGAGGCCGCGCCCGTCAAGGTAATCCTTGCCGTAGTATGTCGTCATGGTGGGATAAATGGTTGAGTCCCACGTGCTGGCAAGGTTGTTGAGCACGGTGGAGGACAGCGTTCGTCCGGATTCAACCAAAAACGCAACCGAATTGGTCGTTTTGGCTACGTAAACGCTCTTCGTCCCGTCGGCCGTGTTGGACGACAGTGTGTCACCAACGGTGTGAGGCGTGCAGGCCCTCGCAGCCCGACCCGTGGTGGTGGGCGAGTGGGTCATGTCCTCAACGCCGGGCCGTCCTTCGTCAATCCATGCTTGACGCATGAAGCCGGTCGCCGACACCACGGGCTCCTCCTCGTGGATGAAGAGGTAAGCCGCCCCCATGACCGGGTCAAAGTCGTCCAAATCACCAATGATTTCACCGATTTCACCGGCGTAGGGGTCCTCGGAGTTGTCCTCTGCCGATGCCATGGCCGACCCAGCAAACGGCGCCCATGCCATGAGCACCATGAGGAGGGTCAACAGCATGGCCGAAGTGGAGCGTCGTTCCGACATGCGATTCACCGTGAGAATCAAGCGACGGATTCCCATTTCTCCGTCGGCCACGGAGGTATTTAAGAGTCCGTGGTTCGGGCGTCATGATGATGTCGCGCCCCGCCCTTCGAGCTTGGCTGTTGCTGGCGTGTTTGGCGGTCGCTTCGGGCTCGGCCCACGGCCAACAACCGGCGCCAACAACCCTTGAGGATGCTGCCTGCGATGCATCTGCATCGCTTCTGTTCAATGGGTCAACGGCCAATCGGTCCATCGCCGAACAAGTTAACCTCGGGCCAAGGCTGCCCGGCTCGAACGCATCGCATGCGCTGCGCGCCATCATGTTGGAAGCAGCTGAAGCCAACGGATGGATGGCTGAACTGCAGGTTCACGAGCGCCACGGCATGAACCTCACCAACGTGATCTTGACGCTCAACGGCACTGCTGCCGGACCGCGAACGGCTGTTGTGCTCGGCGCCCACTACGATTCACGAAACATCGCCGACCAGGATTTGAATGCGTCCAACCGCAGCCAACCCGTGCCCGGAGCAAACGACGGCGCCAGCGGAACTGCGGTGTTGCTTCAATTCATCACCATTGCACCCCAATTGAACCTTGAACACGACCTCGTGCTGTTCTTCAACGACGCCGAGGACCAAAACGAAAATTTCACTGAAGGCGCAGCGGCCTGGGCGGACAACCTCACGAGTGAGGATGTGGAACGCATCGAATCGTTCCTCTTGCTCGATATGGTCGGCGACGCCGACCTCCAGCTTCACGACATCGAACCGGGAAATCGGACGTTGAAGCAGCGCCTGTTGGCCATTGGAGCCGCCCTCGGCATGGTCGGCGACCAAACCGACTGCAACGGCGACATCGGCCAAGACATCATGCGATACAACGTGACCACGGCCGTGCTCGACGACCACATCCACCCGCACGCCCTCGGCATCCCGAGCGTGAACCTGATGGACCCGGTCTACGGCGAACCCAAAACAGGCACCTTCGGCACCCACTGGCACACGATGGAAGACACACCCGACAAAGTCAGCGCCGCATCGCTTGAACACGTGGGCCGCTTGGTCGAAGTGGCGCTGCGTACAGGGGCACTGCTCGATGTCGACCCGCTGGAGGAACACGAATCAACCGACCCCGACCCAACGCCAACCGATACCGAGACCTCATCGGCTCCACCACGAAACACAGGCCTTCTGGCGCTTGGCCTCACCGGCTTGCTCTTGATTTTGGGGCTCATCGGGGTGGCTGAATGGTTCTTGAAGCGCTCCTGAAGGCGCGCCCAGCGATGAAAGGGGTCATATCCGCGCACGGGCTGGCTTTGTGCGGAGGGGCCTGAGTTGGACGAAGGACGCGAAGAGCGGATGGCTGCCCTGCGTGCACGCGTCCAAGCACGCCTCGAAGGCAACGAACCTTCCGATGAGGAGTTGGTCGTTCAAGCCTCTGCACTCACCGTGGAGGCCCCGCAGGCACGTGATGAAGGCGATGATTGGTTGGCGATGCAAGACCGTGACATTGATCGCTGGCGAAACTTAGCAGCGGCCCTCATTTTGGTTGGCAGCATCCTCGGGATGATCAGCGGCGTCCTCATCCTCCAGGGCAACCCCACGAATTTGCTCGAGAGTTCGCTGTTCGACAACGACGCCTCCGTTGACATCACTGGATTGGTCTTGGACGAGGACGGACGCGGCTTGGAAAACGTGTCGATCGCGCTTCAAGACGCGACCTCCAACGCAGTGTTGCAGACCACCGTCACCGACCGTGATGGCTACTTTACATTCGAAAACATGGCCAGTGGACCGCATGTCTTGGTGGTGGAAGCGGAGGGGTACACAACGGTCGAGCGGACCTTCACGCCCGACCGTGTGGAACTGCGACCCGTGACCATGAAAATCGGCGAGGGCGTCCAAGAGGAATCGGAGGGAGCAGCCTCCACCGGTTGGACCCTTGACAACGCCGTGAGCCTCTCCAGCGCCATCGGCGGATTGACCGTGATCACCGCCTTTGCAGGCGTTCAAGCAGCCGTCGAATCCAAACGCGGTGCACGTTATCGCCGAACCCAATACCTCGCAGGCGTGGCGTTGCTCAGCCGGGGCCTCATCCTCATTGGCCCCACCCTGATTGTGTTCGGGATGATCATCAACGTGCTCGCTCGTTCGGATTACGATGACATGAGAGAGGACTGACCCATGTACCTCATCACCGTGGAGGGCGGGGATGGCTCTGGAAAGGGTGAAGCAGCCCGGATTCTCGGCGAATTGTTGCAAGATTTCGCGTTCCCTGAGGTCGTGATGACCCACGAGCCTCGAAGGCATTCCGAACTGGGGAAGTTGGCCTTGGCCTCGGTGAAACTGGGAAACAAGACGCCACTGGAGGAAGCCGGCTTGTTTGCAGCCGACCGATTGGACCATTCCCACACGTTCATTCGACCGTTGCTTGAACAAGGCACGGTCGTGGTTTCGGACCGCAACATCCACTCGTCCATCATTTACCAGGGCGTGGTTGGAGCATTGGGCGTTGAGGAAGTGGCCAACATGAATGCGGCGGCCATGGTGCCAGACCTCGTGTTCTGGATCGATTGCGACCCAGCGAAGGCCATGCGGCGCATCAACAGCGGCACCTTGCGCATGACCACCGAAAAGCAGGAATACTTCGAGACCAAAGAGATCCAAACCGCCATTCGACAGGGCTTTCATGCCCTCTTTGGCGACGAGCAGCGTGTACCGCCGCCCTTTGACCGGTGCCATGTGGTTGGCCCCATCATGAACGAGGGTGGCTTGGACGAACTCAAACGAAAACTGCGAAAGGAACTTCGCCGTTTCTTCAATCGTAAACCTGCACCGCTCAACGTCGACAAGGACCGAGTGGACCGTCATCTCCTCAACCGGTTGGTCCACGAGGTGAAGCAGCAACAACGGCTTCCGGGTGCGCCCCAGGAACGCACCGCCATCCACACCGATTGGCTCGGTGGCGCCTCACCGGCGCACTGGATGGCCGATGCAGAAGCTCATTGGCCCATGGATTCTGCAGAATCCAACGATGTCCCCCTCACACCGATGGCGCACTCCGTGTGGTCGGTCCTCGGCACCCTCTCCTTGATGGTGGGTTCATCTGAGGTGCCGAGGCTGTACGCCTCACTTGGCCCGGTTCGCACGGTCACTCAACGCCACACTCAACGGCTGGTCCGGTGGTTGCTCAACGAAAACTGGATTCATAAGCAGCAAAATCACGTACCGTTCGCCGATGCACAACTGTTCAAACTCCGCGACGAGCGACTTGGTTTCTCGCGTCTGACCCTTGCGGTTTGGCCGTTGCGCTCAGCGTTGGCATCCTGGCGTCGCAGCCATCCAGATGCCCCGTGGGAACACGCGATGGCTGATGTGTTGGCAGTGAAGGAAGGGCGGGCCTTGTCCGCACCGCTGCAGAAAGCGGTTCGTGACATCAACAAGCGCTTGGCCATTCTTTCAAGCGGCCACGAAGGATGCCCGCTGCCAGAAACGGCCGAGGAACTGATCGTGTGGTGGTCCATGTCCCCGCCGAATCACTCCGATTCCTGACCGTTGACCTCGCTCTGGGCCAGCACAAATCGAGACGAACCCGGCAACAGCACTTCGCCCGCTGAAGTGAAGGCGTCCGCTCGTGCAGCGAACATGGAACACATGAGGATGCCCAACCCAAAGCCAAAGGGCGCACCGGTCAGCACCCGCTTGATGTTGGTGGATTCGTAGGGTGTCAAGAGCTGGAGGAAGCCGTCGAGGATGAGCGGCATGCACAGCAACACGCCCACACCAAGCCACACCAGCGTGCGCCGGTTGCTGGCGTACACGGGCTGAAGCCATGCTTCAGGTAGCAAGGAAAGGCAGGTGTCGCGGACCGTCCAACGGTTCCAACCACGGCGATGAAACACGGCACCACCAACAAACAACCCGAAGAAAATGCCCACGTCACGGGTGCACACCGGCATTTGATTGCCGTTGATTTCGAGCGAACGTTCATGCTTTTGGTGGCAATTCAAGTCACCGAAACCGTAGACGAAGGCCGCATAGGGATTCAAACCGGCCCACGCCAGTTCGCCTGTGGCGTGCAACTGGCCTTCGTCGTCCACGTAGATGTTCGTCGCATCGTTGCCGGCCGACCCCCAGCCGTCCAACGTGGCGAAGTCAATGGCGTTGGCACGGCCTTGAAGATGGTTCACCGTGCCCGTTTCAAGGGACCATGGTGCGAGGAAAAACGAGGCAAACAAAAACCCACAGACCCCAAGGACCCAACGCCCGATGAGGGCCTCACGGTGACGGTCGGCCAACCCGTTTCGCTCCACATCAACATCACGGTACTCAGCCGTAAAGACCTTCTGTGGAGGAAAGCCTTGAAGTCACGCTCATCCTCAAATTCAACCATGAACCAACCCGATGTCCGGCGAATCGGACTCGTAACGGGGGTTCAAGCAGGATTCGTGGTCGGCGTGTTCCTTGGCTTCTCCATGGCGGTGGTGGCGGCCCTCACTCGCTCGGAAGACCTGCTGCTCGTCGGCCAACTGCTGTGCATCACGCCATTGGTGACCGCCGTGTGCCTTGGCCCTGTCCTTGGCTGGCGCACCGCACCGGTCACCTTGCACCAAGACCGTTTGCCAGAAACACGCGCCGCTTTGGAGCCCTTGAACGAAGGTCGGGGGCGGTGGCGTGTGTTGAGTCACGTGAGAAGCGACGGAGAAACGACGCGCGTTGACCTTCACGATGCACGGGACCCACTGGCCATCGTGGCGACCGTCCTGCAAGCAGCCGGTGATCAACCGGTCAGGTTTGTGGTCGGACGGGGGCAACCCAACAGCCGGTCCCCTTCCCTGCGGCCGACCGTGTTGAGCCATCTCGAGCACAGCGTACCGCCCCATCGATTGCGAAGCACACGCTCGATGATCGAGGTCAAGCCCGAAGCCTACGTCAAGCACTTGGACGCCACTCAACGCATGCATCGCCGCCTTCTGCTCCTCGTGCCCATCGCCATGACCTTGGTGTGGTACGAGCTTCGATGAACGTCAGCAGGGCTTTGAAGGGCGGCGTTCTCCTTGCGTCATGCCCACCGATCTCGGTCGAGCCATGCAACGCTTGACCCACCGGGACATCCGGACCCGTCGCCGGGCTATTCGAGACTTGTACGAACACGACCGACCTGAGGCGCTGGAAGGGTTCGTCGCCCTGCTCAACGACGACGATCCGTGGTTCGTGGCGAAAGCCGTGGAAGCACATCGAAAATGGGCGCCGCTGCACGGCGTTGAAGCGCTCGAACCTCTGCTCAACCACGGCGACGTTGGCGTCCGTCAGGCCGGTGCCAACCTGCTGGAATCGTTTGGGATTGAGGCCATGGACACTGCACGGCGACTCCTTTCGGATGCCGATGCCGCTGTGCAACAGCACGCCGCGAGATGGCTCATCAAGAACGGTGGCGAATCGGCTCATGCTGAACTGGCCGTGCACCCGAACGTCGTCGTCCGCCGAACACTGTTCACTCGAACCAATCTGCCCAGTGAGCTGCTCGAGTCCGGATTGAACGACCGTCACGAGAGCGTGCAACGCCTGGCGTTGCAAGGCATTTTGCGCTCAGGAAGTCCGGTGAACACCAAGGCCATCGAACCCCACCTCAACACATCATCCCCAACACCCGAACTGGTTTGGTGGGTCGCACAGCACCATCCTACGATGCTGGCGCAGTTGCTTCCATCCCTCACAGGACAAGCCCGTAAGGCCTTGGCCAAACTCCTGCGCGAATCGGTGCGTTCATCGAAGGACCTCCACATCGAACGGTGGTTCGAAGCCGACGGTCACGACTTGGTCGCCAAGTGGGTGCTTCACCGCGGCCAAGAAGAGGATGCTTTGCGATGGTCGCTGGTCGGCATGGAAGCAGTGCCCCTGATCGAACGCTCCATCCTGCTTGAACGCTTGATCGGTCGCGCCAACGACCCCACGGTTCGGACCGCAGTGGCAGAACTGCTCAACAACGACCTTCACCCCCTGCTTCGGGTGGCATGCGAGAACCTATCAACCGCCGCAAGCGAACTGGATGCATGACCTCTGGTTCCTCCGGGATGACCTTCACCTTGAACGCCATGAACGGTGCGGAGCACCGCCTCGAGGTGGGCGTGTCCATCGATGGTCCGTTCACCTCGCGTAACCTTCACCTCAAATTCCCTCGTTGGGTGCCGGGTTCGTACATGATGCGAGAGCCCATCCAGCACATGTTCAACTTCACCGCCGTCGACCAATCCGGACGGGCCCTGACCTCGAAGCGGTTGGATGTGGACGGGATGGTGGTGCATCTTCGGGCCAACACGAAGCGTGTTGATCTTGCTTACGACCTGTTTGCCCGTGAATTGTCGGTTCGGTCCAACCATCTCGATGCCTCGCACCTCCACATGATGCCACCGTTCACCTGGTTCTGGCCCACGAAAGGCATTGATCTCGACCGTTGCCACCTTCAGCACACCGTGGCGTTGGTCGCCCCCAACGCATGGACACCGGCCACGCAGCTCACGCCCACGGACGACACAACCCACGGCGAGGCCGGGCACCGTTGGGTGTTTGCTGCGAACAACCGGGACCACTTGCTGGACAGCATCATGGAGGTCAACAGCAACCCGATGATCACACGCGACATCGACGGCCGACCTCACCATCTGAAAATCTGGGACAGCGGTGGGCATGCCGTGCATCCTGAACGCCTGGCCGTGTTCCAGGACGACATGGAAAAGATTGTTCGAGAACACCACGCTCTCTTTGGCGTGCCATCGTGGGGGCCTTACTTCACCGTCCTGCAGCTCACGGATACCGGCCGTGGCGGACTCGAGCACATGAACTCACAAACGTCCATGATGCCGAGATCGTGTTTGTTTCCAGGGCACGAGGACGAATACCGCGACCTCGTGAGTTTGTTTTCGCACGAATACCTCCATCAGTGGAACGTCAAGCGATTGAAACCCACTTCGTTTTTGGATTACGACCTTCAACGCGAAGGTCACACGGATCTGCTTTGGTGGTTTGAAGGAGGGACGTCGTGGTTGGGCGACATGATGTGCGTACGGTCGGGAGCATGGACCGAAGCAGATTGGCGGAAGGACTTCCTGCGAAAGATGAACCGTCATACACGGTGCAACGGATGCCACAGGGAGTCGCTGGCTGAATCCAGCCATGATGCGTGGATACACCTCTATAGAAGCGGCCCTTACACACGAGAAAGTCAAATCTCCTACTACCTCGAAGGCGAACTGGCCATGATGTGCTTGGACACCGAACTTCGACGACGAAACGGCGACACTTACGGCGCTTGCAACCTGATGGCCGATGTCGTGGCTGACCACGCCATGGACACCGACGCACCGAGGGGACTGGGCGTGGATTACAACGACCTGCGGCGCGCCCTCCAGCGGGCGCCAGGCGGCGCCTCCATGGGCCCGTTCCTTGACCGGTTGGTCAAGCACCGCCAGCCACCGCCCGTCGAGAAGGCGATGCGGTTCTTCCGACTCAAATTGGCGCCTGAACACGAACCGAAGCCGGAGGCTGCCTGGCTTGGCGTTGGCTTGAATGACAACGGCCACCTCACCCGAATCACGACCTTCCACGCCGGTTCACCGATGCGTTTGTTGGCGGAGGTCGGCGATGAAATCGTGGCCGTGGATGGCCTGCGCGTCGCTTCAGCCACCCACCTCAGCAAGTTGTTGCAAGGGCGAGCCGACCAACCGACTTCTTTGAGCATCGTTCACGAAGGGGTGCTCAGGGTTGTCACCGTCACGCCGAGTGCTCCGCCCCAACACGGCACGAACCTGAGCGGGAAAGGCAACGACCGATGGCGGTCGTGGATCGCTTCGCGTCAATCGTCCTGAAGCAGAAGCAAGCGCTCCAGCGGCACGTGAATCGGCGGCATGTCGTCCGTGATGGCGTGACGGCTCGTTTTTGGAGGAAAGACAGCGTCGGACAACCCCATTTGAATCACGTCTTCCTTGGTGAGCGTTTCGCGCCCCGATGCCGGCCAAGCCGTCACCGTGATGCGATCGTCCGAGAGGTAATCAACGCACACCGCGGGAACACGTTTCAGCTCAAGTTCAACCCCGACATGGTAGCGGTGGTGACCGTCCAGAATGACACCCGTTCGCTTGTCGACGAGGAGCGGTTTCGTGTACCCGTTCCACCGTTTCGTCATCTCGAAGAGTTTGTCCTTGTTGCGTGGTTTGATGGCCTCGTGGGTTTTCAACCACGCCAACGGCACCAGTTGAACCTCGTCCTCTCCCCACTCCATCGTGCCTGCTCACGCCCGTTCGTCATAATCCTTTTTCACCAAGGGGGCCGACACACCACTAACTGGAGGATGACCATGACGAACGGCGCCTCCCCTTCCGCCCCGCTGGCCGACGTTCCCGGCCAAGCCCTCACCCCCAGCATGGAAGGGTGGCTCAACAGCCTTCCAGACGACGTGCATGAAATCGTCGCCACCCTGCAGGCCCACGGCCACCGAGCGTGGTTGGTGGGCGGCTGCGTTCGCGATGCTTGGTTGGGCGCATCCAGCGGCGACATCGATCTGTGCACGACCAGTCCACCCCAAGCCACCATGGACATCTTTGGCAAGCGAGCCATTGCCACCGGTGTTGACTACGGCACCGTGAGCGTCAAAGGCCATCGCGGTGTGTATGAACTGACAACCCTGCGCACCGAATCGTTGTACAAAGACGGCCGGAGGCCCTCCAACGTCGCATGGGGCACCTCATTGAGCGAGGACCTCAAGCGAAGGGATTTCACCATCAACAGCATGGCGGTGGACCCCCTCGAGCGTCGCCTCTACGACCCGCATGGGGGCGTGAAGGACCTGGAGGCCCGTTACATACGCGCCGTCGGTCGCCCGATGGAACGGTGCAGTGAAGATGCCTTGAGGATCTTGAGAGCCTACCGGTTTTGGGGCGTCCACAATGCGAACGATTGGACCATTGACGAGGGCTTGCACCAGGCATTGGTGCTGCTTCGCTCTCGCTTGGACGCGATCGCTGTAGAACGAAAATGGGTTGAGTTCCGCAAGATCGCCCTCGGCCCTTCGCCCGGTTCTGTCCTCGCTCAGATGCAACAGGACGGTGTCCTTCACCACGTCGTTCGAGGCTTGCGTCCGGTCCCACCCACCCTTTTCGCCATGCTCGATGAACCTGAGGCGAAGGGTTGGCGTCTGCACCACCGGCTGGCGATGCTGATGCACCACCATGCCATCGACGACATCAATCCCGTCCTCCATGGTTTGACCGCACCCAAGGCCGTGATTCAAGCCACGCTGAGGTTCGCCAAGACCCTTCATGCGGTCCCGAACCCGACCACCCCCGCGTTGCGTGTCTTTGCTCACGCCATGGGGCCCGATGCCATGGACCACGCCACCTTTCACCGTCTCGCACTCCACCACAACCTGCATGACCAAACAACGCTCCCAGCGATTCAGGCCTACTTGGACGCCTGGTCGGCCACACCCTACAGCCTTGAGCCCGTTGAGGCGTTGGTTGATGGCCGCTGGTTGATGCAACGAACGGGCTTGCCCAGCGGGCCCCGTTTGGGACGGTTGAAGGGGTGGATGCACCGGTTGCAAATCGAGAGGGGGCTGAGTTCGCCGGCCGAGGTGGAAGCGGTCTTGAACACCTTGCCGTTTTTCCACGGCGAGTCAACGGCATGGCCTCAGCCCAACTTCCCCTCCGAAGCAGGGAGTATCTTCATCACCGCGCATTGGATGGAATGAGCATGGCCGCCAACATCGTGCTGCCCAAAAAAGAAATTTTTCTGGCGAGGTCACAAGCCATCGGCGCCAACGTGGACAAGATCACCCAAAGCAACCGAATGGCAAAGTTGCTGGTGGACAACTTTCGTGGCTGGGTCAGTTCCGCTGCCGTCTCACCCCTCGAACTGACCGTCCGGATGGACAAGGACCAGAACGGTTTGATTTCTGGAAGCGAATTCGCCGATTTGCTCGGGACCATGACCGGCGAGCGACCGCCGGATTGGGTCACGGAACTGATGTTCTCGTTTGCGGGCGCTTCCCCCGACAGCGGCATTGCCGTTGGGGAATGGCTTGCCTTGCTGGCAGCCCTCGGCGTGGAGGTGCCCGACGACCTCTTCGCATCGGAAGCACCGCTGACCGGTGCGATTTCGATTGAACCTGAAGGCCCACACCGCGTCGATGAAACCCTCACGGTCAAGTTGTCCTTTTCTCGCCGCGTCGAAGGTTACGTGCTGGTGGTAGAACAGGACGGTTCGCAGGACGTTGAGCGGCTCTCGGTGCCTCCCTCTGAAATGGACGGCGGGACGTTTGACGACTTGGAATTGACGCCCGACGAGGCCGACCGTTACACCCTGCACTTGATGCACGGGGACGTGCGCTTGGCCACCTCGGTGATCGACGTGCGCGGTGCCGTGTTGGAGCCAGCACCCGTCATCGCCGTTGAACCGGAACGGTCAACGAGCCTGAGCGAAACCACCGAGACCGTTGTGGAAGCGCCCGTCGCATCCCCACCCGGCACCCTTGCTGATTTGGTTGAACACCTGGCCGAATGCAAACTGCGCAGCGAAGCAATCGAAGCAGCCAAGGCGGCGCCATTGATGCTGCTTCACGGCATGGTGACGGAAACATCCACCACGCTTTTGGGGCCGGAGGGTTACCGAAACAGCGAAACGTTGGTGGTGCAAGCAGGTGCTCACTTCATTGAAGTCATGATGAAGACGGCCGAAACATACCCGGAAAAGGGCACAGAGGTGTCAATGAAGGTGCGACCAAGCGATTGGTCGTTGGCACGACGCCGCATGGTGGCGCTGGAGCACTGATCAATCCTTCAGGGCTCGAGCGATGACAATGCGCTGAACCTCTTGCGTGCCCTCGTAGATTTGGGTGATTTTGGCGTCACGGAAGAAGCGCTCAACGGGGAACTCCTTTGTGTAACCGTACCCGCCGAGCACCTGGATGGCGCGCTCCGACACCCACATGGCGGTGTCACCGGCGAACAATTTGGCCATGCTCGCTTCCTTTGAGTGCCGCGGGCCGTTGGCGTGGTAGTGCTGCTCTTTGGTCCAAGCAGCCTTGTAGACCAAGTGGCGGGCGGCCTCGGTTCGGGTGGCCATGTCGGCGAGGTACGCCATGATCATTTGGTGATGAGCGATGGGTTTGCCGAAGGCCTCCCTTTCATGAGCGTATTTCAGGGCAGCCTCGTAGGCGCCTTGGGCGATGCCAA
>Ga0181570_10002877_pt1 | contig 13432 bp, 8 predicted proteins | sample 101ome_18_FD_148667 | JGI IMG/M metagenome (GOLD analysis project Ga0181570, IMG submission 148667) | Coastal salt marsh microbial communities from the Groves Creek Marsh, Skidaway Island, Georgia - 101406AT metaG (spades assembly) | ecosystem: Environmental > Aquatic > Marine > Intertidal zone...
TCTAAATAAAACGCGCGCGCGCGTTTCTTCCGAGAGAAATTGAGAGAGTTTTCACACAGTTTCCGAGAGAAATTGAGAGAAATCACACAGTTTCCGAGAGAAATCACACCGTTTCCGAGAGAACTCACACCGTTTCCGAGAGAGAAGTTGAGTCTCTTCCGAGAGAAACGAATTCCGCGCACCGGCGAACGCGAACGACGACTCGACTCGACTCTACTCTACGACGGGATGGACGACGACGACGACGACGACGACGACGGGAGAGATGAGGACGCCGTCTTCGTCGTCGTCGTCGCGCGACGTAACGGCAACGGCAACGGCGAGGAGACGGCGTGGAGGACGGTTTCTTCGGCGTCACGAGCGACAGCTGGTTTTCAAAAGAAGAGGATGACGAAACCGACGACGAAACCGGACGTCGTCGTGGGGTTTCGCGAGGCGGTGTTCGCGATGGATTCCGGCGGGGAAACGGCGTCGGAGGAGTTCATCGCCGGGTTCGGACCGCGGGCGAGGGCGGGGACGAACGACGACGCGGGTGGGACGTCGTCGCGTTTGAGTGATCATCGCGTCGAGAGGGACGAAGCGGAGGAGGACGACGACGACGACGACATCGCGCGAAGAGTTTGTATTCCGGAAACCGATCCCGGGGCGACGACGGCGGCGGTAGTGGCGGTAGTGGCGGCGGGTTTGGAAGGCGGTGGTGGTGGCGCGCGCGGTGCGCGGTGTGCGGTGCGCGATGCGGGACGTCACGTCGATGCGCCCGGCGACGGTCGGATGGACGCGGGGACGCCCGCGGTTACGACGAACGGTTCGGCGGGCGAGTCGAGACGCGTCCAAGCCGAAGCCGAAGCCCGTTCCGGGCGAGACGTTCGCGCGCCGCCCGCGAGTCCCGGGGTGAGCGCCGGGGCGGTGTTCGCGGACGACGCGAATCCGTTCGCGCACACCCCGGCGTTTCCAAAGACGCAGCGGGCGACGCCAGAGACGGCGGTACCGAGAGGCGGGAGGAAGTTTGGGTTTGTCTATCTCAATTCCGGCGGACGAAGCGGAGGAGATACCCCGGCGAGCGCGACGAGCGCGATGGTGGAGGGTGGTGAACACCACCGCGCGGCGTCGGTGAGCCCATTCGTACTCATGCAGAGACATTTAGCCGACGGCGCGCGTTCGCCGTACGCGAATTTAGAGGGATCGAAAACGCCGACGGCGTTGACGCTCACGACGGCAAACGGGAAGAGCGTCGTCGCGCGCGCGCTGGATGTTCCGACCGATGGTGTGGAGGATGGCTTTACGTTTAGAGCGGCGGTGGAAACGCCGGCGACGACGAGCGGTGGTGGTGGATTGTTTACGACGGGCGCCGGGGCGCCGGTGGTCGTGTCCGAGGACGCCATGCGTCGCGCGCGATCAATGTTTGGAGGAGAAGGAAGCCCTGGTATCGATAGAGACGACGGAGAAGACGACGATGGACGTCGTCAAGGTACGTTGGGGGTGATGAAGGGCGCGCCGACACCGAAGAGCTTGTTTCAGACGGGTGGAGGCGCCGATATTCAGGTTTCCGACGAGGCGATGCGGCGCGCGCGGGCGCTTTTCGACGGGCCGACGACGAAGTCTTCTTCGTCGCCGACGCCCGGTGGAACCTTTGCGTTTCAAACCGCCGCGGGGAAGACTTTAGAAATTAGCGATGAGGCGACCAGGCGCGCGCGCGCGCTCTTCTCGGGCATGGATGAAAACGACGCGTCAGCCGTCAACACGCCCATTCAAAGGATGAACCACGCGTCGCCCTTTCCGCAATCGTCTTACAAGACCCCGGCGTCGCTTCCCGCGATGCGGCGCGTGATGAAAACGCCCACGCCTCCACCCTGTGGGAGCGGTGGGTTCACACCACCGATGAAGCGACGCGGGTTCACCCCGCCTCGCGCCGGCGCTTCCAAATTGGCGCCCGCGAGCGCTTCGCGCGTCGTCGATCCGGCGCTCAAGCGCCGCCGGGCGCCCGCCGTCGCCGTGCACGACTTGTTCGCCGCGCGCGAGAGAATGGGTGCCCGCGCCCCGCTCCGGACATTCTTCAACGGATTGCTCCCGCATCAGGCGTCTCCGGTGTTCGTCGACGCGTGCGTTCGCACGCTCAACGCCGACAACGCCAAGTCGCTTCGTCTTCCCAGCGTCGATCGAGGCTTGGTCGGATGGCGCGAGCTTCGTCAATCCATGATCAAATCCGGCGCCGACGACGCCTTGCTCACCAACGAGTGGACCGCCAACGCGTACAAGTGGATCGTGTGGACGCACGGGTGCATCGCGAGGGCGTTTCCGGAGAAGCACGCGTTTGGGATTTTGAGCGAATCCGCCGTGACGAGACGAATGCTCTACCGGTACGAACGCGAAATCAATCGAGCCGAGCGACCGCACGCTCGTAAGATTCTCGAGCGCGATGAAAACCCGGGCGCGCCGGCCGTCTTCGTCGTCAGTGCGATTCGTTCGATGACGTCCGCGTCCGCGTTCGGTGTCGCGTCGGTGCCGACGACGTGTGAGATTGAAATCACCGACGGATGGTACGGATTGAGAGCGTCGCTCGACGCCTCGCTCACGCGACGCGTTCGGGAAGGGAAAATACGCGTCGGATGTAAGCTCTTTTGCGTCGGCGCCGAACTCCGGGGCGCGCCAGAGGCGGTGAGTCCGTTTTCGGAAGAGGCGGAAAACGCTGTGTTGTGCCTGCGCGTCAACGGGACGAGACTCGCGCCTTGGGACGCCAAGCTCGGACGCGTTCGACGGACGCTCACCGTTCCGTTGCGATGCGTCGAACCGGATGGAGGCATCGTCCCGCGTTTGCTCGTGCACGTCCGGAGGGTGTACCCGATCGCGTATCTAGAGCGGAACGAAGACGATTCGACGACGCGGCGAAGCGAACGCGCCGAGGCGCGCGCGCACGAGGCGTGGTGTCGGGCGAGGGAGGACGCCGCTCGGGATTTCAGCGAAAACCAACCCGAAGGCGTGGTGACGTGGGGCGGACACGGCGACGTCGAAAGACACCTACGCGAGGCGCTCGAGGCGAAAGGGTTGCACGAACGGCGGGTTAGTAAATTGTTCAAGCTCAACATCGTCGGATTCGCGCCGACGGCCAGCCACCCCGAGTATAAAGGACCGTACGCCCGAGGCGCGACGAGCGCGGTTTTAACCGTATTCGGCGCCGACGACGCGCTGATCGAAGCCGTGAAACCCGGACAGACTTACGCGGTGACGGCGCTCAGACCGTGGACGAATGGCGCGACGCCCGAGAGAGAGATGTGTTTGACGGCGACCAAGTACACGAACTGGACGCCGATATCGCCCGCGGATGCGCGCGCGAGCGGTTTGGAATTGAGCGAGCCGATGTGGCGATGCGCGAGCGTGGACGCGTCTGTCGATTTACGAGATTTATCTCGCACCGGGTTCCCGAGGAAAGAGTTCGATGCCGTCGTGTGCGCCGTGCACCGCGGGCCAGTGACGACGACGAACGGTTCACGGCGGTCGCAGTGGATATTCTGTGTCGACGTCGCGGCGTGCGGCGCTCGGGACGGGCGGACGCATTTACTCGCCGTCGAAGTCGCCGGGGGAGAATCTCTCGAAGACGCCGAACACTGGGTCCCCGGTGGCGCCGCGGATGGATTCGGAGCGACGAACGCGTCGTGTGGACCGCCAATGTTTCTCCAAAACCTGGAGTTTGCGCGTTACGACGCCGAGAATGACGTTTACTGCGCCACGGTGAACGTCGAGGACGTCGTCGCCGTCGCCCTGTCTGGCGATCGAAGACCGCGCGGTGATGACCGCATCCTCGCCGCCGCTCGGCGTTTGCACGACTGGTCCGTGTCTTCCGATCCCTCGTGTCTCGAGTCCATCGCCGCCATCAAGCGTCGCGCTCGATCGCTCACGGGATCGGACGCGCGCGTCGGCGTCGGCGTCGGCGTCGGTTCGTTCGCTTTCGATCGAATCCCGCCGCCTGTCGAGTCTCAACGCCAATCCGAGTACGAACCTCCGCGTCTCAGTCTCGACGCCGACGATTGGAACGATGAAACCGTCGCCCATCTCACCGAAAACATCACGCGAAGGCTCACGCGAAGCGCGTCCAAACCGTCGCCATCCGAGTCATCCGCTCGAAGAACCGAAGAAGCGTCCTAGTCAGCATTCGAGACGACTTAGCCGTCGAGACGCGCGTCTCGACCCCTTGTAACGATCATCATGTTGTTTAGTGATTTTGAATGTTACACGACGACCGTTGAAGTCGTCCACGTTCGCTACAAAGAAGGAGAAAAATGCGCGGCGCACAGCCAAAAAGAAACCGAAGAACGAAAAGAAGATTCCTCGGGGTGAAACAGTTAACCCCGACCGCGCTTTTTCCCCGCGTTCTTGATCGTCTCCTCAATCTCCCTCGTCTTCTCCACGTACGCCCCGACGTTTCGGTACGCGCCATCATCGAAAGGAATCTCCACCACGACCTCCTTCTTCCCTTCGTTCAACCGAACCCGCACGCCGTCGCAACACATGTAATACAACGTCTGCGTCTCGCGACGAATCCGACACCCTCGCTCGTCGTTCGCCCGCAACCGTCCTTGCAACGCCTCGAGCGCGGCGTGCCCATCGCGCGTCTTGAAAATCTTAAACACGTGCGGGTCGTCGTCGTACCCTCGCTCGGCGCCGACGGACCACCCGGAGGACGCGACGGCGCGTTCGACGTTCGGGATCGTCGGTGCCGCAGCTTTGTCACCCACACCCACACCGTCGTCGTCGTCGTCATCGCGCGCGTTCGGGTTCGGTACCACGGTCGGGACGAACGCGCGGGGCGGTGATCGTCGCGCGGAACATTTCTTCGCTCGGTTCCTCGTCGGCACCGCCGGCGCGCGCGCGCGAAACGCGAGCGAACGCGTCGTCGTCGCCGTCATCATGTTCGTCGGCATCGGTAACGACCAAACGCGTGCGCTCGATTGTGACGCCATTCTCTCGTCGGCGGCGCGCGATGTCGCCGCGTCGATCCCTCGTCGTCGCGGTGGATGACGGTGAAAATTACCCCGGATCGAGCGCCGCCTCCGTCGTCGCGCGCGCGGCGTCGGATCTCTACGCGTGGTTGCCGAAGCGTGGGAAACCAGAGCGCGGGAGAGAGTACACGACCATGTGTGCGTTCGTTTTACGACGGACGAACGCGTCGATAAACGACGCGACGGTGGTGTCGATGGCGACGGGGACGAAGTGTGTGCCCTTAGGCCGCCGGGGCGCGCGGGGGGACGTCGTCGCGGACGCGCACGCGGAGGTTTTGGCGAGACGCGGGGCGAGGCGTTGGTTGGCGGACGAGGCGCGCGCGGCGAGGGAAGGGAGGGAGAGCGCGTTTGAGGTTGTGGAGGAGGGGCGAAAAGGTGAGGTTAGATACGCGCTTCGACGTGAGTTTGAGTTTGCGGTGTATTGCAGTCAATCGCCGTGTGGTGACGCGAGCGTGTACGACGCCGCGTCGAGCGCCGACGCGTCGGCGGCGAGAACGCAAACGCAAACGGCAAGGACGGTTGAGCGCGGTTCTTCTCCTGGCGGCGAGGCCGTCAAGCGGGCAAAGACGACGGGCGTGAAAGGCGGCGGCGCCGGGGTCACCGGGGCGAAGATGTTTGGCGAATCGTCTTTGACGGATGGATTTTTCTTTGACGCAGAATCCGGCGCCGAATCGCAGGCGAGAGGTGCGTGGAGGTTTAAACCCGGTCGAGGCGCGCCGTCTTACTGTTGGAGCTGTTCGGATAAGCTCTGTCGATGGGTGACGTCGGGTTTCGAAGGTTCAATCTTTTCGCAAAGTCTCACGGAGCCGGTGCGTCCAAAATTCATCGTCGTCGCGGCGCCGATTGAAATGGCAGACGCGGCGGAATGCGCGTTGCGTCGAGCCATCACGCAGAGGTTCTTTGACGGCCACCGCGCCTTTGCGCTGACGAACGAGGCGGCGTATCACGACGTCGAGTGCGTCATCGCGCCACCATCGCCCGCGGAGCTCTCCTCGCACGACGGTATCGTCGAGGGTAACAGGGTCGCGGCGCCGGTTTCAATCTCGTACGTCGCTCCGCCTTTGAGCAAAATCTTAAACCCGAGCGACGGCGTACACGCCGCGTTCGCCGCGCGCGAGTGGAACTCTCCGGCACTCAAGGACACGCTCGAATACATTCTCGGCGCCAAGGGCGTTCTTCACGGCTTTGGCACCAAGGATGTAGAATCCGGAGCCGCGACGTCTCGGCTCGCGCCTCGCATCTCCCTGGCGCGGCTCGCGTCCAATCTCAACCTCAGCACCGACGTCATCGACCCTCGAGCGCCGTATCACGTCATCAAAGACTCTTACCGTCGGCCACAATCCGTAGCGAGCACTTTTGAGCGTGACGACATCGTCAACGTTCAAGCTGTTCGCGAACGCAAACGTCCGTCCGCCGAATGGACGCTCGCGGATTGCTCGAAACGCTAGCGCGCGACGACGACGACGACGGTACGACGACGCGAGCTCGTCTCGGCATTCAAAATTTTAGCGTTAGCGATAGCAACGATAGCACACTTGGAGTACTTTATACTCGTTAGACGGATTGATATTTATTTTCATCCGAGCCGCACTGCGCGACTCGTTGCCGTTCAAACGAGTTTACAAATTAATCAACCCATGTCCCGATCGCCTCGCGAAGACCGCGACCGCGAACGCCGCCAACGCGACAGAGAGCGCGGACGCAGACGCGCGCATCACGACGAGCCGTCCACCGGCTCGTCGTCGTCGGCGGCGGCGTTGTCGTCAGTCGTGAATGGCATCGTCGTCCATCCACTGCGTGGATTGATCGCGACCGCGACGACGATTCTCACAGAGTTAACGACCCGCGGGGACGCGCCGACGCTCGCCGTCGTCTCCGCCGCGGCGTTTTTCATCGGACGGTGGACCGCGAACCGCGGGTTCGGGTCGAAGCGACGACGTAAAGAGGGGGAAGTGGATACGATTGAGGAATTGTTAAAGCAACCATACATGCGCGACGTTGGCTCGCCGGCGACGTCGAACGGATCCGTCGGTGGAATGCTCGGAAACGTGCGACGGGCGGTCATCGGAAAGTCTCAAAGGGAAAGAGATGACGAAAGAATCGCGGCGATCGACGCGCAGATGAGGAGCGAGACGATGAGCACAGAGTTGGCTATGATGGACGCGGGGTTCGGGGCGACGAGTCCGGACGTTCGAGCGTTGATCGATTCCGTGGATACGCGAATGTTGATGTTGCACACGGAGATGAGCATCGAGCGGTCGGGAGCTGGGTATGACGACGTGAATGGTGGCGACTTCGGTGGCGTCGGAGGGGATTCGACGCCGACGAGTAAGCTCGTCGAGACGTAACCGCGCCGCCGGATTATTAACTTGATGAACGAATCAACGCCGTCGGCGCCAGCGTTTCATCTGCGCGCCTCTGAATACATCGTCGTCGCGATTCGCCGCGAGAGCTGTCGAGTCTTCCATCCGCTGTGTAACATTATCATCGTCATCTGAAAAAATCTTGTTAAACGAAGGCGCTTTCACAAGATGCTCTTCACTCCTCGACGACGCGACGCGACCGACGTTAAAATCCACCGATGCGAAACTCGGCGACGACAGCACCGATGACGCGCGTTTCGTCGATGCGGGCGCTCGATGCGCGCCGCCGCGCGTCGCAGCGTGACAGAGAGGCGACGCGTGTCGTCACGGCGGCGGCTGGAGGACCTCGGAATAGACTGCGTGAAAAAGAACGACGGAAAGCGAGCGAAGAGCGCGCGCGAGGGCGAAACCACGAGGCGGAGTTTGATGATTACGTATCCAAACACGTCGCGACGTCACCGACGTCGGCGGGAGCGTCGGAACCTCGCGCGAAGGATGACGGGTTGCGACGCGCGAAGAAAAACGCGAAGAAACTTCAGAGAAAGTTGAAAAAAGCGGCGCAGCGCGCCGTGGATACGCTGCTTCCGAGAGAAGGGATATCGATTGGGAATAACCGAAGTAACGCTCCGGTTCGAATGGGTTCGGTCGGCGCGCCGACGACGCCGATGATGGCGTATAGACCGCACAGGCCGAGCGCGTTTGAGGCGTACGGAAAAGCCGCCGTCGCGTGGGGCGGGATTTTCGGCGCGGCGTGGATCGCCCTCAAGCTCATGAATGGAGAAAACCCGGTGGGTGCGATCGGGGGTGTGTTCAAGCCGCGCGCGCGTCCTCCGCCGCCGGGCGCGCGAGGACCGGGGAGATGGGTCGGGGACAGAAGTCTCGGCGGACGTCAGGTTTGGGTTCCGGCGTCGGAGGATCGGTATCGCGATGAACGCAAGAGATTGGAAGGCGCGCTCGACGTCATGCCTGGGGACGATGGTGAGGTTGTGTCATCGTCGATGGCATCGGCGGCGGCGAAGAACAGGTCGACGGGTCGAGGAGCTGCGAAACCACTTCCGGCGTGGTGGATCGATCCTTCGCCGCAATACGTGCCGCCCGGAAGAAAGGAAACGTTGATCGGTACCGCGAAAGCGGAGGGCGCGAAACTCGCGCGTAAACGCGTGAGTGGTGTTGGTTTCTCCGCGGAAGATATCGCAGACTTTAGAAGCGCGTGCGCCGCCGCTGGTGAGCGCGGGTGCGCGGTAAAATCCGTCGGACCAGAGGGCGCGAGAACTGCGGTGTTTAGAGCGGCGGCGGACATCGCCGTAACGGACGCCATGCGGGGCCAAGCGGGCGCGATGAGCTCTTTCAACACCCCTGTTGGCCCGTTCCTCGCTGGTCTCTGTGACGATTTAGCTCTCGTTCCGTCCAAATGCGTTTCCATTGTCACCGCGGATGTCGCCGTGCGCGTTCGAGGAGCGCTCGTGCAAGCCGGAGCGGGCATCCGTAGCGGCGACAGCGTCTCCGTCATGCTCGAGCTCAACAAGCTCATCAACCTCTTCAACACTTTTCCCTTCGCCCCGGGCGCGCCCGAGCTCGACATGCTCTCCGTCGGTCTCAAGTCTCGGCTCACCGACGCCGAGCGCGAGGCTTTGGTGAATGAATACGAAAACATCGCCGGTGGCGCGCACACGCAAATCGTCAGAGAAGCCGTCTTCGGCAACTCAACCAACGCGTCGATGGATGGCTGACGGGTGAAATACGTTCATTTAATATTTTAACCGCCGGTAGTATTCCCGTCGAAAAGATTGATTGATCGATTGATTGTAACGCGGCGCAGTCTGTCTTCAAGCGAAAAAGCGCGCTCTCCACTCCCACACACCTCTGCGCGCATCACATGCCCGCCGGGTCGTCCGAACGCGCCTCGAAACGCCCACGCGTTGGACTCATCGACGATACCGACGCGCTGGAAGACCACGCGGGCATGTCCGCGTCCGCGTCTCGTCGCGTCCTCGCGCGTCTTCCGCGCTACCTCGCTTTCATCGAGTACGACGGAAACGCCGCGCACGGGTTCCAACGCCAAGCCAACACGTCGTTGCGAACGGTCCAAGGCGCCCTCGACGGCGCGCTGACGCGGTTTAACGGTAACCGCGGCGACGTGGAGTGCGTAGGGAGCTCGAGGACGGATGTCGGGGTGCACGCGTTACGCAACTCGGTGCACTTTGACTTGAGCGGCGGCGGCTCGAGGAAGAAGAATGAGGAGAGCGGCGAAGGAACGGCGCACGACGCGACGACGGTGAGAAACGGGGTGAATTTTCACCTAAGGAAAATGTCGTGCGATTTCGTGCGGGTGACGGAGTGCGTGCGGGTGGATGAGATGAATGCGGAATTTCACGCGAGACACGACGCCGTCGGACGGAGGTATGCGTATGAAATTTTAGTGGGACCCAGATCGGATGAAGGCGGGTCGATATTCGATAGAGGACGGGCGTGGTACGTGCGAACGGTGGGCGAAGGGCGAAGGAATGGGCCAAAGTTGGCTCGCGATGGGGAGTTGAGATCGCTTCGGGCTGGGTTTGGGACGTGCGAAAAGCGATTGGACGTCGAAGCGATGCGAATGGCGGCCAGGGCGCTCATGGGAACGCACGATTTCAGTTCGTTTCGTGCAAACGGGTGCCAGGCGAGCTCGCCGGTGAGAACGGTGGACTCGATCGAGGTGTTCGAGCGCGAGACGGAGTGGCCGGCGAGCGAAGCGAGAGGGGCGAGACAGAGGATTTCAATCGCTGTCGAAGCGCCGAGTTTTCTGTATCATCAAGTACGTCTGCTCGTCGGGACTTTAAAAGCCGTCGGCGCCGGAGATTTGAGCGTCGATGACGTTGACGCGTTATTGGAAGCGAAGAATGTTCTCAAAGCGCCGCCGATGGCGCCCGCGTGCGGGTTGTATTTGGCGGACGTCCGTTATTTAAAAAATTACGCCAAGCGGCCCAGTTTCGCAAGTTCAAAGGAAACGGTTCAACCGCCAAGCAAAGAGGAGTGAGCGCGCACGTGTTGACGCTGACTTCCTCGTCATCGTTGTTTGTACAAATATCAACACAAATACCATTACAAAATCCACGACGCGCGCTGTTCGGGCGTCAATGTGGGCGCCAGTTCTTCCAACGCGACGTCGCTGCTGGCGAAAATCCGCGCGTTCACCGCCGCCGTCTCGTACGCCTCGACGTCAACACCACCCCGCGACGCATCGAACCGCTCAATCGCACCCAACGACGCCAACGACACCGCCACATCGCGCTCGCCGCCGTAAAACGCATCGCCGAACGAGTGTACGCCCAAAACTTTTCCAGTCGCGACGCTCAGCAACGGCCCCCCGGACATTCCCGCCGTCACCACCGCCCCTGAATGCATGACGTGCGTCCCGCTCTTCGTCACGCCAACAATAATCCCTCTCGAACTCGACGCCGACGCCCCTCTGCCCAACCTCGCAATCGCCGAAGCCACCCGAGCGTATCCTTGCGGTTCGCCCAACGCGCGCACGCCCTCGCCCTGAAGAGGTAGACCGCGCTCCACCTCCGCAGCCGCGCGTTCGAACGCCTCGCGCGCCGACGACGAGCACTCCAATATCTCACACACCGCGAGATCGAGCGTCGCGTGCATGCCGACGACTCGAGCGGTCGCGGTCGACGTCGACCCGTCACGCATCGTGAGCGTCAGTTCGTTCCTCCTCCCAGCCATGCTCGCGACGTGCGCAGCCGTGGCGACGATGACGCGTCCATCGTGCTCGACGATCGTTCCAGACCCACGCCTGGAGGACAACGCGGCGAATCGCACGCGCGGGGCGATCGTCACGACGGGCGACACGGCCGACATGAAGTGGGGGCTGGGCGCGTGCCGTTCGGTTGAAGCGAACGAACGAACGAACGAACGAACGAACAAACGAACCGAACCGCATGTTCGTCTTCTGACGGTTCATGACCCAAAGAGCCGAGAGGGACCGCACGAAGTCGTCGAAGACGAAGAGCTCTTCGTGAACGTTTTCGACGAGCGAAGAATCGCCGAGGGAGCGATCGGCGCCGCCTTCGCCGTCGCCGTTCGCGGCGGTCGTCTCGCGCTCGCTCGATCTCCGATGTCGATGACCGTCGTCTCGTCGCGGTGCGGTACAGACTGCACTGCGCGTTTTCAAACGCTCGACGCGCGCGTCCGAGCACGGCGAGATCGGGGACGCTTTCCGTCGCGCGCGCGCCTCGACCCCGGCCCTCGGGAAAGGTCGTCGTGTCGCCGTGTCGCCGTGTCACCGTGTCGCCCTAGACCGACCGACCGACCGTCCGACCGACCGACCGACCGCGTTTCGTTCATTTTAGTGCGCGTTTACGCGTTTGCGCGTCTTTTCGTCTCGATGAATAATTTGTGCCTTCAGTATGAGCTTCTCGACGAGAGCCGCTCTCATCACTGATCAGTCATCAATCTCACGCGTCTTTCGATCGACGAGTTGACCTAGGAGATCGTCAGAAGATCTCGCTCGACGCGACGCGACGTGTTCAACGTCGACGACGGAAAGCTCGAGAACTCGAAAGAAAACGAACATGCAAACGTTCAGCGCGCGTCTGTGCGTCGTGGCCTTCGCGCTCGGTGCCGCCGTCTCGGCGGTTGGGTCTGACGCCGCGCCCGTTATGGATACAAACTCCTTGAAGGCCGCGGTGGATTACTGTCTCGGTACGTCGAGTGCTCCCCGCGTCAACGCAGTGGGGAGGCGTCTCGATACTAAAGACCCCTCGGGTTTGGACTGTTTCCTTCAAGGCGATGGGGTCACTGAGTGCTCGACAGCCGGAGCTGATTGCTACTTCATCTCGGACTGGGACGTGAGCGGCGTGACAGACATGGCGAATCTGTTTGACGGGACTGCGTTCAACCAAGACATCGGCAACTGGGACGTGCGCAGCGTGACAGAAATGTGGTTTATGTTTACCGGCGCGACAAGCTTCAACCAAGACATCGGCAACTGGGACGTGAGCGGCGTGACAAACATGGCGTTTATGTTTAACGAGGCTGACGCGTTCAACCAAGACATCGGCAACTGGGACGTGAGCAGCGTGGGGTCTATGGAAGCCATGTTCCACGGCGCTAGTGCATTCAACCAAGATATTTCTCGCTGGGACGTGAGCTCCGTTGGACGAATGGGACGGATGTTCAAGAATGCTGTTTCTTTCGATGCAAACATTCTCGACTGGAAAACGACCGCCATCACAGAAAAGTTCGACGACACCGCCACTGGCGATAATGGTCGACGACGAGCAATCGAAAACATGTTCCTTGGAGCGACGGCTTGGTTGGCCAAGTATCGTCGTATACCGGTCATGAGCCTCTCTGATTACGATGAATCCGATTACGACTATAATGCCGGTGACCGTCACGATTTTGATACCTTTGGTCCACCGAGCGCTTGGATTTTACGACCAGAAGAAGGCGGTTCGAATGGATCAGACGGCCTTTCTGGTTCTTCTGGTTCCGACTTCCCAGAGTGGGGCATCGCCCTCGCCGGCGTCGCCCTCGCGCTCTCCGCCGTCACCTCCGTCTTTGTCTTGATTCAAAAGCTCTGCTGCTCGGGACCCAAGTACCACCCGGGGTTGACGTGCGCGATGCAAGACCAACCGCAACCGCAACGCGTCATCGTCGCCAATCAAGTGTGAGGGCGAGCCGCGCCACTCTCTCTACCGCTTGACAAAGAGGGGAGAGCGAAACAATCAAACAGCAGCACAAAAAAAAAGATCAAAAGTGCAGAAGAAAACGGACAGCGCGTGGAAGGGGTGAACGAGCCCGACGGTCGGGTGCCCTTGTAGCGCTTCACGATGCCCTTTGCGTCTGAAAAGACACCGAAGAGTAGATTGAGGGACGATTATTACATGATTTAATGAAAACACCCGCCGTCGTGCATGCACTTGTACTTTACCCACTCAGTACACGCATTCCAGCTCTGTGCGGCGTCTTTTGTGGCGATTCCACTCGATTCGATACGCCGCGCGTCCATCGAACGACGCTCGATGTTCGTATTCGTAAACCTCGGTTTCACCGGACGCGTGCCGATCGGAATATACTTTGCCT
>Ga0181570_10002900_pt1 | contig 13351 bp, 9 predicted proteins | sample 101ome_18_FD_148667 | JGI IMG/M metagenome (GOLD analysis project Ga0181570, IMG submission 148667) | Coastal salt marsh microbial communities from the Groves Creek Marsh, Skidaway Island, Georgia - 101406AT metaG (spades assembly) | ecosystem: Environmental > Aquatic > Marine > Intertidal zone...
CGAAACGAAAAGAAACGATCCCGATGAACGACGAACACGTACGATGAATCATAAATGAAAAGCCTTGTAATGATACGTGTTGTAATTCATGACGCGCAAAGATCGTTTCCATCGCATAAAATCAATACGCGCGTGAAATGAACACACCACACTGTATACCCATCTCGGTACACGCTGAATTACATGTTTGTTCTACACATCGGCTTCGCGGCAGTGAGTCAATCATTCTTCACAGTGCCGACTTGTTGTAAATAACCGGCGATGGCGCCGAGAACGGCGCCCGAGATGATGAGCGTGAGCTCATCCTGTTCAAAGATTGGATGCAACACGCGCTCAAACTCTTGCGGCGTCATCATCTTCATGCGCTCACGCATGAGTTCTTGCAAACCGAGCGTCGCGTCCGTGTACTCGTGCAAGACGTGTACGTGTTCCGGAAGCTCGTCGACGACGCGCTTGGCGATCTCGTCGATGAGCTCGCAGTCCAAATCAGCCGTCGACAAACCGCGACGAGCCGCCTCTTCGACGACGAACGTCTTCGTGTACTCTTCCAACATCGCGTTAAACTCTTCGCCCTTGGCGCCGTACAACATGTTGTCCCAAATCTTTTCGCTCTGTAACACTTTGGACGTTAAATAATCGCTGAACGTGCCGCTCACCTCGTGTTGTCGTTGGAGAAATAAACCTTGAAATTTGAATGGCCCGACGAAGACGGGTTCGACGGGTTCGAAGATGAACTTTAACGCGAGCCAATTCGTTAGAAGACCCACGACGGCACCTCCAATCGTGATCGACCAAGGATTGTCGTAAAACGCCCAAACGACCATCTGAATCACGCCCAACAAAAAGCCGAAAAAGAGGCCACTGTTTACGAGGAATTCGAGCTCGTTGGCGCCGCACTTGCGGAACAAGTCGACGAGAACGACTCGATCGGTACACATCGCCGAGACGACGAGTTCCTTCAAATCGATGACTTTGTCGACTTGTTGCTGCAACAGGACGACAAAACCTGATAGGTAGGAAGACACGACGTCGCCCACCTCGGCGAGTATGGGCGCCGGCAGCGACGGCACGGCGCGCTCCGCCAAACTGACCGCCCACTCGGACGGAACCATGTCACGAGCCAGTTTGCTCGCCATGCCGGGCACCTCGTTCAAAAGCAAGGAGGAAACCTCCGTCGGACTGAGCAACATGAACACATCCTGCACGTTGACGAGTTTCGTCGTGACCATGGTCACGATGGACTCGGACATTTGCGCAGCCTTCGCGGGGACGATTCCTTGCCAACCGAAGAGTCCCAGAGGTTGCAATACGTCGAAACCGTAGGCGGATCCCTCAACGTACTGCATGAAAGGTATTCCGAAAAATTTGATCGGATAGAATATCATTTTCACGGCCAACCAGTTGGTAAACCAACCGACAAACGCGGCGACGATGGGTATGAGTAACATGCCTCTTCGATCGGCGTTAAACTTTCTCCACGCACCCCTTGCAGCCCTCTTGAACGAACTCGCGCGCGCGACGTCTTCCACCTTTCTCCACGCACCCCTTGCAGCCCTCTTGAACGAACTCGCGCGCGCGACGTCTTCCACCTTTCTCCACGCACCCCTTGCAGCCCTCTTGAACGAACTCGCGCGCGCGACGTCTTCCACCTTTCTCCACGCGCTCGTCGCCCTCGTCTTCGCGCCGTTCCCCACGTCCTCCGCGTTCGGAAGCGCGGCGTGCAGAAACGAGCAACACGCGCACAAAAGCCGATACGCTCGCCGAAAAATAAATCTCACCACAGCGATGCTCGCAAGACGAAGAACGATCGAGCTCAGACTCGATCGCTGCACGACGCTTCCCAACACGACGAGCCCGACGACGCACGCGAACATCGTCTTCTTCGCGTTGACGACTGTCGGCAATCTCGCGGCGAAACCCGGCGATTCCACCGTCCCCTCCCCGACGTCGGAGGCGAACGCACGAGCGTGGTCGTCCGACCGCGCGCCGTTCGTTCGCACCCGCGCGCGATCGACGCCCGTTCGCGCGCTATCGACACCGACGGACCACCGTGCGTGATGGGCAGCCCCGCGCGATTCGACGCGCGCGAGCCGACTCGCGCCGCGCGTCCGAGCGCTCGCGCTCGTGGACGCGGCGCACGTCATCGTCAAGCCGATCCATCGCGGAGGCGCCGCGCACCGCATGACGTCGACTCTGTGACGACGTCGCGCGCGCGAGTGCGGGGTCGAACGGATGCGAGGCCGAGGCGACGACGACTCGAAACCGATGGACGTCACACCACGAAGCGAGGCATGGGCGACGACGGGGACGACGGGGACGACGGGGAGATGGATGCGCGTGCGTGCGCCGTCTGTTACGAGACCATCGAGGACGCGTTCGATTTTCCGTGTTGCGCCGCCCCGGAATCATCCACGGTGCAGATGTGTCAACTGTGTGCGCTGCGAATTTGTTCGCACGCGAGCGACGGCATCGGGAGATGCCCGCGATGTCGAGGCAACATTCGAAAGTGTGAGCGCACCGGGCGCGTCGTCGTCGCGAACGCGTCGAACGTGTGCCGAGTGTGTCGACAGCGACGGGCGGTGCGCGACTTCTGCGACGCGTGCGTGGTGGGCTCGCGCGTGGCGCTGCGATATGTGTGCGAAAGTTGCGGAGGAACGCAACGAATAGCGCATCCAATGTGGCGCTATTGTGAAACACCGACGAGCGCGAGCGCAGAAACGTGGGCGTGTCACGGTCGATGCGGCGATTACACGCGTTGGCGCGTACACGAGAGGGACGTCTGCTTCGTGCCGATTGACGACGCGCCGGCGACGTGGAGAACGGAGGGATTCGAGGCGGCACGCGCGGAAATGCTTGCACGACGTCGTCAAGCTTTCGACGGCGAAGGTCGAGGTGGTTGGCTCGCCCGCGTTGGCGCGGCGTGCCTCGTGGCGTTCGTCGGGGTTGGCGTCGCGTTGTTCGGCGCGGAGGGAAGCGACGCGCGCGTCGAGCACCGCGTTAGAGCGGGAAGTTTCCTATCGAACATTTCTAGAAATGACGTCACCCAACCGTAGAGTAGGAGTAGCTGTGTGTAGAGCGCACGCTGCATGTTCATCTCGTGTGCGTGTTACAAATTAATCGACTAGCCGACGAAAGCGTCTGGCTTTTTCGCCAACATCGCCTTGATGTCTGAGAAGTGTTCGTCCTGAAGTCGCGACAGCTTCCCCGCCGCCGCTCCTTGCGCCGCGACGTGCGCCTTGAGCGCTTGTCCGAGGACGGCCGCCATCTCGGTGTGAAACCAAATCAGTTCGTGTTCCATGTTTGCGCAGCATCGCTCGTATCGTTCGTGCGTTTGCGTCCGTTCGATTCGCAAGTCGCTCGCCGCGAGCTCAATCTTCTGCTTCTCTTCGCGTTTGGGACCCGGTTCGGGGACACCCATCGTCGATAGCTTACCTTCGATTCGCTCGATACTCGCGGTCACGCGGTTGTAATGATCCACGACGCGTTTCCGAGCCGCGAACGCCGCGACCAACGCGCCGCACAGCGCGTTCACCTCTTCGAGAGAATTGAGAAATTCCAAGCGCATGACGTCGCTCGCCTCTCGCTGCGTCGGTATCAGAGCCGCGTAGAGGTCGCTCAAGCGCTTCCACCAAACGCCTTTCGCGCTCGCAAACACCTTGAGCGCCTTGTCTTCTTGCGTGGCGAGCAATTCTAAACACGCGACAAAGTCTTCGTACACCGTCACCGTGTGACCGCCGTGCTTTTGCAAAGCGCCCGCCGCGGCGATGAGCTTTTCCAGCCTTAATTTGAGTTTGTTGATGTAATCGACCGTGTCGATGTACTGTTGCGCTTCGCGGAGCGTATCGACAGACATGGACGACGTCAACGAAGAGACGTCGGCGGCGCTGAGCGTGCTAAACCAAGACGTCACCGAAGAGACGCCTTCACTCAACACCCCGCGTTCATACCACGCGACGCGCTGCGTCCAGGACTTGGAATCTTGAGTGAGGAAGGCGTGCAAGTCTTGCGACTTTCTCATCAGCGGGTGCGCCGCGACGCGCGCCATGAACATGGCCAAACCGCTTCGTCTCTTTTCGATTCCGCGAGACGACGGGTCGTCCATGTGTAAAATCGTCTTAGACGGTAAAAGTGGGATGATGACACCATCGCAATTGGCTCCGAGTTGTTTACTCAACCATTCAAAGTCTGTATATCTCCGCGCGACGCAGCCGCTGGCTCCTTTTCCTCCGTACATCTCTGAATCCGACCAAAACGTCAGCTTGTACTCGATGTGTTTATTTAAACCGTCGCCGACGCGGTGCGGATCGCCGACTTCGATGATGATTTCGTCGCAACTCTGATCTTTGCTTCCCGCGAGCTCCTCGTACCCGCCCGGCACGCGCAGGATGCCGACCGAAGGCGCGCTCGGACGTGGGCCCGGCGTGAGGAATGCGTTCTGATTATCCGACATCGTCGACGCGCGAAGGGTTTGCTCGGCGACGACCGTCGCGGACTCGTCCGTCATCATCGTCGGTACCGTTCTCGTCGACGCGCGCGAGACGAGACGGTGCGCTCGACAGCCGCGCTGGACTCTGTGGCGTGGATCGTGTTAGGCTGATAGTTTAAGCGAGCTCTTTATCAGCCGGTAATCTCTCTGGCTCTCCCAGGCGAACAAAACCGCCGCGTCGCGCGCGCCGACGCGGCGTGTGCGCGGTTGTGGAACACGAGCGGTGTGTTTGCGCATAACATTACATTACATGGACGTTCTTTGTACAACAGGAAAAGATGGACAACGGCGTCGGCGCGAGTTTGAGTCACCGACGCGCTCCCAAGCGTAAAAATAAGCCGCGACCGACTGTTTCTTCCGGACGCACCCGAGCGGGCGGATCGGCGAACGGTCCACGATTAGCCAGCCAAAGAAATGCTCCGACGCCGCCCCACCAGACGGCGCTCTGCGCCGGACCCGCCACGAGCCACGCGACGCGCGCGTCTTGAAGAAACTCGCTCACCGCGCTATACACGCTGTGCGCCACGGTGAGCGTCGTCACCGTGATGGTGCCCAGCGTGAAAGTCATGAGAAATACTAAGATGGCCGCTTGTCGCGGGTGCGCGCGATGCAGCGCCTGTAGATACTGGTGCGTGAGCGCGCTGGCGGACGTCGCGTTGGCGCTTCGTCTCGCCACGTGCCTTCCGTCCTTCGTCACGCGCGTCGCCTCTTCCGGCGGATCGAGCACGCCGTACCCGTTCGCTAATCCCCATTCATCCACGCTCTGACGTAACGACCAGTTGGGGACGATATCCGTGCACCACAACTCCACGTTCGACGTCGGATCAGTCGGCGGAAACTTTGCGTTCAACCACCTGAGAATCGCCGCGCGTTCGTAGGTGTACCCCGTCTGCACCAATACCACGGGATCGGTGAACAGCTCCTGCGTGATGACGCACTTGAGGTGTTCGGGAGGTTCCTCTCTCGGTCCCGCGATCGTCTTTTTCACCGCCGCTATGAAGGTCCCGACGAACGCAAACTGCCCGAGCCCGAGCCCGGTCGCCATGACGAGGTTGCGATCGCGTCCCTCGCCGCGCGCGACGCGCTCAACCTCCGAGTCTCCACCTCGCGGTCGACGCGCGAACGCGACGAAACGGCGCGATTCGAACGATCGCGCGAGACGTCCGCACCCTCGACCGACGTCGCGACGTGCGGACGACTGCGGTCGGCGGCGTTCTGGTTTTTTTTCATCCGTCGACCGCGGATGGGACGTGTCCTCAACCTCTGAGTCACGAACGGTGAAATCGGAGGCCGCACCGATCCCGACGGCTCGAACCGCTCGACGGTCCGAGAGCGAGCGGGATGGCGAGGAAAAACCCGAAGCGATGCGTCCCCGCAGACGACGACGGGCGTCGTTCGCGCGCGCACGCTCGAGGAAGCGCGCGAGTAAAATCTTTGTGTCCGAATTCTCGGCGGAGCGAGGACGCGCGCGCCTCGGCGAGGGCGTCAGAACTCGGATCGTCCATACGTTTTCCCACGCCCTCGCGCGCGAGCGGTGCGCGACGAGGTTCTGAGACATGCGAGCGCAGGAGACGCGCGAGCTGGCGGCGCGCGCGGAGACGCGCGGCGATGATGCGAAAGGAATAGAGTCATCGTCCACCGACACAGAAAGAGCCGCGAACGGCGGTGGAGTCGTCGAAAACTCAATCGATATGGTGCGCGATGAGGGTGAGGGAGAGTGGGAGACGGTGGCTAAGAAGAAGACGACGGGCGCGACGAACAAGACGGGCGCCGACCAAAGCGCGTCGAGCGATGACGCTAAGAAACGGCGAAACGGTGCGAACGGTACGCGAAACGGTCAAAAATCCAAGGGTAGCGGCACGAGCGGCAAGAGCGGTGAAAAGGCGATAGCGACGGCGAGCGGCGAGGGCGAACCGCAAGAGAAGCAGCAGCAACAGCAACAGCAGCAGCAGCAACCGAGCGTGCGCTCGGAACCATCGGGCTGGGCGGCGATCGTCACCGGTAGACTCTCTCCGAACGAAGTTTCCGCCGTATCCCGGGAAACGGCGGTGGTTACGGATGGCGACTCAAAGGATTCGAATGATTCGAACGACGGCGCTCGCGCGCCGCCGCAGCAGCAGCAGCAGCAGCAGCAGCAGGGTGAGGATTGCGACGTGACGTCTAGTGACCGAAAAGCAAACGATAATCGCGCCGGATCTGTCGAACCCGAAGAGTTGTCCTCCCCTGGGGAGACGCGGGAGGCGCGATTGATCGATGGAGCCCGCGAGAACGCCCAGGTTGTCGGCGCGGGCGCCAAGGCGTTGCGTGGGTGGGCGTCCATTCTCGGAGGTTCCACCGCGAGTCCCACCGCCAGCGACGATGCGACTGAGCAAACAACCTTCTCGATCGAGGAAAATCAAGTGAGTGAATCTCATCGGGAGGAAGAGACGCCCCCGGCGCAATCGTCCCCGGCTTGGAGCGGGTGGGCTGTGAAGTCGCCTCCGCCGAAGGTCGATCTCAAGGCGACGATGGAAGCGGACGCCGCGGCAGCCGCGGCGGCTCCCGCGCCAGTCGCAACGGCGACCGCGAAGAAGGAAGCGAATCGATTGGATGAAAAGCAAGGTAGGCAAAACTCTCGCAAGAAGGATGGGAAAAAGGACAACAAGTCGAAGCAACGTCAGGAACCTTATCGAAAAGACCGAGCAAAACCGTCGAGAAGCGCGGTGAATGTGTCAAAGGTTTCGTTTTCTCAGCCGATGGACGTTTCGAGTGATCGCCCGAAAGCGCCTCTGAGTGAAGAACTCGAAAGTGTTCTGGCAGCAAAGCTCGGTCGCGAACTTTTAGAGTGCGCGCACGTGCAATTTTTCACCCCCACGGCGCACTTGCTGAAGAAGGAGAGACGCGCCGTGGACGTAGTGATTCGCGCCATGAACGCGATCGTCCAAACACTGTTCCCCTCCACCGGAGTGGACGTCTTTGGATCGTATCCGACGCGCGCGTGGGTGCCGGGATCGAGTAATCTTGATTTATCGCTCAATTTGCCCGAGGCGGTGAGCTCGAATCCAGAGCGACGATTGGAAGCACTGAATACGCTAGCGATGGCTCTGCGCACGAACCCATGGGTGATGGACGTGAACGTCGTCCCGAGCGCGCACAGGCCCCTCATACGAATGTCGACGCACACCGCGTTTTTCCAACCGATGCCGCAGCAAATGACTGGCAAAGCCGTCGCTACGCTCGCGACGGCCATCGCCGCGGTGGTGCCTCCGAGCGCGAACGCAAACGAGACGAGCGGCACGCCGCCGCTGCCGCCGGGACCGAGGCCCGGCGCGTCGCCGTACGGCATTCCGGGACTCGGACAAAACGGTATCGGCCTTCCGCTCGAGGTTCACATTTCTTTGAAGGATGCGAAACACAAAGGAATGTCGGCGATGCGTTTCGTCCAAAAGGCTGAGGAACAAAACGGCGCGTTGGCGCCCATCGTTTGCGTGCAAAAGGCTGTGTTGGCGAGCAAGGGTTTGCGCGGTGTCTACAAAGGCGGTCTCGGATCGTACGCGCTGACGATGATGGCGCTGACTTCCATCCAAAGGTCCGGTTGGTTGGATAAGCAATCCGCCGACGGAGCGGACGGCGACGGTTCCGTGGCGAGCGTCACGGTGGCGAAGGATGAGGGCAAGAAGGGTACGGAACTCGATGAAGCGGACGCCCGCGACGCCATGATTCTCGGTCGAGCCATGATCCAATTCCTCAAGCTGTACGGCTACGAGGCGGATCTCACCAAGGATATCATCGTCTCCGCGAAGGACGAGGCGACGGAGTGGGGCATTCTCGCCGAGTCTCCGAACGCGGCTCCGCTCGGCTCGGGACTTCGCGTGCAGGATCCCCTTGACGCGTCGAACAACGCCGGCGCTGGATGTTTTGGAATCGCCGGCGTTCAAGCGTTGTTCAGAGAGCAACTCGAAGCGCCACAAAGAGCTGCGAAATCCAACTTTCAGAGTGACGTGCCGCTCCTCATGCAACTCGTCATGCTCGGCGGATCTCAGAAAGTTTTCATCGTCTAGAAGCAAAATAAACACCACGGCACACGCGCGCCGCTTTTTTTAGACACGATATTGTTAATCTGAGCAGATATAATTCTTTTCTAACAACGCTACGCACAGCCTAAAAATCTCCAGCAGACCAACTCATTTCATTCTCCCCCACACGCGCGAGCGCAGCGCCGGCTCCGAGGCGAGTCTCCCGAGCTTGGTCACCGTGCACGTGGAGCTTCCCGGCTTTTCCACGCCGCGACTCACCATGCACAGATGCGCGGCGCGCGCGGCGACCATCACGCCGATGCCTCCGGTGAGCGCACTGATCTCTTCCGCGACGTCCCGCGTCAGACGCTCTTGCACTTGCAGACGACGCGAGTGGCGGCTCACCAGAGCCTGCAACGTGTCGTGGCTCAACGCGCCCGCCGTCGGATTCGTGATGTAGGCGACGCTCACCGTTCCGTGGAACGGTAAGAGATGGTGTTCGCACACCGTGGACATGCGCAAGTTTCGCACGACTACCACGCCATCGTCGCCCCTCGCGTCGGCGTCGGCGTCGACCCGTCGGGACAAGTCTCGCGCCGCCGCCGCTTCAATCGGGCCAAAGGGTACGTCCGATCCCGATCGCATGGCTGAGAGAAGACGCGAAAACTGTCGAGCGGTGTCTTCGGCCGACGCCTCCTCGTTTGTGGCGTCTCGCACCGATTTTTCGACGTCCAGTTCGCGAAATAAATTCATCACAGACTCGCGCACGGATTCGTCGACGCTCTCGCACTCCGCCGCGTCCATCGCCGCCGCGTCGACGAACGTCTCCGCCGGACCTCGAGGAATCGCGTTCTCGTCGTCGTCGCACGGTGTGCAGCGCGCATCATCACCCCATAACCCCCGAGAAAGCTCCGATGGACCACCACCGTGCTCTACTAAAGCGCTAAATTCTTCCCACCACACCGAGTTTGCCGAGGCAAAGCACCCCGTCGACGCTCTCCCCGCGGTTTCGCGCGTCCCGAAAGGGCCGAGATGAACGCCCGTGAACATCACCCCCACGCCGAGCGGCGAGGCGACGTCGTGCAGCGCGTGCGCCACCGCGTGCGCCAACCCATCCGGCGTCTGCAATCGTCGAGCGTACACCTCCGCCACTCTCGCGAGTTTACTCAAGCCCACAATCACCCCTCCGTGCGGAACGTACCCCACGTGAATGACGCCGTAAAACGGCATGAACGTCTTGGCGCACGTGCTAAATACCGGTATATCTCGCACGACCACCATATCGTGCGTTCCACTCTCCACCTCTTCCGCTCGCAGCGCCCTGACGAGTCCGTCTTCGTGAAAGAGCGCCGTGCCCAACGCCGCCGTGGCGCTCGCCCCGTACCCTCGCATCGCGAACGTCAACGCCTTGGCCACGCGCGCGGGAGTGTCCAACAATCCCTCTCTCGTCACGTCTTCACCCATAGCGCGCAACATCTCTCGCACGCACCGCTCCAACCGCGCGCCGACCACCGTCTCATCCTCATCGCTCGTCGAGGCGGCGCTCGCCTCCCCCATCGCGGTCGTCGTCGTCGTCGTCGTCGTCGTCGTCGTCGTCGTCGCGACTCCCTTCCCCCCACCGTCGTCCTCGACGACGACCGCGACGACGACCGCGGACGTCTCCTCGTCCTCGTCCTCGACGACGTCACCCCCTCGCATCACACGCGCGTCGTCGCGACGAGTCGTCGCGTCGTCCTCTCCCGTCGTCGTCGTCGTCGTCGTCTCGTCTCCACCGTCGAGCTCGTCGCCGTCGAGGGCGTGTGTCGCCGTGGACCGGTCGTGATCGGTCGATTGAACGCCTCGATCCGTTTATCGAATGGAATGGACGCATCCATGTCGACTCGAGATGGGTGACGCGCGTGTGTGAATACGAGGAGACGACACGATCTCGATCTCGACCTCGACGGACGCGGACAACCCTTTGAAGACCCTCGCGACCTCGGAGGTCGGGTGGTGAAGACGGCGCGCGGCGCATCGTTTCGACCTCTCTCTGTGACGCCCGTCGCGATGGTGAAGTTCCTCAAGGTGCGCGAGCGACGATATCGACACGAAACGATGCGCGTCGATGCGGCCGCGTCGTCACGTCGATGCGGCGTCGGCGTCGGTCGCGAACGCGGACGAGAACCGCGACCGATCGATGCGCGGATCGAAGACCCTGGACCCTCGCGCGCGAAGGAGGCGCGAGAGACGGCGCGAGAGACGGCGCGAGAGACGGTGCGCGACCTCGAGAGAAATCGTACTGACCCGATCGTTTCTTCATCGCAGCCCGGTAAGGTTGTCGTCGTGCTTCAAGGCCGCTACGCGGGCAAGAAGGCGGTCATCGTCAAGAATGTCGACGACGGCAGCTCTGCGCACCCGTACGGGCACGCGCTCGTGTGCGGTCTCTCCACGATCCCGCGCAAGGTACGAATCGATGCGACGCGTTATTTCGAGTCGATAGCGCGCGCCGGAGCCGCCCGCGGATCGTCGCGGGCGCGCGCACGCGCGATCGATGATGCATCGTTCTAGGTCCTGAAGCCCTAAAGCGCCTCGCCGACGCGAGACGCGCGCCCGACGGAGAGTATCGATCACTGACCGTCGTTTCTCTTTACAAACGCACAGGTGACGAAGAAGATGGATGAGAAGAAGCAAGCCAAGCGCTCCCGCTGCAAGACGTTCATCAAGAACATCAACTACTCCCACCTCATGCCGACTCGATACACGCTCGACGTCGACTTCAAGAACGTCGTGACCCCGGATGCGTTGGAGAACGCCACCAAGAAGGTTGCGGCGCAAAAGGAGGCGAAGAAGCTCCTCGAGGAACGATTCAAGACTGGCAAGTCTCGCTGGTTCTTCACTCGCCTCGCCTTCTAAGCGCTGCGCGAAGAAGAAATAGGGGTGACAAAACTTAGACTACGGATGTTTGGGGGTGACGTTCAATTAGCCGAGAGACTGGTCTCTCCTCGTGTGCCGTGCGCGCAAATAGATTGATACATTTTTATGGTATGCCACGTAATCACGAGATAAAATAATCGCATAATCGCCCGTCGCGAGCGTCACGCGTCGGCGTCGCGTCTGAATCGCGCTGCGTCCGAATGGTTCGCGCGCGTCTTTTTTCCGCACCGACGACGCGAGAGAGAGAGAGACAGAGAGCGAGAGAGAGACTCGTCGTAAATACTAAAAGAGGTGAGATGCTCTTTACACCGCTAAGCAAGTTCCTATGAGTAACAATAAACACAATAAACAACCGGTGATAAAATTCGGTCCAAAGGTCTACAAACGAAAGAATATGAGATGCGCGCTGGTGGATCCCGGGCCGATTACGCGGCGCGCGCCACTCGCCTGAGCAACTTGAAGTTGTCGGAGATGATGGTGGTGCTCGGCGAAGAGCGGTACTGAATGCCGTTCGCCTTGGCCCAAGCCTTCAATAACGGACGAAGCTTGTGGTAGTTGTAACGAGGCATGGTCGGGAACAAGTGATGCTCCAACTGCGTGTCCATGCCGCCCCAGATCCACGTCTCCAACCCGCCGAAGACGCACTCGGCGTCGCGGGTGGATCGGAACTGACCCTCCACGTACTCCGGATCCTCACCAAACTCCATGATTTCTTCGCTTTGGTGCGTCGCGCTGACGAGGGAACCGACGAGGAAACCGCTGAGCGTGATGGCGCCGACGGCAACCTGCCACGGCAGCATCGTCGCCAAGAAGAGATAGTTGGCGCCGATGAAGGCGAGTTCCTTGACGTCTCTCTTTTTCCAAGCCGTCTGCACGGAGTGCCAACGCCACAACCAGAACATGATGGACAAGAGCGGGTAGCCGTAAATGTGCTGAAACTTTCGCAGCGGATGATCCGGTCGGCCGGATTCCGTCGGGCTGCGCAAGAAGAAGAATGGCTCCATCATGATGTCGTTGTCGAGGTGCTCCTCGTTGGTGAAGGAGTGGTGCATGGAGTGCTTTTGCATCCACCACTCAACGCTGTGTCCGTTCAGGAGCGTGGGCATGTAACGCATCAAGCTGCACCACGGACCGCGCCCGTGGACGTAATCGTGACCCAACCAGCCCGCTTGCTCCATGCCGAGGCCGAGGAGAATGGTGGCGACGACGGGGTGCGAGTACGCGAGCGCCGTGCCGCTCGCGTACAGGGCGACGACTTGGAAGAGAGCCCACGCCTCCTTGAGGGGTTGACGCTTAAAAAACCCGTCTTCCGCGAGCTTATCGCGCAATTCACCGAACGCCATGCTCACCGCGTAGGAGCTTTCACTCGGAAGTCTGCTCTTATCCTTCGGCGGGTCGCAGCGGGGAAGCTTTTCAAGTCGCTTCACCGCCAAGTCGCTTCCGTTCGGGCCGTACGAGTGCAAGGCGTAGAAGACGTCCGTGGCGTCGCGACCGTCGAAGAAATACAACCATCGCTCACCGCCCGGGTGCGCTTTCGCCCACCCTCGACAATCGTACCACTCGTCGCCGATTTTCACTCTGATGGGTTCCTTGGAGTCTCTCGCCTCCGTCATCTCTTCGCTCGGTTCGTCGTACTCCGGAAGCGCCAACGGATTCGCCACCGCCCCGATCGTCCGTGCGTTTCCTCGCTCTCGTCCGCTCCACCGTCCGCGCGCCATCGCGCGTCCGCGTCCGAGACCACCGTCCACCACCGCGACGTCACGACGGCGGCCGCATCCCACCGCCACCACGCGCGCCGAGGTCCGCGACCCGATCGTCCGCGTCGCCGCCGTTCCGCACACCGTCGTCGTCACCGTCGCGCTCATCGTCGTCATCGTCATCGTCGTCGTCGTCGTCGTCGTCTGCGCGTCCACACACACACGTCACGACGCGTCACCGTCTGTCCCCGTCCCCGTCG
>Ga0181570_10002905_pt1 | contig 13341 bp, 13 predicted proteins | sample 101ome_18_FD_148667 | JGI IMG/M metagenome (GOLD analysis project Ga0181570, IMG submission 148667) | Coastal salt marsh microbial communities from the Groves Creek Marsh, Skidaway Island, Georgia - 101406AT metaG (spades assembly) | ecosystem: Environmental > Aquatic > Marine > Intertidal zone...
TCTTCTCCTTAATTCAAAATATACAATTCTATATATTTTCAGGCTAACTTCAGACTAGTGTGGATTGAATTAGCCCTCACGAGAGCCTCTGGATTACCTACATCAATGAACGCGTCTAGTGTAAAAAACGTCGCCACCTTACCCATATTCTGTGGAATGATATCAGCTGATATATCTTTAGGTTCAGTGAGGTCAAATGGGAGTTTTTTTAATAAATTTTTCGAAAATATATAGACCGCACCATTTGCGAGATTCCCCGGCGGGGTATCTATTTTTTCATGAAAACCAACCACAATACCTTTCTCATCTAATTCAACAATCCCACATAATTTTGGGTCATCTGTTTCGAACGTCATCATTGTTATTTCACAACCCACTGGTCTATTTTGATGCGCTTTTCGAAACTCTCCTAAATCAGCAAGACAATAATTATCGGCATGTAAAACCATACCGTCATTACCTTGAAAAAATTTTACATTATTTATCAAAGTTCCAGCCGTGCCAAGCATCTCAGGCTCGTGTACCAAAGTAATTTGATCTCTAAAGGCGCTCTTCTCAATAAATTCCTCTACCTGCTCGTGTAGGTAATGCGTATTAATCAAAAATGGTCCGAACCCAGCTTCATTTAATCTCTCTAACCAAATCTGTAATAATGGCTTTCCGCCAATAGGCACAAGACATTTCGGCAGGGTATCTGTAATCGGTCTCAAGCGTGTCCCTAACCCTGCTGCAAGCAACAAAACCCTCATATCTCTAAAGCTCTTATAACTTCGTCTGCAGATAAAGGAACATTACCTATACGGCCAACCTGAATCGCAGCGGCAATTGAGCCAATAAGACCCATTTCCCAAATATTTGCACCTGCTGCCATAGCCATTGCAGATGTAATCAAGAGCGAATCACCGGCCCCAGCCACATCTTTTGGCGTAGAATTCAATGCCTGAACTTGATCAGTGTAAATTCCATCGCCATTTTGAGATGAAGTCTGCACTAGAAGTCCATCTTCTCCCAACTTCAACATAATATGTTTTGCTTCGGCAGATGCTCTAAGCTTCTCAGCAAGAACAACTAATCCATCCTCCTGATTCTTTAAGCTCAGTCGAGCCTCTCTCTCTGTCGGAGTTATGAGATCCATGTTACGGAATCGAGCAACATCACCGATTTGAGAGGATGACTGACTATCCGCCGACATCAAAACACCCATTTCTTGGCCATGAGCGATAATTTGATCAACCAAATTTTGCGGCAAACAACCATAATTGAAATCTGAAAAGATTAGACAATCACAGCCGTTCATCAATTCCAAAACTTTTTCGAGAAACTTCTTTTGCAGAGATAAAGGCATGGCATCTTGATGTAGATGGCTCACCCGCAATAACGTTTTACCATGTGCACGATAGCGCTTTTTAACAGTAGTCGGTCTTCCGGGGTCTAATTCGAGCGAAGCAGAAACCCCTAAAGATTCAAATTGAAGTTTAGCGAATTGATGGTTTTCATCCTCACCAACAATGCCCAAATAGCTAGTGTGAGCACCGAGGCCGGCTGCATGGGCTGCAACAATACCGGCCCCACCGATAAACTTTTTAGATTCAATGGGTGAGACAACGATTGTAGGATCTTCTTGTGACATCCCTAAAGGCTGACAAGCAATATATTCATCAATAATCAAATCACCAATTACCAAAACATTAAGTGTCTCAAAGCGATCTATTATTTCTAATATTTTGGACGTGTTAATACCGTGCCGAGCCAAATATGCTTCGGGTATTAAGAGCTTACTGGATATATTTTCAATCTCATTTCGAATTAGGTCAGAGGAGGTAAACACTGAATCACCAGATGCAAAAAGAAGCACGCCTCCATATTTCGCGACTACATCTTGTTCAAGATTAAATCTATCTTGATGCTCTTTACCCTTTAAAACAATATCGGGCCTCAGCTCAGCAATCACTTCAGCTATTGGCCTATCAAATAAAAAAGCCTCATTAACGTAACTATTACTTTTCACTCCTTCCAATCGCAAATTTTCTGGAATGAAGGCTGCAGAATCTGCTAGACGGTCTGTTTCAACACCTACAATCAACTTATGCCCTAAATCATGAGCAAACTTAAAAAGTCGAATGTGTCCGGGATGAAGTACATTGAAATGACCCGAAATGAATACTATTTTCAAAATATATATCTATAAGAAATTATGATGTAAAGGCAATGAGGCATTTGGGTCAGCAGGCACCAACCTCTGAACCCCTTTAACATGATTATCTAAGGCAACACTCACATAATGCTGTATGGGCAAAGTCCCCATCATGGTTTGTGCATCAAAGTTTGGGGAGGCAAGATAATCCATTGCTCGCCAATATCTATCTGAGTTAAAAATGTCTATGAAGCGTTGCTCTGTGTAATTTCCAATGTGAAGTTTAGAGTGTCTAGAGTTAAAAAACATTCCGGAAGGCGCAACTAGACCGCTTCCGCTAATTTGCAACAGAAATTGCGGTCCATAAAATCTTTTATAGCTAGGCTTTCCACCATCATTTATTTTTGACCATTTAACTATAATCTTGGTTTTCTCATTACTTAGTAATTCAGCTTGTTGTAAGGTTGGGTAAAGAGAAGCATATGAATCGTAATCTATTCCCAAAGTGCCGTTTTCATCATCTGAACAGTGCTTTATAACCGCGTAATCTACGCCCAAGTCCAAGCCAAGTTTTGCAAAAGGTATGATTTCACTGCCCATATCAGGCATGAGAACCATTTGAATACCAAGAGTGACAGGTAAATTAAGTCTCTCCTTTAACTCTACCGCATAACGAATATTTCGCATCGCTCGATCAAAAACTTCAGTGTGTTCTGGACCTTTGTACATATGTTTCGCATATGATTCTGGCGTACCCGCAGCTACTGTAAACCTCACCCAAGTAAGATAAGGTAGAACTTGTTCAATTTTTTCTGGATCCCATTCCCATGCATTCGTTGCATTACCAATATCTATACCTAAATTCGAAGCATGTTGAATGAAGGGAACATATGCTCTCGATAGAGTACTTTCTCCATCAGAAACAAGAGATACACTTTTGATACCTATCTCTGCGAAATCATCCGCCAAAGACAATGCAGTATCAGGCTTAATACTGCTTCTCACTTGAGATTCTTGCATCATTGCGTAGCAGAATGAGCACATTGCGCCACAAGCTCTTGTGAGGGCCATATCAACACTTACCGGCGCAATTCTTTCACCAGCCTCCCATGCTTGAATACGGTCAAAATGATAAGATAACTTGTGAGAATCTAGAATTAACTCTCCATCATTTGTTGCGACACCCGTCATGATTTCACCTCAATTCCGCGCAACTTTCTTAATGCACTTTTATCTTCTTTTGTTTCAGCCCACACAACCAAACCAGTATCAACAATAGATTTAATATGCTCTTCAAAATCAAGTAGAAGTTGGCCTCTATCATTGGCGGATGGATTATCAACCAACTTGACCGTAACGTCACCAGTTATAGATGGGTTCAGAAGCTCAATTGAATTTGCATACTTTTTATCGCTATTAATAATCTTATTAATAGCTAAAAATCTTTCATCATTAGTTAAATTTAACCATGATTCAGAAACAGGTGGAGAGTCCTGCTCTGCGAATTCTTTCTTTATAAAAATTGATTTTGATCTAAGCATAATTAGAAAGGTCCATTAAAGTCAGTATTTGGAACATCATCGGGTAATTTCTTTAAAAGTGCATTTTTCATACTCAAATAGTTATCACTTTCTTGATAATCAATTGACAACAAATCAAGTACAGCATCCGCAATGGTAATTGCTGATGGGTAATAATCTTTACTCATAAATGGTGATGTAGGCGCAGGGAAGTCTGGTGATGCAATTCTAACGGGAGCTGCTTTAAGGAAAGCAAATCCTTTTTCGACTATTTGTGAAATAAGCTCCGCACTATAACTACCAGTTTTATGAGCAGTATCTAAGGCTATTAAGAAACCTGTCTTTTTCACTGAATCAAGAACTAACTCAACATCAAGTGGCGCTACCATCCTCATATCTACAATCTCAACATCAACTTTAAAAACCGCTTCCAGTGCTTCTGCAGCCTGTAAAGCTTCAATCGTCATATAAGAGAAAGATGCAATTGTTATTTTGGAGCCTTCTCTCAAAATATTTGCTTTGTTTAAATTAACTCGGTAATGGCCGACCGGAACATTTGATTTTGTTTGATGTAGCCAACGGTGCTCAATAAAAATTACCGGATTATTATCTTCAATAGCCGCAATCATCATTCCTTTTGCATCGTATGCTGTCGATGGCATAACAACTTTAAGCCCAGGGTTAGCGGCATAAAGTGCTTGTAAGCTTTGAGAGTGCTGAGGGCCCTGTCCCCAGCCACGCCCAACGATCATTCTGACCACTACTGGCACATTCGCTTGACCATTAAACATATAGTGCCATTTAGCTGCATTGTTAATTATTTGGTCTACAGCTAATAGTGAAAAATCTATTCGCTGATGAATTAAAACCGGGCGAAGCCCACTCAAAGCAGCCCCTATGCAGATACCCGTCATGCCATTTTCAGATAGAGGCATGTCAAAAATTCTTTGTTTCCCGTATTTTTCTTGCAGCCCTATGGTGGAGGTGAAAATCGCCTTAGGATCTGGAACACCCTCTCCAATTAGAACAACATTTGAATCTAACTCAAGGGTTAGGTCGAAAGCTTCTTTAATGGCCTCAATATAAGTCAGCTCCCTCGAACTCATGCAGAGAATACCTTCATCGAAGCTGACGCTAGATCACCCGATGGGCTCTCACATGCAAACTTAAAAGCCGCACTTAGTTCACTATGAATTTCATTTTCGAAAACAGCAACATGATTTTCATTCAATACATTTACCGAATACAGTTCTGATTTGAAATTTTCTATAGGGCATTGCGACAGACCCAGTCTTATATCTTCTGAGGATCTGTAATTTAGTTCGTTGTCAAAATTTGGACCACAGTGCTCTCGCCACCTATAAACATTAAACTCAAGAAATTGCGGTCCATGCCCTGCTCTAGCTCGATTTATTGCAGCCTTTGATTTTTGATGTACTTCAATTATCGAACTACCATTACCTTGACACGAGTCAAGCCCATGAGCTTCAGCAATTTTATAGATTTGCCTTGACGGTTGACGATCATCAATATGTGTATAAACCGAGAAAAGATTGTTTTCACATATAAAAACAACAGGCAAAGCATGCAATGCTGCAAAATTCATAGACTCATGAACTACACCCTCTTCAAAACATCCATCGCCAAAAAAAACTACGGTCACGTCATTATCACTAGAAAGCTTTGATTTCCAGGCTGACCCAACGGCTAATGGGACCGTACCACCTACAATAGGGGTCGCACCCATAAAACCAGCATCGAGATCAATAAGGTGCATGGAGCCACCACGACCACCACAACACCCAGTTGTACGTCCGTATAATTCAGCAATCATTGAATTGAGGTCGCCGCCCTTTGCGAGATAGTGACCATGAGCACGGTGATTGCTGTATACACGATCAGTGGTTTCTAGGTTTTCACAAACACCCACTGCTACAGCTTCCTGCCCTATGCAAAGATGCATAGGGCACCGCATTTCTTGCTCTGAATAACGATCAGCAAGCATTTCCTCTGCCCGTCTTATTCTGAGCATTTTGAAAAGTAGGGATTCCTTCTGCATTGTATAAATGGCAGTTTTAGATGAAATGGTCTATATCAGAGCTGCGTAATCAACAAAAACGTGCTGAAATTGTAATATTACCTTTCCCACAAAACAGGAAAAGGCCCGTTATCTGGTAGATAGTCACCAGGAGTTACACTAATTTGAGAGGTAAAAGAAGCACCTTGGCCCGGTCTAGGATCGAATTTTGCTTTTGTTGTGATGAACCTAATAGAAACGCCTCTTCGTGTATAACCATTTTCAATATTAGGGCCTGATTGATGCCATACATATCCGTCATGCACCAACATGTCAGTTGGATTCATTTCAAAAACCTTGACTTCAAAACCTGCTTTGGCTGGATCCTCAGGAATAAGAGGCCTGTCCTCATTTTCAAATGGCTCTCGAGTATGTAAATTAGTGGAACCTACTGCCCCCGATGTATGAGAACCAAGTGCATATTGCATTGCGCCACGATCTTCATTTACCGATTCCAGTTGGAACCATACAGCAATTTGATTATTAGGATTTAGAGGGAAGTATGAAACATCTTGATGCCAGTTCAGTCGATTACTCGTCATTGCTGGCTTGTTAAAAATAATACACTCCAAAAGCTGCAAACGATCAACATCAAGTTCACTGGTTATTGCAGGTATAATATTTTCGTTGATAAATGCAAGTAACTCGGGAAATTTAGATAGCCTAGCAGTTCTTTTTGCCTCACCGACAACATGCTTCCAAAAAACAACCAGTGGTTCATCTTTAGTGTCATCAAGACCTTCTAAAGTTTCATTTAGGAAATCATATTTAATTCTAAGCGTATCTATCATGTTTTCAGGCAAGACATCCTTCAAAAGAACAACGCCATCTTTATTAAAATTATCTATAGTTTTCATTTAAACTCCTAAATCATAATTAATAGCTTCGAGAATAGACGTATCCAAACCACCGTGCTTAATCATCAAACTGTCATCATCTAAACAAAATTTATTTATAAGTCTTCTTTTGAAACCTTTTTTTTCTGAAATTCCAAAAACAATTTCAGCAATGGATAAATAATGGTTGCCAGTTAAATGGGTTATTTCAGGTAGTTGATCTCCCCAGTTCAAGATTATTTCAACCAAATGGCATGCAACATCATCGTAACTTATTGGTGTGTTGTAAACATTATCAGCAACGTTTATTCCAATACCTTGCTCTAGATCACTTAATAGCTTGCCAAAAAGTGTCGAAGGATCATTCTCATCTACAAGTAAAGGTAATCTAACAACACTTCCACCATTCTTTAGAGTTTCTATTTCTCCAAGCCTTTTTGACGCAGCGTACCAGTTTAAAGGCAGTGGCTGAGATGACTCTGTTGGAATGCATTTAAACGGATTAGCACCGAAAACAGCATCAGTTGAAATATAAATATAATTGACTTTGCTTGCTATAAACTTTTCAACATGACTTGCTAAAAAGGTATTATCCAATAAGGCATTTAATCTATTTTCTTCACAAAAAGCTGTTCCCAACTTAGCCGCTAAATTAATTACACAATCGCCAGTCTTAACATTACTAATCCATTTATCATCTAAAGTTTGTTTTCGACCTAAAGGAATAAATTTTAAACTTTTCTTCTGCATGTAAGTACAAAGTTTAACGCCAAGCTTCCCATTGGCACCTACAACAAAAAAATTCACTTTTAAGTCATCCTTTTTAAAATATAACTGAATTATAACTAAATTAAAAAAACAAGCTATTAATTTGCCGCCAATCTATCCCAGCTCAGCCTAAATACTTAAACCAAGTCTTTGTTGCTACTTCTATACTAGAGTTATCCCATACAGGCGCATCTCGCCAGTTCTCAATGACATCCAACATATTTTGAACACCTTGCTCAAAACTGACACTCGGCTTCCAATTCAATAGACTAGTGATTTTTTCAACATCTGCAAATGTACAGTCAGGCTCCCCTGGGCGCTTAGGTATATTTACTGACTCACCACCCAATAACTTTACAAGTAAATTTACACTGTAATGCTGACCACTACCCACATTCATTGCCTCTCCTTTAACATCAGACTTTGCTGCCGCAATAAAAGCATTAGCAACATCAGTGACATACGTGAAATCCCTGGTTTGCTCACCATCGCCAACCACCGTAAATGGTTTGTTATTTAGCTTTTGCGCCAAAAAGACACCAAACACGGCACCATAAGCACCCGTTGTTCTTGAGCGAGGACCATACACATTGAAAAGGCGAAGTGATACCGCCGGAAGGTCATATACCTGGGACCAATGTAAAACCAACTCTTCGCCCATATATTTGGTTAGCGCATAAGGGTACTGAGGCTTGATAGGTGATGACTCAGGCGTAGGGTATTGATCGGGGATTCCATAACTCGAAGAAGAAGCAGCATATACAAATCGACCCACACTAGCATCGCGCGCGCATTGCAAAACATTCAATGTGCCCAAAACATTATTTTGAAAGTATGCATCCGGCTGCTCTATGGAAGGCACGATGTCCGCAATACCTGCCATGTGGAAAACCCAATCAACCCCCTCAAATGCAAAAGCAATTGAGGATCTATCGGCAATATCTAGGTGAATAACTGTTAATGATTCATGATCAGCAAATGAAGCGATGTTCTCAATACGACCGCATGAAAGATTATCTAGGATAATGACTTCATGTCCCAATTTGAGAAGCTGTTCTGAGAGGTGACTTCCTATAAAGCCACAACCACCGGTTACAAGACTCTTCATTTTTTTACCTCTTAAATAAAATTAACGTGTGGCACTTTATCTTCAATCATGCGATGAAGATACCGATTGATCTCATCCATTCGACAATTTCGACGACACTCTTTTATATCAAGCTCGTTACTAACGTACTTGAAACTTTCCATCCGTTTTTCACCCTCCCAGATCTCCTGGAAGGTTTGCTCGTTGATATTGCCGTACTCAAACTTTTTATCCAGAAGATAAGCACTACACCCATAAACAGACCCATCAGCCATAATATAGCCCCATAAAAATGGAGTTGAGTAACATTTTTCATACCTATCGCTTTCAATATACTTTTGCATCGTATGACCACGAAAAACCACATTAAAGCTTTCTGTATTAAAACGACTCAAATCATTTGCCATCTTGAGATACGGTGAATAATCAATTGACTCGTATTGGTGAGTATCGCTAAACATATGCTGCGAATAAGGCTTGATAACCAAATAATCCAAACCAATTTCATCACGACAAAGTTTCGCCAAGTCTTCTAACTCATGCGCATTTTCTGGCAACAATAGACATTGGGCGCCAATGACACAGTCTAGATTTTTTTCTTTTTTTGCTGCGATTAGTTTTTTTAAGTTCTCAATAACTTTTTCGAAATCACGAATTTTGGTTTGATGTACTTTTGCATAGGTATCAGCTGTTCCAGCATTAATGGATACTTTTATCCAAGAGGTCAGCGGCAAGGCCTCTTCGATAAAGTCATCGCGGACAACAGTTGCGTTAGTCGTAAAAGAAACATCAATACCCGCAGCCTTTGTATACTTCACCATCTCGTGGATTTTTTTATGAATCATTGGCTCACCTTCACCAGCCAACATGATGCTACGAACGCCTAATTTACCCATCTCATTCACGCGCTGCTTGTATATATCAATATCTAACATGTTGGTTTTGTAGCCAATGTAATCAACTGCGCAGAAAGTGCACCGGTGATTACAGGCGCCCACTGGAGACACTTCGACATAAATAGGATAAACCACCTTCGCTTTATTCCAATCTTCACCAACATCTAATAATTGAGCAACGCGCTTGGGGTGATATATAAGCTTATGAGTATCAATACCGTATTTATCTGCCATATTTTTTTACCTAATTATAGTTTTTGTTCACAAAGCCACTGCATACAAATATGGCCGACAATTAACTGCAAATCCTCTGCTATCTGCATATCATTAACCTCAAAGTGAATCGCGTGCTGAGCGAGCTCTTTACACTTACCGCCGTCATAACCAAGAATTGCAAAAGTCTGCATTTGCATTGAATTCGCGACCTCGATCGCCTTTACAATATTCGGGGAATTCCCACTTCCGGAAAGGGCTATCAGAAGATCACTAGGATTCCCCTTTACTTTGAGCTGCTCCGAAAAAATATTCTCATAGCCAGTGTCGTTAGCCAGACACGTTAGCACAGCCGTATTGGCAGTTAGCGCCTCGACTTTTAGTCCGCCGCCATTTTTCACTCCTGCACCATATATCAGGTCATTAGCGAGGTGAACCGCATTGCCCGCACTGCCGCCGTTACCACAGATGTAGATACTTCCAGAAGAAGACCGGATGTTGGCCATGGCCTCGGCTAATACTGGGATTTCTCGAAGCGGCTTTTCTTGCGTTGCGGCTTCATGCATTCGATAAACATAGTTTGATACCAGATCTAACTCCATAGCCTAAAACTCCAATTATCAATAACCTCTCGCCATAGCCCTGAACCGCTCGTTGGCCTGCATCAGTTCTCTAAAAGTGCCCTGCGCTCTCAGCGCGTACTAGCGCTTCTGTGAGATGAGAGCCGATGAAGCCGTCGGCAACGGTAATCAGAATTTTTACATTCCCAATAGCCATTCTCACAACACTGATCTTTGCACTTCATATTCCTCTTCTGGCACTGGTCTCATTAAAGACTCTCCAGAGAGGAAACGAACAGCCTCTTCAGTTGCTTCTATCTCCATACGTGTGCGGCAGTCAAGTGACATTGAACCCATATGTGAAGTCAATAGGCATCGATCAATATCTTTAAGTTCACCGTGGTAAGGCTCTTGGTCAAATACATCAATGGCTGCTCCAGCAAGGTGTCCCTCATTAAGAACCCTAGCCAAATCATCCTCATTAATGATGCCACCACGCGAGGTATTGATGACAATCGCATCTTCCTTCATTTCTCTCAAGTCATCATATCGAATCATATTCTTTGTCTCGGCAGTCAAAGGGATGTGCAATGAAATTACATCTGCTTGTTTGTATATCTCATCTTTCGTGGCGTAGTGGACCCATGGCATAGAGGAAAAATCTAATTTAATATCAAGGTCGTTAACTAGGATTTTCGATGGATTGAAAGAAGACAGTCGCTCGAGCACACCTCTCCCAATTCGACCGACACCAATAATCCCAATTGTGACTTCTGGGACACGGCGCCCAAAGTAACGATGCCATAAACCTTGGTGCATCTCGCTATTGGCCACATGGGCATTACGAAGAAGCATCAACATCATTCCCAAGGTAAGTTCCGCAACCGCAGGTGCAGGTGCATCAGGTGTATAACTTACCTTGATACCTAATTTCTCTGCTGCCAGCAAATCAACGCTATCTAGTCCAATACCAACACGCGAGATAAGTTTCAGTTTTTTTCCATTAAGCATTACATTTTCAGTGATCGGCTCCGTGCCTGCAATCAGCACATCGAAATCGCAAATCATCTCAACGAGCTCATCTTCCTTAAGCTTTCGGCCAATCGGATTAACTAAATATTCAATGCCAGCTTTGTCAAGCAGCTGGAGCGGCAATGGGTTTTTATCCGCAAAAGGAACTGTGGTAATTAATGCCTTGGACATGTTTTGGTTCTCACTTTTAAGTTCTTTATAATAAAGGTCGATCGAAATCAATCAACCAGGTAGCGTGACGTACAAGCATTGCTGGGCATTGCTCTGAAGAAACTGAGCTACATAGGACATCTTTGAGCGGAGTTGACTTTTCTTCACCAGAAGCTAAAACAACTATAGATTCCGATTGATCAATCACTCTAGGGGTAATAGTAATGCGCTCTAAAGGTGGCTTAGGCCCAATTACAGAAATAACTTTGCGGTTTTCTTTTAAAAAAGAGCCACCAGGGAATAACGATGCTATGTGGCCATCTTCACCCACCCCTAATAGCAGCATATCAATATAATCTGGCAGAAGCTCTGCGTAGTGGTTTGCTACCAACTCTTTTTCCCTTAGTTCGGCTTTAATACGATGAACAACACAACCAGACGGAATACCAAACCGAAATAATGTCCTCATGGCCAATCCAAAATTACTTTCTTCATGGCTCGGCATTACACAACGCTCATCCCCAAAGAAAAAGTCGATATTGTCAAGATGCGCAAATTCAGGAAACTGCGCCCAAGCCAACATTAAGCTTTCTGCAGACCGACCACCAGTGAGCAAAACAGCACAGCGATCATTTAAAGCCGACTTTTGAGATAGAACTGATTGTACATATCTTGCAGACAACTCCGCCCAATGATTGATTGGATACTTGATTATTTCGGGCAATATAAAGAAATTATGAGCTCATAGCCAGTTCTCGGAACCGCTCATTGGCTCGAATCAGCTGTTCAAACGTTCCCTGCCCTTTCAGCAGTCCCTTCTCCAAAAAAAATATAGTATCGCAGGCTTTTACTGTGCTGAGACGATGAGCTATTAGAATAATGGTGATTTCATGCCCAATGTTATGAACCGCCTCCATAACCGCTTGTTCGGTGAGGTTGTCGAGCGCGCTAGTGGCCTCATCCAAAATCAGCACCTGCGGAGTGTGATACAGCGCTCTGGCAATGCCGATGCGCTGGCGCTGCCCGCCCGAGAGACGAACGCCGCGCTCGCCGACAGTAGTCGCGTAGCCTTGCGGCAGGTCGTTGACCACAAACTCATGCAGGTTGGCGATTTTGGCAGCGCGCTCCACGGCTTGTTGATCGATCTCGTTGGCGTTCACACCAAAGGCGATGTTAGCAGCCACGCTGTCATCCGCCAAGTAAATATGTTGCGGCACATAGCCAATGGCGCGTTGCCATTGCCGACGGTTGGTCGCGGCAATCGGTTGGCCGTCGATTTTTAGTGCGCCTTCTTGCGGCTCGAGCAAGCCCAAGATCGCATCTACCGTGGTGGTTTTGCCGCTACCGGTGGCGCCGACAAAGCCCACTGTGCTGTGCGCGGGAATGGTGAGATCAATGCCCTTGAGCGCCGGTTGTGAGGCGTTGGGGTAGCTGTAGCTGACTTGCTCGAGCCGGATGGCTTGGGTGAGCCGCAGCGGGCTGAGCTGGCCGCGAGGAGCATCGTCGGCTTGCAGGCTGCTTAGCTCTTGGTGCAAAGCGTCCAGCGCCGGGCTGGCAAAGCGCAGGCTTGCGGATGCTTGGTAAATTTGTTGTAACGCGGGCATAAGGCGATAACCAGCAAAGGCATAGAGGGCAATGACTGGGATAGCGCTGGCAAAATTGCCACTTTTAGCCATGAGATATAGGATGACCAACAGCAAGCCGCCAAAAGCGATGGCTTCGAGGGCAAAGCGTGGCAGCTGGGAGATAGCTTGTGCCGTAGCTTGACCCTTGGCGTAGATTTCTGCGGGCCTGGCGAAGCCTTGGATGTACGCCTGCTCCAGCCCGCCGACTTTCACCTCTTTGGCAGCGCCGAAAGCTTCGCTCACCGCGGTGAAGCGCTCTTTGTTCGCCTTCAAGCGATCAACTCCTACACGGGAAAGTATGCTGCGCGTAGCTTTAAAGATCAACGAATAGACGGTGGCAAGCGTCAAACCGACAATGAGTGCGAGTTGCGGATCAATCAGAATCAAAAGCGTGAGAAGCGCGGTGGCGACTGCGCCCTGTGCGATGAGATTCATGAAAGGGA
>Ga0181570_10002909_pt1 | contig 13324 bp, 10 predicted proteins | sample 101ome_18_FD_148667 | JGI IMG/M metagenome (GOLD analysis project Ga0181570, IMG submission 148667) | Coastal salt marsh microbial communities from the Groves Creek Marsh, Skidaway Island, Georgia - 101406AT metaG (spades assembly) | ecosystem: Environmental > Aquatic > Marine > Intertidal zone...
ACTACCTAAGATACTTTTCGAATACAAAAACTCCATAGCAATTGTCATCAACGCCGCCACAGCATAGGCCGCATTAAAACCAATGTGCTCACTAAAGGACAGTAGCAAAGTGTAGAACAGAACCAGTGCCAATCCAACCAACACATATTGCAAGGCGTTGACTTTAGAGCCCTTGATCAATTCTGAGAAATAGAAGACCATGAAGGTCAAGGCAATGATGAGGATGGCATATTTCGCGACCCTATTCGTCTTGCTGTAGCTATCTACCGTGCGCACAAATTCGGTTCCGAAATAATATGAATTAGGGGCATATTGACGTCCTATCCAACTCTGCGGATAATTCCTGTTCAAATGGCTGACCTCCCAATGGGCAGTGAAGCCCTCTTCATCAGATTCGTATTTCTGAGTAGCGAAACTCCCCTCAAAATTTGGTTCGGTCCAAGGGGATGCCATACTGAAAGCGCTCTGCTTACCTAGTGGCACTACCGACAGTCTTCTACTGCCTCGCAATCCGGTCGAAAAAGAGAAATTGTATTCCGTCGCCGCTTTCAAATCTACGCTGGTGTGGATGCCGGAGCTGTATATATCATTGGTCACCAGTCCAGAGCTCATGGCCAGAGGCTCTTCATTCCAATTAAAATTGAAGGCCCCTTCTACCCCTCGTAAATCAGAGATGCCAATGTTCACGGTCACCTTCTCCCAGGCAATGTGCTCTGGTAATACCCCGACCTTTTCCCAATCCGGTAAAACGAAGGAACCGCTGATTCCAATATTACTCTTATAAACGATGGCCTCATAGATTCCCAGTGTTCGGGTCTCCGGCAATACCTCAGCATTGCCGACCAAGTTTTCGGGAAGGATGTAGAGGTACTTGCGCGCATAACTGATCTCTTCGCTGCCGTCGGAATTGGTCACTGTATAAGGATCGTCAAAAGGCACGGTAATGTAAGGACCTACGAGCATCTGCTCGCCGCCCCAAACACTGGTCATTTCCGCAATGGCTGAATCTTGGGTAAATTCCCGCTCGCGAATCAGATTCTGAATCAATCCCGCGGGGATGAGTAGCAACAAGGCCAGCACTCCAATGGCTAGCATCTTGAATATGGGTTTCTCGGTAAACTTCATAGTGGTTAATTAATTAGCCATAAAACGCCGGCCCATAACCACACAGTATTCGCAAAATGGTAAGACTTTGTTAAACAAAAAACCCCCTGAACATTTCAGGGGGTTTAAGATCTTACACTGTTTTTCTTCGCTTATCTACCTTCAGTAGCCCGTGCCTCGCGCATAGGGTTTGAGCGACCGTTGCGGTCCCAACGGCTTGTGGCTCCGCGAGAATACACATCAAACTTATTGGGCTCTTGTAGCGCTGGCCAATAGTTGTCCGTACGATCTGTATCTGCCATTTCCAAGAATGGATCCAGCGTAATTTGAACGACCGGCTGTGTGAAGTTGAACCATTTGGTAAACTCATCCTCATTCTTCAGCCATACCTCAGCTGGAATACGAACAACTTCTTCTTGTCCATCCTCTAAGGTGAATCGCAACACCAATGGCATGATCAATCCTCCTTGGTTTTCGAAGGTAAGACCGTAGAAATGGTGACCTGCGTCCAATAGTGCCGCTTCTTCGGCGGTCAATCCATCGCGGTAGCGCTTATAAGCCTCGCGGTCCGCCTCACTCACTGCATATGGATTGTATGAGTTGTAGAAATCACGCGTTTCTGGTACTTCATCCACCATGGTTCGAATGACACTATTGCGAGGTTTGCCGATATGGGCATCTGCCTCCTCTGCCTTTGCTTCTTGGAAAGGCTTTTCAATGTCCGGGTTCTGCGTAGACATTTGGTACCACTGCACATCCTTCAAGGCGATATCCACGTGGTCGGTGGTGTAGAACCACCCGCGCCAATACCAATCCAAATCTACTCCGGACGCATCCTCCATTGTACGGAAGAAATCTGCCGGAGACGGGTGTTTGAATGCCCAGCGACGGCTGTACTCCTTGAACGCATAGTCGAACAGCTCACGACCCATAACGGTTTCGCGAAGAATATTCAAAGCGGTAGCCGGCTTGCCGTAGGCGTTGTTACCAAACTGAAGCACGCTTTCAGAATTTGTCATAATAGGCACCATCTCTTCTTTTGGACCACTCATATAGGGCACAATCTTTTGTGCTGGTCCACGACGTGATGGGTATTCGTGATCCCACTCTTGCTCTGTCAAGTACTGTACAAAGGTGTTCAAACCTTCGTCCATCCAAGTCCATTGGCGCTCGTCAGAATTTATGATCATCGGGAAGAAGTTGTGACCTACTTCGTGAATGATCACCCCAATCATACCGTATTTTGTGCCTTCGCTGTAGGTTCCATCCGCTTCGGGACGACCTCCATTAAAACAGATCATCGGGTATTCCATACCGATCCACTTCGTATGTACCGAGATGGCTTTTTCGTACGGGTAATCCACGGTGAACTTACTATATACCTTAAGAGTGTGTGCCACTACCCGCGTCGAGTACTGCTCCCACAATGGGTTCCCTTCTTTCGGGTAGTAACTCATCGCCATCGTGGTTTTGCCGTTAATATCAACGGCCTGTGCATCCCAAATGAACTTACGAGACGTCGCAAAGGCGAAATCACGAACATTCTCTGCTTCAAAAACCCAAGTCTTAGTGCTTTTCGCTTTATTCTGCTCCGCCTCAACGGCTTCGTCTTGAGTCACGATGATCACAGGGTTATCAAAGCTCTTCTTAGCCTTCGCCAAACGGGCACGCTGTGTAGAAGTAAGTACACGTGAAGCGTTGGTCAACGTACCGGTAGACGCTACTACGTGGTCTGTCGGCACGGTGACACTCACTTTATAATCACCAAAAGGCAAGGTAAACTCCCCTTGTCCCAGGAATTGCTTGTTCTGCCACCCTTCCACATCGTTGTACACGGCCATGCGTGGGAAGAATTGGGCAATGGTGTAGAGGTAGTTGTCGTCCTCTTTAAAGTATTCGTAACCCGAACGGCCACCAATATCCATGCGGTCGTTGATATTGAACCACCACTTAATCTTGAAGCTGAACGACTGGCCCTTACGCAATGGTGAAGGCAGGTCCACACGCATCATGGTATTGTTGATGGTGTAACGCAAGTTGCTGCCAGAAGTGGTTTGTACGTAATCTAATTTGAAGCCGCCGTCAAAATCATAGAATTGATTGTTCTTCAACTGATTGAAAGCCGTCTGTGGCGTTCCAGTACGTTCGTTGAAGATCCCGCCCGTTTTAATTTGCTGCGTCATGCTGTTTTGGGCGCGCATGTTTTGGTCTAATTGGACCCACAAATAGCGAAGCTCATCCGGACTATTGTTGGTGTAGGTAATCGTTTCCTCACCGTAAATACGCTGGGTTTCATCGTCCAAGGTAATGGACATGTTGTAATCCGCCTGCTGCTGGTAATACTCATGACCCGGCGCACCTGAAGCGGTACGGTAAACGTTTGGAGTAGGAAGCTCCTGGCCCAATTGTCTGAATTTCGAAGTATTTACATTCTGTGCCGAGAGGCCAAGGGTGGCTAAGGCAACGAGCGATACTAAAATGCGCTTCATATAGAGGGGTTTTATAAACAAGTTAAAAGGACAATCGTTCCAAAATCATTTGAATACTCAAGGTTAAAATTACCCCGCTAAGCATCCATTTCATGGCTTTGGGATTGCGCCAAATTTTTTCGACTGCCCAATATACAAAAAGCAAGGCCAGAACCACGAGAATTTGGCCTGCCTCAATTCCTAGATTAAACGGAATCCACGCCCACCAAAACGAATCGCTTTGAGCAATGAATGAGTAGTACGATCCAAATCCTAATCCGTGAATCAATCCAAAGATCCCCGAGAGCCACATCGCGCCCTGCACCACCTTGAATCCATTGATCAGGTGATACCCTACCGTCATCGCTATCGTCACGGCAATGCCCAGCTCCACCCACTCACTCGGCGGCCTCAACACTTCTGTAGCAACCAAGGCCAAACTAAGGCTGTGCCCTACGGTGAATGCGGTAATCCACTTCAGGGTAGCCTTCCATTGCCGGAAGGCCAACGGCAGCGTCAAGGCCAATAAAAATAACATATGGTCGTACCCTTCGAAATCCGTAATGTGGCGAATGCCTAGGTTGAAGTAGAACATTTAAAAATTAAAGTTTAAGCGGTAATCATTGCTTTCGCGGCAACTATTGGTCTGTTTACGGCCGTCGTAATGGAAAATCACAATGTTTTCTTGGGAAGGATAAATATCAGCGAGCAGGGTATGTTTTATGGACCAATTCCCACTCAGTGCCTCCAATTCCTTTTCTCCGTACTCCGCCGTGAACAACAAATACACTTCATCCGGACCTCTCGAAGTACCGAAATACTCCACGGCCATCGCTTCTCCGTTCAAATCCAATTGAATGTGCTGCTCAAGGTATTGGCCGTGCAAAGCTGCTCTTTGGTTGGAGTCCAATTGTACATAACGCATCACTTTTTCCTGCAACAACGCATTCATGGCGCGCTCCCAATCGTCGGGAAAGGTTTTCACCACCCCCGTAATTTTTCCTTTTTCTATATCGACATGGAAATCCGTGACGCTCACATAGAACTCATGCCGTACCTTAGTGTGCACAGCCGGGTCTTGGGCTACAGCCCCAGCCCACCAAAACCAAATGACGAGTAAAAATTTCATGTCCGTGAAAATACGCCAATTTTCGACCCAAGCCCTGTCCTTCGCACTGCTATTTGCAGGCCTAACCGCTACCGCCCAAGCCGTGAAAATCCATGAAGGCCCTGCCTTTAAAACCGGAATTTGCGAGCCTTCGATTGCCGTGGACCCCACAAACCCTTCAAACATTTATGCGGGCAGCGTCCTCAACAACTTTTACCAAAGCACCGACGGCGGAACGACTTGGACCACTGAAGCCCTCACCTCTCCCTACGGCGTTTGGGGCGACCCTGTACTGCATGCGGATCGTTCAGGCCGAGTATATTTCTTCCACCTCAGCGACCCTGAAGGCACGAATTGGCGCAGCGACCAAATCCTCGACCGCATGGTTTGTCAGACCAAGGACGGACCGGACGGGACCTTCAACGACGGAAGCTTCACCGCAATCAACGGCAAAAAACACGACAAAGAATGGGTCGCCGAACACCCGACCAAAGGCACCATTGGGTTGAGCTGGACCCAATTCGATTCCTACGGCACCGACAACCCAGATTGCAAGAGCACCATCCTATTCTCTCAGAGCTACGATCAAGGCGAATCCTGGAGCACCCCTGTGATCATCACCGACAGAGCCGGGGATTGCATCGATGATGATGGCACTGCCGAGGGTGCTGTTCCCGCTTATGGGATCAAAAACGCCATGTACGTGGGCTGGGCACTGCGCGACTCCCTCTATGTAAGCAGAAGTCTCGACGGCAAGCACTGGCAAGATGTCCTGGTCAGCACCCAATTTGCCGGATGGTCCCAGAGCTACGATGGCTTCTCGCGATGCAACGGCATGCCCATTACTGTCGTAGACCACTGCCCTTCAAGCCCCTATTACGGACGCATTTACCTCTGCTGGGGCGATCAAGATTACTCCATGGGCGGCGAGGTGTATTTCTCTTTTAGCGACGATGCTGGGGCCAATTGGTCCCCAAAACAATCCATCAGCCCTCAAGGAGGCCAAAGCGACCAATTCCTTCCCTGGCTCACCGTCGACCCTACCACCGGCTACCTCTATGCCGTGTATTACGACCGCAGAGGCCTCGAAGATGCCGCCACCAACACCTACCTCGCCGCATCGCACGACGGCGGAGCAACTTGGACCGAGCAACAAATCAACGATGCCCCCTTCACCCCAAATGATGCCGTCTTCATGGGCGACTACAACCACATCTCTGCCTACGACGGCGTGGTTCGCCCTATTTGGACCGAGCTCAGCCAAGGCAAGAAAAGCGTGTGGACTTACCTATTCAACGAAGCGAAATAACTATGAATCTACTGATTGTCAGCACTTCCACCGTATATGGAAAACCCTACCTGAGCTACCTCGAAAGCGAATGCAAAGATTTCTTTTCCTCCGCCAAGAAAATCCTATTCATTCCCTTTGCACGACCCGGTGGTATGACCCACGACGCCTATACGGCGCGCGCCAAAGAGGTCTTCGAAGCTTGGGGATTTAAGATGCGCGGGGCACATGAATTTGAGACGGCGGAAGAAGGAACGAATTGGGCCGATGGTTTTTTCACCGGAGGCGGCAACACCTTTGTCCTCTGTGATACCATTCGTAACACCGGTTATTTCCATACCATCGATGCGGCAGTACGCGCAGGCAAACCCTATATGGGCACCTCAGCCGGCTGTAACCTGACAGGCATCAGCATTTGCACCACCAACGACATGCCCATCGTATACCCTCCAAGCTTTGATGCATTCGGCTGGGTCCCCTTCAACATCAACCCGCATTACCTCGATCCCGTAGAAGGCAGCACACACATGGGAGAAAGCCGCGAAACACGGATCAAAGAGTTCCATCACTTCAACGACCAACCTGTCATTGGCCTACGCGAAGGGTCTTGGATCCGAGTTCATGGCGAGCACATGGAGCTCAAGGGCGAGCATACGGCGCGAGTATTCCGCAAGGGAGAAGCGGCGGTGGAAGTGGAGAATTTTCTATATCTTCCCCTGACCAATTAACCCTCGATTAAATCATGCGAAAGTTTATTGTAATAGTTGTCTCCGCTGTTTTATTTGCGCCGAATGTTTCGGCCCAATTGAAGTGGTCCTTCGAAACAAGTGTAGAAGAATCATTCATCTTAGGAGACCGACTCCCCTCGTTTAATCCTATCTCAATAAACGATCTAGCTAATAATAGCGGCGTACGAGTTGGAACTAAAGTCAATTTCAACGATAAATACTTTGGACGTGTTAGTCTAGGTGTTGTTGAAGCTGGTAGGATTGGCTATTATCAAACAAAATTAGTGCCCGTTGAGTTGGCCGGAGGACTGCAATTCTATTCTATGGGAAACAGCCCAAAGCTTCCTTTGAACTGGAATGCAGATTTGTCGATAGGCTCGAGTTTCATTCGCGCTCAAAGCTCAACATATAATCGTACTGGAAACAACTCATTATCGGAGAACATTGGAATGGGACTTAGCCTCGATGTAATGCAAACACAACAAGCATTAATTTCAATTGGCTATCGACACTATTTCTTTTGGGGCGACAATCTCGATGCCTTACAAGAAAAAGGCGGCATGGACCAATTGAGTCGATGGTATTTAAATTCAAGTTTCGATTTATCCGGCTCCAATAGTGGAAGTTTATCAGACAATGGCATATATAAGTTTCTCGAAAGCGTTTCTTGGTATACTTCAGTTGAAGAATCCTTCGTAATTGGTGATCAATTTTCTTCACTAAATCTGCTGAATCTATCTAACGCCGCGAATAATAGTGGTATAAGAACTGGTATTTCAACCAATGTAAACGAGAAATTTGGTTTGGAAGCATCATTTGGTGTCGTAGGATCGGCTCGATTAAACGGCTTTTCAACAAATCTTATTCCCGTAGAACTTCTTGGGAGATACAGTTTTTATTCAATGGGCAAAAGCGACAGGTTCCCGTTGACTTGGTCCGGTGAAGTAGGCCCGGGAATTTCACTGGTAAGATCTCAGACTTCAACAAATAATCTTAAAGGACTAAATTCAGTATCCAATAGTTTGACTGTAGGCCTATCATTAGACATATTCACAATTGATGGTAATGATTTAGCTATTGGATATCGTCACACTTTTTATGGCGACGATAATATTGATGGCCTAATCACACAAGGCGGAGTAGATCAATTGAGTCGATGGCAACTAAGCTACAGAATTAACTTACTATCAAAAGCTATTGAAAAAGACCCTATTATAGAACTCAATGAATCTGAGTTAATACTTGAGAAGAAGGAGGAGAAAAAGGACAAAAAACAAATTGATAAAAGCGATAAGAAATCTCTTCGTGAAAAACTCAAGAGAAACAAATCAACTAATCAAAAAGAAGAAAAACCAGAAAAAAGAGGAAGGCGCAAAACTAAAGCTCGAAAACAGGACCAACCTAAGACGAAAAAGACAGTTAAGGAAAGAATTGCCGCTATTAGAGAATTAAACAAAACCACTCTAAAAGAAACCATTGTTGAGACTGAGTCATTAGAGGATAACGTTAGTGAGGATCGATTTAGCCACATGGATAGCATTCCTGAATCTATTCCTCAGAACAACCTTGGTATAGAGGAAACGGTTGAGGCAAGTGATATTAGCGCCCCTTCTTCCAAAGAGAATGATATCAGCATTGGCAATGATCAAATCGTAAAAGAGCCTCTTGGTGCCAACTCGAACGTTGAAAAGCGTCTTGAATCGATGTCTGGCGAAATTGCAGAATTGAAGAGTCTCATTAAATCACTCCTATCTAATAACGGTGTAGAAGTAGTCGATAAGAAAAATGATAATCAAGAAACAATTGAAAAGCTTAAATCTCTTTCACAGGAAATTGAAACGATTCTGAAATCCCTTGAAGGTGGTGAAGAGAATAGGCCTGAGAATACGGTGAGTACTTCTGTTCCATCGAAACCTGTTGAGCCTACAAAAAAGGAAACACCGCTGCCCAAGCCAGATTTCAAAGAGATTAATGTCTCTAAGAAAAATCAATTGTCGAGAAAGGATGGTTACGCCATCATATTAAAAACTTTCGATACCGCTGAGGAAGCACAAGAATATGCAAGTAAAATCCCTGGATCACTTGGAAAACCATTCGTATGGGAGCTAATTCCGCTAAAAAAATACCGAGTAGTTCTTGGAGTGTATACAGATAACTATGAAATGCTCTACAAAGTAGAGGAAATGAAGTATTATGGTTATTCACCCTGGGTAACTCGTTGGTACTAATTCTTGTTAACCCGCCTCAATTGGCGGGTTTTTTTTGCCCTAATAAACCGTAAATTTGTGGCCACAACACACGCTATGAAGAAGACAGCATTGATAGTCCTCGACGGATGGGGACGCGCCGACAACCCCGAGGTCAGCGCCATCGATAAGGCACACACTCCGTTTGTGGATAGCCTATATGAAAACTACCCTCAGACCTGGATCAAAACCAGTGGCCTAGATGTAGGTCTTCCCGAAGGACAAATGGGAAATTCCGAAGTAGGACATATGAACCTCGGTGCGGGTCGTGTGGTGTACCAAGATTTGGTAAAAATCAACTTGGCCGCCGAGAATGGAGATTTCGCAGAAGATTCAACCCTCCAAGAGGCACTTGCCTATGCCAAAGCCAATAATAGCAAGATTCACTTGCTTGGGCTGGTCAGTAATGGCGGTGTTCATGCCCACCTCAACCACGCCAAGGCCTTGTGTAGCTGGTTGTTTGCCGAAGCTTTCGAGAACGTTTATGTACACGCTTTTACAGACGGACGTGATTGCGACCCACAAAGCGGATTGGGATTCTTGACAGATTTAACCGACCACATGGCCCAGACTACGGGAACCTTGGCCACTTTTGTCGGACGTTACTATGCAATGGACCGCGACCAACGCTGGGAGCGTGTCGCAAAGGCCTACCATTGTATGGTCAACAGCGAAGGCGCCACGACATTAGACCCACTGGCAGCCATTCAAGCCAGTTACGATGCCGGCATTACTGACGAATTCATGGAACCACACGTATGTGTGAACCACTTGGGTCAGCCTGTAGCTAAGATTGAGGCCAATGATGTGGTCATCATGTTCAATTTCCGCACTGACCGCGGCCGCGAAATCACCCAAGCCTTGAGCCAACAGGATTTCCACGAGCAGAACATGCACGCCTTGCCCCTGCACTACGTAACCATGACGAGCTATGACGAGACGTTTAAAAATGTAAACGTCGTATTCCGCAAGGACAACTTGGTCAATACCATTGGCGAAGTGCTGGAAGCCGCAGGAAAGACACAGATTCGTATTGCGGAAACTGAGAAATACCCACACGTCACGTTCTTCTTCTCCGGAGGACGTGAAAAACCATTTGAAGGCGAAAGCAGATTGCTATGCCCCTCCCCTAAAGTGGCCACCTACGATCTACAGCCTGAAATGAGCGCCGGAGATATCCGCGACGCCATTGTACCAAAGCTACAGGAAGGCGCGACGGATTTCATCTGTTTGAACTTCGCAAACCCAGATATGGTCGGTCACACAGGAGTTATGGAAGCGGCAATTAAGGCCTGTGAAACGGTGGATTCTTGCCTGCAATCTGTGGTTGAAGCTGGATTAGGGTCCGATTATCAATTCATTATCTTGGCCGACCACGGTAACGCCGATTGTATGGTGAACGAAGACGGTTCGCCGAACACCGCTCACACAACCACCGTAGTCCCTTGCTTCTTGGTCGGCAGCAGTGCCGAAGAATTTACCATGAATGAAGGACGCCTAGGCGATATTGCACCCACGTTATTGGCCTTGATGGGCGTTGCCCAGCCAGAGGAAATGACCGGGTTGAACTTATTGAATCCAAAAGGATGATCAAATACAAAAACGCGGAAGAAATTGAATTGATGCGTGAAAGCGCACAATTGGTCAGTAAGACCCTTGGGATGCTTGCACCCTTATTGGTCCCAGGAGCCATTCCGCTTGAGCTTGATAAGAAGGCTGAGGAATTCATCCGCGATCACGGCGGCATCCCAGGGTTCTTGGGCATGTACGATTTCCCCAACACCCTTTGTATGTCTCCAAATGCCCAAGTCGTACATGGCATCCCTGGCAAAACGCCACTTCAAGAAGGCGACATCATGTCTGTAGACTGTGGGGTATTGATGAACGGATTCTATGGAGATCACGCCTATACCTTCCCTATCGGTGAAGTAGATGCGGATACAGCACGCCTGCTAGAGGATACAAAAGCTTCTTTATATGCAGGTATTCGCGAAGTAAAAGCAGGCAATCGCGTCGGTGATATTGGCGCGGCCATTCAAGAATATACCGAAAGCAGAGGCTATGGAGTGGTTCGCGAACTCGTAGGTCACGGCCTCGGAAAGCAAATGCACGAAGAACCACAAGTGCCCAATTACGGCAAACGCGGTCGTGGCAAAAAGATTCAAGAAGGATTAGTCATCGCCATCGAGCCCATGATCAACCTCGGCACCCAGCGCATTAAACAACTCCCGGACGGATGGACCATCCTTACCGCAGATGGAAAAAACAGTGCACACTTCGAACACGATGTAGCTGTAGTAAATGGACAACCTGAAATCCTCAGTACCTTCCAGTACATTTATGATGCCTTGGGCATGGAACCGGCGGAATACGAAAAACTATGATCTCACGCATAATGAAATGGGCCCTAGCCAAGGTCCCTCGTCCCCTACTGATCAGACTGAGCTATTTGGTCCAATGGGTGGCACCGGTCATCTTTAAAGGCAACAAATTCGTAGACCCCATTGACGGTCGTGGATATAGCCGCTTCTTTCCCTACGGATACGGCAATAACCAACGTGAAAACGCGCTTTGCCCGGGTACCAACAGCCTTGAGCGTCACCGCTTGCTATGGCTGTACCTGAAAGACTACACGGACTTTTTAACGCGTCCACAAAAACTCTTGCACATTGCCCCTGAACAATGTTTCTATGGCCGATTCCGCAAGATGAAACACCTCAACTACACCACTGCGGACCTATTCTCTCCCTTGGCAGATCTTCGCTTTGATGTGCAAAACATCCCCATCGAGGACAACACTTACGATACCATCTTCTGCAACCATGTTCTAGAGCACGTGGACAGTGACCACCAAGCGATGGTAGAACTTCATCGAATCCTCAAGCCAGGCGGCCTAGCCATCATGCAAGTGCCACTGGACCCGGATTACGAAAAAACAGACGAAGATATCACCATCAAAGATCCCGCAGAGCGCGAGCGTAGATTCCGTCAATACGACCACGTCCGCCTCTATGGGCAAGATTACCCGGATCGCCTAAAAGCGGCAGGGTTTAAGGTTACTGTTTTTGATGCAGAAAAGGAATTGCCAAGCGGCTTCTTCGAGAAGTATGCTCTGCCTAAGCGTGAGATGCTTTACGTTTGTACGAAGTAGTGGATTTGAGTTCTCGCGCTTATTTCGAGGCACGAAATTTTCAGGAGAGGCATGGACCTACGAGTGTTTAGGAGTGGTGAGCGAGATGCGAGTTTTTGGGAGATAATTTTTCTGATCGATGATTCATCCGTGTACGAGGTTCCCTTAGTAAATTCTGATTTTAGACCATAAAAAAACCCGTGCTCACGCGCGGGTTTTTCTTTTCTATCCTACCGGGAGATTATTTCAACCAACCAGCAATCATATCTTGCATTTTCTCCTCTTCTTCTTGAGCCAATACTGGATCCACTAGGATTCGGCCACTGTGCTCATCGATCATGATTTTCTTGCGCTGTGCAAGCTCCATTTGACGTTGTGGAGGAATCACAAAGAACGAACCGGCAGAAGCACCACGCTCTACACTCACTACCGCCAACTTGTTTTTAGTTGCGCTGCGAATACGGTCGTAAGCTTTTACCAATCTATCTTCAATAGTAGCCTTAGTTTCATCGCTCTTGGCCAACAACAGATCTTCTTCCTTCTGTGTCTCAGCCATGATACTGTCTAACTCTGCTACTTTATGCTTCAAGTGATCTGTGCGCTCAGCCAATCTTTCTTCGCTAGCACCATTCACTTCTTTCTTGCTATCAATTTTCGCGCTGTATTCTTTGATGCGCTTGTCAGCCAATTCGATTTCCAACTCTTGGTACTCGATTTCCTTAGCAATGGCTTCGAACTCACGGTTGTTGCGCACCTGCTCTTGGTCTTTCGTGTACTTGGCAATCTTTTCAGCACATTCGGCCTTCAAGTTTTGCTTCTCGTTGATATCGTTCTCAAGATCTGCAATCTCGTTGTTCACCTTATCGATGCGAGTTTCCAAACCAGCTACTTCGTTTTCCAAATCTTCTACTTCCAATGGAAGTTCACCGCGCAATGCGCGAATCTCGTCGATACGACGGTCAATGATTTGCAAATCGTAAAGAGCTCTTAGCTTATCTTCTACGCTTAATTCTTTCGCCTTCTTAGCCATACTAATAGTACTGTATAGGATTTGTGTTGACCTCAGTTTTGAGAACCGCAAATTTAGGGAAATTTTTCTCAATGAAGTCAGCAATTAAGTCGATTGTAAATTGCTCACTTTCAAAATGTCCGACATCTAAGATGCTGATTTTCCCATCGGCATCGAAGAACTGGTGGTATTTGTAATCCGCAGTGATGAAAACATCCGCGCCAGAGGCCATCGCAGCACCCA
>Ga0181570_10002910_pt1 | contig 13323 bp, 13 predicted proteins | sample 101ome_18_FD_148667 | JGI IMG/M metagenome (GOLD analysis project Ga0181570, IMG submission 148667) | Coastal salt marsh microbial communities from the Groves Creek Marsh, Skidaway Island, Georgia - 101406AT metaG (spades assembly) | ecosystem: Environmental > Aquatic > Marine > Intertidal zone...
AAATTTTTAAAAAATAAAAAAATAAAAAAAGATTTTTTTTATAAAAATAAAAAGATCATAATAGAAATAGGATGTGGTACTGGGGAAAATTTACTTCATTTAGCCAGAAAATATAAAAAAAATAAAATTATTGGTATTGAGCCTTTTAAAAACGGACTAGCCAATATTGCGCATAGATGCTTAGAAGAAAAAATCAAAAATGTATATTTATTCCCAAATATTTTTGAACAATTTAGCAAGTTGTATAAAAATTATAAATTTAATAAATGTTTTATATTTTTCCCAGATCCATGGCCAAAAAAAAGACACCACAAAAGAAGATTAATTAATCATTATTTTATATTTGAAATTTTAAGGCATTGCTCTTTAAGAGGGTCAATCTTTTTTGGGACAGATAACGTTCATTATTTTGAAGAAGTAAAAAAAATTGTTAAAAAGATAAAAAAAATTGATTATAAAATATTGAAAAAAACACCTACAATTCAAACAAAATATCATAAAAGAGCATTAAAACTTCAGAATAATGTTAATTTTTTAAAGATTGATAAAACGTCAATTATCGTTTAATTACTTGTTAAATTGTAAATTCTAAAATGGGCTTTAGCCCATTTTTTTTTACATGAAATAAAAAAATGCTTAATAATAGAATTGATAGTACAGAACTTATAAGAATAGCTGATGCAGTAGCTACAGAAAAATCTATTGATAAAGATTTGGTCCTTTCTTCGATGGAGACAGCAATAGAAAAAGCTGCGAGAACTCGCTACGGATCGGAAAATGATATTTACGTAAGTATTGATCGACAAACAGGGATTATAGAACTTGGTAGAAAACTTAAAGTTGTAGAAAAGGTTTTGGAAAGTCACTCAGAAATAAGTTTGGACGAAGCAAAAAAACAAAAACCAGAAATTGAATTAGGTCAAGAAATAAAAGAAGAATTGCCTCCAATAGATTTTGGAAGAATAGCTGCCCAGACTGCAAAACAAGTCATATCTGTTCAAATACGTGATGCAGAAAGAGATAGACAATTTAATGAATTCAAAGACAAGGTTGGTGAAATTTTAAGTGGTATTGTAAAAAGATCAGAATTTGGAAATATTATTGTAGATTTGCAAAAATCAGAAGCAATAATTAGAAGAGAAGAATTAATACCAAGAGAAAATTTAAAAAATGGCGATAGAATAAAGGCATATTGCTATGATGTGAGAAGAGAAAATAAAGGACCTCAAATTTTTTTATCAAGAGCTCATCCTCAGTTTTTAGCTAAATTATTTCAACAAGAAGTACCTGAAATTTACGAAGGTACAATATCAATTAAATCAGTAGCAAGAGATCCTGGCAGTAGAGCTAAAATATGTGTTCAATCCAAAGATAGCTCAATTGATCCTGTAGGAGCATGTGTAGGTATGAGAGGAAGTAGAGTACAAACAATTGTCAATGAGCTACAAGGCGAAAAAATTGATATCATTAATTGGATAGATGATATTGGTTCATTAGTAATAAGTTCTCTATCGCCTGCAGAGGTTATCAAAGTTGTTTTGGATCAAGAGAATAGAAGAGTTGAAGTTGTAATAGACGAAAACAACTTGAGCAAAGCAATCGGTAGAAGAGGACAAAACGTAAGGTTAGCCTCTAAATTATTAGATTATGAAATCGATATATTAACAGATAAAGAAGAATCTGAAAAAAGACAAAGTGAATTTAAAGAAAATTCTTCTAAACTAGTTAAAAATTTAGAAATTGATACAACTATGTCACAACTTTTAGTCTCAGAAGGTTTTAGTTCTGTAAGAGATATAAGTAACGCAGATATAAATGACTTTTTAAAAATAGATGGTTTTGATGAAGATACCGCAAAAGAACTTCAGGAAAGAGCAAAAGAATTTTTAGAGGAAGAAGAAAAAGAAATTGCCAATAAAGTTCAAGAATTAGGAATCGAAGAAGATTTGGCTAACCATAAAGGTTTAACATTAGGAATGCTTTTAACTTTAGGAGAAGAAAATATCAAAACTCTTAAAGAATTTGCCGAGCTATCAACCGATGAGATTATTGGTGGATATGATGAAATTAAAGGGAAGAGAGAAAAATTTGATGGAATTTTAGAAGAATTTGATATTCCAAGAAAAGATGCTGAGGATTTGATTATGCGTGCTAGAAAAAAAGTATTTAATTTTTAACAATGTATTTCGGGGTAAAAAATGAGCAAAGAAAAGAAAAAAAAATTAACCTTAAAGAACTTCAAAGGTACACCTCGTAAATTTAATGATAGTAGTACAAAATCGTCAGGTAAAGTTGTAGTAGAAAGAAAAAGCAATAACTTTAAAAAAAGCTCAAAACCAAGTTTTCAAAAGAAACCTTTTGCAAAACCATTCGCTCCAAAGATAACTCTTCCAACAGAAGAAAAACAAAAAAATGCAAAAGAGTGGGCCAAAAAAAAAATCCAAGAGGAATTACATAAAGGTAAGAAAAAATCAGAAAAAAAGACAGATACTAAGAGAAGGAATTATAAACTTACATTAAGCAGAGCGTTATCAGACGATGATACTTTAGAGCGTCAAAGAAGCTACGCATCTGTAAAAAGAGCTAGAGAAAAACAAATTAAAAAAACTGATGATGTAGAAGAAGAATTACAAAAAATTACCAGAGATGTAAACATACCTAACGTAATAACGATCCAAGAGTTAGCTAATCGAATGGCAGAAAAGTCTAGCTCAATAATTAAATTTTTATTATCAAAAAATGTAAAAGTAACTGTAAATCATAGTATTGATGCTGATACCGCGGAATTTATTGTAGGAGAATTTGGACACAATGCAATTAGAGGTGATGTTAAAGAAGATGAAATTAAGAAAATTGTTGATAGTCAAAAAGATCAAAAAGGCAAAGATCCCAGACCACCTGTTGTTACCGTTATGGGTCACGTTGATCATGGAAAAACTTCATTATTAGATGCGTTAAGAAAGGCAGATGTTGTATCAACAGAACATGGTGGTATTACACAGCATATTGGAGCTTATCAAGTTGCAGTTAATGAAAAACAACTAATTACATTTATAGATACACCAGGACATGCTGCATTTACTGAAATGCGTGCAAGAGGGTCTAAAATAACAGATATAGTTATACTGGTTGTAGCAGCTAATGATGGTATTAAACCACAAACTATAGAGGCAATTCAACATTCAAAAGCAGCAGGAGTTCCTATTATCGTTGCAATTAATAAATGTGATTTACCGGGTGTAGATACAACAAAAGTAAAAAACCAACTGCTTGAACACGAATTAATAGTAGAAGAGATGGGTGGTGATGTATTGTGTACTGAAATTTCATCAACAAAAAAAACTAATTTAGATAAATTAAAAGAAAATATTTTGCTTCAATCTGAATTATTAGATTTAAAATCAAACAAAGATAGTCTTGCTAAAGGGGTAGTAATTGAGTCGAGATTAGATAAAGGCAAAGGTCCAGTTTCCACCGTATTAGTAACTACAGGTACATTAAAAAGAGGCGATACTTTTGTGAGTGGTACAACTAAGGGTAAAGTCAGAGCAATGTTTGATTATAATAATAAACAAATTAACGTTGCAGAACCTTCTACACCTGTTGAAGTAATTGGTTTTGAAAATGTGAATAGTGCAGGTGACGACTTTATTGTGCTAAATGATGATAATAAAATTGCAGAAATAATAGATTTTAGAAAAACAGAAAAAAATCAAAAAAATTTAAACAATACTAGTGATAAAGATGATATTTTTGGAAATGTATCAAAAGGGGATACTATAAATGTGGTTGTGAAAGCAGATGTGCACGGATCTTTAGAAGCTATTACGGCTGCATTCATGAAAATTGAAGTTGAAAATATTAAACCAAAAATTATTTTATCAGCAGTAGGACCAGTTACAGAAACAGATGTTACATTAGCAAAAGCTTCAAATGCAAAAATTTTAGGATTTAACGTGAGACCCAATAAAGAAGCAAAAGAATTAGCAAATAGTTACAAAATGGAAATTAGTTACTTTAATATTATTTACGAAGCTATTGATTTTATAGAAAAAACAATAAAAGGAACTTTAGAGCCTCAAACGAAAGAGGAAAATATTGGTCAATGTGAGATTTTAGAAATATTTAATGTATCTAAAGCAGGAAAAGTTGCAGGAGTAAAAGTTACGCAAGGTGAAGTAAGGAATAATTCTGATGCAAGATTAATAAGAGATGGTTCTGTAGTGTATACAGGTAAGATAGGAAGTTTATTTAGAGAAAAAAATGAAGCAAAAGAAGTTAAATCAGGTTTAGAATGTGGATTAACTATTAAGGATTTTTTAGATTATAAAAAAGGCGACATAATAGAAGTTTTTCAGACGGTTACTATTGAAAGAGAGTAGTAGTGAAAGTAAATGAGCAACCATTTAGCCAAAGGCAACTTAAGGCTGGTGAGAATTTAAAAAAAATTCTTGCAAGATTATTTATCCAAAAAAATATAACTTTACCTGAAATAGATACAAAATTAATTACTATCACTGAAGTAAGAATTTCTCCAGATTTTAAATATGCAAAAATTTTTTTTATGCCATTAGCTGGAAAAAATATTGATACATTTGCAAAAATTCTAAATGAATATGCGTTAGAAATAAAAAAAACAGCATCTAAAGAATGGACGGCAAAGTTTATGCCAAATCTTAATTTTGTAATTGATCAATCTTTTGATTATGCAGAAAAAATTGAAAACTTATTACTAAAAGATAAAAAATGATGATTAATGGATGGATAAATCTTTATAAACCAAAAGGATATACGTCTACCTATTGTTTAAATTTGTTAAAAAAAACATTTAAAATTAAAAAATTGGGATTTACAGGTACTCTAGATCCAATGGCAGAAGGTGTATTGCCTATTGCTATTAATGAAGCGACTAAAACAATTGGTTTAGTTAATAAGTCTAGGAAAAGATATTTTTTTCAAGTTAAATGGGGTGAACAAACGAATACTTTCGATTCTGAAGGAGATGTAACCAATAGTTCAGAAAAAATACCAGATTTAAATAGTATAAAAGAGAAAGTAAAAAAATTTATTGGAAAAATTTATCAAACACCTCCAATTTTCTCAGCTAAAAAGATTAATGGAAAAAGAGCCTATCAGTTAGCAAGAAACGGTATTGAGATAAAATTAAAAGAGGTTGAAAAAAATATTTTTGGACTAAGAGTTGTCAATTATGATTTTGAAAATAAAACAACATCTTTTGTTTTAAACTGTGAAAGTGGCACTTATGTTAGAAGTTTAGCTAATGATTTAGCTTTGAGTTTAAACAGTTATTGTCATTGTATTCAAATTATAAGATTGAGAGATGGATTTTTCTCTCGAAAAAATTCATATCCGTTAAAAAGCCTAATAAATAACAATAATTTTGAATATTTTTCTAAATACTTACTTGATATTAAGTCCGTTTTATATCATATACCCTCAATTGAAATTAACGATAAAAAATTAAGGCTTATAAAAAACGGTATGAAAGTAAGCATGTTGGAAGAAGTTGGTACTAAAGAGTATAAAGAAATTCTAGCAGATTATCATCAAAACGTTGTTGCTTTAGGATCCATGAAAAATGGAATTTTTTATCCTAAAAGGATTTTAAATATTAATGAGTAAAAAAGACTTAGATAAAAGCAAAGTAATAAAGATGCTCCAAAAATCTGATAAAGATGTAGGGTCATCAGAAGTACAAATTGGTATTTTAACTGAGAGAATTAAATATTTAACAGAACACTTTAAAAATAATAAAAAAGACAAGCACTCAAATACTGGATTAAGTAAGTTAATCATTAGAAGGAAAAAACTTTTAGATTACTTAAATAAAAGAGAACCAACCTTATATAAAAAAGTGATTGAGCAGCTTGGACTAAGAAAATAGTTGGAGCTACTTCATGTTTAACATTGTAAAAAAAGAAATCGACTGGGCAGGAAAAAAATTATCAATTGAAACGGGAAAAATTGCACGTCAAGCTGACGGAGCGGTGATCTTAAGATGGGGTGATACAGTTATCATTTCTACTGCAGTAGCATCAAAAAAAGCTAATCCCGATACAGATTTTTTTCCATTAACTGTTAATTATCAAGAAAAATTTTATGCTGCTGGTAAAATTCCAGGTGGATATTTTAAAAGAGAAGCAAGACCGACAGAAAGTGAAACTTTAATTTCAAGATTAATTGATAGGCCAATCAGACCATTATTTCCAGATCAGTTTAGAAATGAAACTCAAGTTCTAACCACGGTAATATCATATGATAAAGAGTGCGATCCTGACGTCTTGGCAGTGATTGCAAGTTCCGCGGCATTAAGTATTTCAGGTTTGCCTTTTCAAGGTCCTGTAGCTGCGTCTAAAGTTGGATTAATTGAGGATCAATTTGTTTTAAATCCTTCTAAAGAGAATGTTAAAAATTCTAAATTAGAATTAGTCGTAGCTGGTACCAAAGAAGCAGTTTTAATGGTTGAGTCTGAAGCATCAGGATTAACAGAAGCACAAATGCTTGATGCGGTTAAGTTTGGTCACGAGAATTTTTTACCAGTAATTAAATTAATTGAGGATTTAGCTAATGAAGCAAGCAAACCAAAATGGGAAGTAGAAGAAAAAGATTACTCAGAATTAAAATCTAAAATTTCTGCTGAAGTTAAAGATCTTTTAGTAAAAGCTTTTTCAGAGAAAGAAAAAAAACAAAGATCTTCAATGATTGGAGAAGCTTCTGAAAAAGTAGAAAAGCTTTTTGAAGGAGATGAAACTTATACAAAAGTAGAAATTAAAGATCAGTTAAAATCTTTAGAAAAAGATATTGTTAGAACAAAAATCTTAAAAGAAAAATCAAGGATTGATGGTAGAAAATTAGATCAAGTTAGAGCTATATTATGTGAAGTGGGAATCATTCCTAGGGCTCATGGATCATCATTGTTTACTAGAGGCGAAACTCAAGCAATTGTAGCTACCACTTTAGGTACATCTGATGATGAACAAAGATTTGAAAGTTTGGATGGAATGCAAAAGTCTAGATTTATGCTTCATTATAACTTCCCTCCCTTTTCAGTTGGAGAAGTAGGTAGAGTTGGTGGAACTGGAAGAAGAGAAATTGGTCATGGAAAATTAGCGTGGAGAGCAATTAATGCTGCGCTACCAAAGCATGAAGATTTCCCTTATACAATTAGAATTGTATCAGATATCACTGAATCCAACGGTTCATCTTCAATGGCAACCGTTTGTGGTTCATCAATGGCTTTAATGCATGCCGGTGTTCCGATTGCAAAACCTATTGCGGGTATTGCAATGGGTTTAATTAAAGAAGGAAAAGAGTTTTCAGTGTTAAGTGATATTCTAGGTGATGAAGATCACCTTGGTGATATGGATTTTAAAGTTGCTGGTTCTGCAGATGGAATTACTTCACTTCAAATGGATATTAAGATTAACGGAATTACATTTGAAATTATGGAGAAAGCTTTAGAGCAAGCTAAAAAAGGTAGATTAGATATTTTAAAAGAAATGGCAAAAGCTATTAAAGAATCAAATAAAGAATTATCTCAGTACACTCCTAGAATGGAAAAAATTCAGGTGGATAAAAAAGATATTGCAACAGTCATTGGTAAAGGTGGGGCAAATATTAGAGAGATTGTAGAAGTCTCTGGAGCTAAAGTTGATATTAATGACAATGGAGAAGTTACAGTTTCAGCTGCGGATCAAGAAACTAGAGATAAAGCAATTCAAATGATTAATTCATTAATTGAAAAACCAGAGGTTGGAAAAATTTATTCAGGAAAAGTTGTAAAAATTATGGACTTTGGTGCTTTTGTTAATTTCTTAGGTAAGCAAGATGGTTTGGTTCATATTTCTCAACTAGCAGCTAAGAGAGTAGAAAAAGTTTCTGACGTTGTTAAAGAAGGTGACGAAGTAAATGTAAAAGTTATCGGATTTGACAGAGGAAAAGTAAAATTATCTATTAAAGAAGCTTTAAATTCATAACTTTAATAAATTTTTATAATTTCTTATTTTATATTAATTAATAATTTTTCGATTTTGGGCATTTTTGTTGAGAGTAAAAATCCATAATTTTGATCTTAGCATTTGGATCAGTATCTTCATAATAGCAAATAAATTTATAACCTTGTTTATACATTCGGTGATCACTAGAGAGCCTATCTTCTCGTGAAAGAACATAATAATGATTATCAGTATTACTATCTTTTACTTTATCACCAACATTTGCACAGTAACTAATAACTATTAGAAATAGAAAAAAATAAATTAAGTACTTTAAAAGCTTCACGAATTTATTTTATCATTATTAATTTTTTTTTAAAAGTATTAGCTATGACATATTTTTAGGATCAGGCATACCTACTTTGTTATAACCTGCGTCCACATAATGTATTTCACCAGTAACACCTCCAGCTAAGTCGCTTAGAAGATATAAAGCTGAATTTCCAACATCATCAATATTCACATTACGTTTTAAAAAAGAATGGTCTTCATTCCATTTGTATAAAAACTTAGCATCACCAATCGCAGATGCTGCAAGGGTTTTAATAGGACCAGCGCTTATCGCATTGACTCTAATACCTTTTTTACCAAGATCTCTAGCTAAATATTTTGTACTAGTCTCTAGCGCAGATTTACAAACTCCCATTACATTATAGTTTGGAATTGTCTTTGTAGACTCGTAAGTTAAAGTGATCATACTTCCACCTTCTTTCATCAAAGGCGCAGCTTCTTTAGCTACTTCTGTAAAAGAAAAACATGAAATAAGCATACTTCTTAAAAAGTTATCTCTTGTTGTATTTAAATATTCTCCAGATAATTCAGATTTATCTGAAAAGGCAACAGCATGAACAACAAAATCTAATCCGCCCCATTTTTTTTTAATTTCTTGAAAAGTATTTACGATTTGATCTTTATTTTCGACATTACAATCTAATGTGAATTTAGATCCTAAAGACTCTGCTAATGGCACTACTCTTTTTTTTAAAGCATCACCTACATAAGTAAATGCTAACTCAGCACCGTGTTCAGCTAATTTTTTTGAGATACCCCAAGCAATAGATCTATCATTTGCAACACCCATGATTAGACCTTTTTTACCTTTTAAGAGCATTTTAAACCTTTTCAAAAACTAAAGTTGAATTTGTACCGCCAAAACCAAAGCTATTTGACATGACACAATTTAATTCTTTTTTTTCTACTTTTCTTAAGATTGGCAAGTCTTTTGCTTTATCATCTAAATTTTCAATGTTTGCTGACTCAGCCATAAAACCATGTTCCATCATAAGAAGACAAAAAACTGCTTCCTGAGCTGATACAGCGCCCAATGAATGACCTGTTATTGATTTTGTTGAACTCATTTGAGGAACATCGTTTCCGAATGTCTCTTTAATTGCCTCTAATTCTTTAACATCTCCAATTGGTGTAGATGTTCCATGAGTATTAATGTAATCAACTTTACCATTTCTTTTTGTAGACAAAGCCATTTTCATACATCGTACCGCCCCTTCTCCTGATGGCTGAACCATATCATATCCGTCAGAGGTTGCTCCGTAACCGGTAATTTCTGCATAAATTTTTGCTCCTCTTGCTTTTGCTTTTTCCATTTCTTCTAAAACTAAAACAGCAGCCCCACCTGCAATTACAAATCCATCTCTATCTGCATCATATGCTCTTGATGCTTTATCTGGAGTATCATTTCTTTTTGAAGATAGTGCTGGCATAGCATCAAACATTGCAGACATACCCCATTCCAATTCTTCACCTCCACCAGCAAAAATAATATCTTGCTTTCCAGATTGAATTAGTTCCATTCCATTTCCTATACAGTGAGCACTAGTGGCACAAGCAGAGCTTATTGAATAATTAATACCTTTTATTTTAAATGGTACAGCCAAAGTTGCAGAACATGTGCTTGACATGGTTCTTGGAACAATTAATGGCCCCATTTTTTTTGGCGATGATTTTCTAGTAGTATCTACTGCGTGAATAACATTCTTTATTGACGGTCCACCGGAGCCAATAACAATACCAGTTTTAATATTGCTTATATCTTTTTCCTCAAGCCCTGAATTTTTAATAGCTTCCTTCATGGCTATATAAGCATATGCAGATCCATCACCCATGAACCTTTTTTCTTTACGTTCTAACACTTCATCTAGATTTAATTTTATAGACCCGCAAACTTGACTTCTAAAACCGTAACCTTTGTATTCTTCAGAAAAAACTATACCTGATTTAGTATTTAATAATGAGTCTAAAACTTCCTCGTTATTGTTTCCAATAGAAGAAACAATTCCAAAACCTGTTACAACTACTCTTCTCATAAATTACTTTTAAATAATCCCACTTTTAAATTTTTTGTACTATATATTTTTTTATCATCAATTAACAGTATACCATCAGCCAAACCTACTGATGTTTCGCCCTTTTTAATGATACGTTTCATGTCAATGATGTATTTTGCAAGTTTATTATTTTGCAAAACCTCACCAACAAATTTAACCTCACCGACACCTAATGCTCGTCCTTTACCGGGATTACCAGCCCATCCAAGAAAAAAACCTACCAGTTGCCACATAGCGTCTAAGCCTAAACATCCTGGCATAACAGGATCTGTTTTGAAGTGACAATCGAAAAACCACAAATCATTTTTAATGTCTAGTTCAGCTTCAATATATCCTTTATTATGCGCACCACCATCTTCAGTAATTTTAGTAATACGGTCAAACATTAACATTGGAGGAGAAGGTAATCTTGCATTGCCCATTCCAAACATATCGCCATTAGCACAAGAGATTAAATCGTTATAATTAAAGGAGTTTTTCTTAGTCATCGAAGGGTGTTTTATACTTGATGATAGAGGTTAATTAAACAAAAAATAAAATGCTATTTTTTAATGATTTCTTCTTTTTTTACTCCCCAAAGATGATCTTTTTTAATCCAACCATTAGTTTTTGAATTTTTAACTTTACACCATAACTTATTACATTCTTTCACCATTAAAACTTGATAAATTTCCAATTTTGCTTTTGGTTTAGAATAAATAGAAGGAGACGAAAATATTACTTCGTTATTTATAGTAGTTACAGTGGTTCTAGATCTAGATAATTGAGATATATGAACCCAGCCAACATCATTATCATAATCTTTGATTTTTCTCCAATTATAATGTTCATCAAGTATCATAACAGGTAAATATTTATTTTGATAAATAAATTTTATAGGATAAGTTTTTGAAGGGCCCAATCTTACATTTACTTTATTATTTTTTAAACTTCTTATTTCTGAAAAAGTAATATTTGAAAGAAAAAAAAAATAAGAAAATAATAATAAAAACCTAACCATGATTTTTGCATTTAATGCTTTTTTTAATTTTTACTTTTCTAAATAATAAATTTTCAAAATTCATAATTAATGTTTCATTCAATAAATTTGATTTTATTCCAGCAGTATCCTTAATTAATTCATTGGCTATAATAGTACCCACTGTACCCGTAACAGTACCTATTATTCCTTCATCTTGACATCTAGGAGAAATTTTAGGTGCCTTAGGCATAAAACATCTTAGGCACGAACCATTTTCAGTAAAATTGAAAAAGAAAATATGAGCATCAAATTGACTAACAGATCCAATAAATAACTTTTTCTTTTGATTTGCGCATTCATCATTAATACTTAATTTTGATTGAAAATTATCTGTTCCATCAACAATATAATCATAGTTCTTGATAATTGCTTTAAGATTTTTTGAATTTATTTTTTTATTGTAGGTTTTAATTTTAATTTTTTTATCAACTTTTAAAATTTTATTTTTAGTTACTAATACTTTACTTTTGCCAATATCTTTTTGATCAAATAAGATTTGTCTATGTAAATTGCTTTTATCTATTTTATCATAATCTATTATTCCCATAGAGGATATACCTGATCTTGAAAGAAATAATGCAACGGGTGAACCAATGCCACCTGCACCAATTATTAAAACTTTAGTATTTTGTATTTTAATTTGACCTTGAATATTAATTTTTTTTAAATTTATATGTCCTTTATATCTATTAATTTGATCGGCGGTTAATTTCATTAGCTCTTTCCAGTTGAGCCAAAGCCACCTTCGCCTCTTATGGTTTTAGGTAATTCATCTATAATTTCAAATTTAGCTTTTATAATAGGACATATAACCATTTGGGCAATGCGGTCGCCATTTTTTATCACAAAGTCATTATCTCCAAGATTAATTAAAATAATTTTTATTTCACCCCTATAGTCAGAATCAATTGTGCCGGGTGTATTTAAAACTGTTATTTTATTTTTAGCAGCCAAACCAGACCTTGGTCTAATTTGAATTTCTAAATGATCTTCGATTGCTACAGATAATCCAGTTGGAACTAAAACTGTTTCTTTTGGCTTTATTATAAGATCATTTTCTATAAACGCCTCAAGGTCTAAACCTGAAGATCCAGAAGTTTTGTACTCAGGTATATTTACGTTTGGATGAAGTTTTTTAATTAAAGCTTTTGTTTTCATTAGAAGAAAATTTTTGTAAAATTCTTTGTACTAAAATCGAAGCAATTTCTGATTTTTCTCTCTTTGTAATTTTTTCAATTGTATTATTTTTTCTAAGGATTGATACTTCATTATTTTTAGAGTTAAATCCTATAGATTTATCAGAAACATCATTTGCAACTATCCAGTCACAATGTTTTTTTTCAAGTTTTTTTTGTGCATAATTAATTACATCGTTAGTTTCTGCTGCAAAACCAATAACTAGTTTTGGTCTAAATTTATTATGGGTACTAATAAAATTTAATATATCTATATTTTCTTGAAGAGTAAGGTTTAAATTTTTATTATTTTTTTTTATTTTTTCATCATATTGATTTGTTTTAAAATCAGAAACAGCCGCTGAACAAACCGCAATATCAACGGGAAGACTATCTTTCACTGCTTCAAACATTTCTTTTGCGGTTGTTACTCTAGTAAGATCAATATTTTCATCAATTTTAATTTGAGAGGGTCCCATTATTAATTTTGTTTGTATTCCACATTCACTCATTTTTTTTGCAATTTGATATCCTTGAAGGCCAGATGATTCATTAGAAATATACCGGACTGGATCAATATATTCTCTAGTTGGACCAGCAGTAACTACAGCTTTTAAATTTAATTTTTTTTTAGTTAAATAATTTTGAATTGTTAATTCAATATCATCAATATTAGCCATACGACCCTCTCCAAACTCACCACAGGCTAGCAAACCTTCAGACGGACCAATCATAGAAAAATTTCTTTTTTTTAATTTTCTGACATT
>Ga0181570_10002919_pt1 | contig 13295 bp, 13 predicted proteins | sample 101ome_18_FD_148667 | JGI IMG/M metagenome (GOLD analysis project Ga0181570, IMG submission 148667) | Coastal salt marsh microbial communities from the Groves Creek Marsh, Skidaway Island, Georgia - 101406AT metaG (spades assembly) | ecosystem: Environmental > Aquatic > Marine > Intertidal zone...
ATCAATTAGGTATTACAGTGAATTATGTAGCATTTCCAAGAAATGGCTTGGAATCTGAATCTTACAATAAGATTGTAGGGGCTTGGTGCTCAAGTAATCCCAAAGAGATTATGACTCTTCAGAAATTGGGCCAAACTCCAGATGTAATTAACTGTATAGATAATCCTGTGAGCAAACATTATTATCTTGGTAGAAAAATTGGAATATCTGGTACGCCTGCAATCATTAGAAGTGATGGAGCTCTTATTCCTGGATATGTTCCCCCAAAAGAGTTACTAAAGAGATTACAAAATGGCTAAACATTCAACAATACGTATAGGAATTTGTGGCTGGGGGAATGTAGCCACGGCTCTTTATTCTGCATTAGTAGCAAATAGAAGGCAGTTATTAAAAAAATACAATTTAGAGATAGTATGCATTGGTGCAAGACGTGACAATCCAAAACTAAAGATTCCTTCAGATATTAAAGTTCACAGAAATATCTTTGATGTTTTAAACGAAGACATAGATGTTTTAGTAGAACTTATAGGAGGGATCGATAACGCCTATGAGCTGATAAGCAGAGCATGCAAGAAGAAAATTAATGTTGTCACAGCCAATAAAGCAGTTATCTATGAGAGGGGAGCAAAACTATTTAAAGCTTCAAAAGAAGCAGGTGTTTCAATATATTTTGAATCCTCAGTATGTGCTGGGACTCCAATCATTAAACTTCTTAAAACAGACTTGGCAGCAAATAGAATTTCAAAAATATCAGGCATGCTAAATGGGACTACCAATTTCATTCTAAGTCAAATGGAAGCCGGTAATACTTACGAAGCCGCTCTAAAAGATGCGCAAAAGCTGGGATATGCTGAAGCAGATCCTAAGTTAGATGTTGGTGGAATTGATGCTGCTCATAAGATAGGTATTCTTGCTGGCTTGGCCTTTAATTGTGCTTTGCCTTTAAAGAATTTTTATATTGAAGGCATTGAATCTATTCATCAAGAAGATTTTTTATTTGCTAAAGAGCAGGGATACACGATCAAACATCTTGCTGTAGCCGAGGAAAATAAAAGTGGTGAAATCTTGGTAAGATCTCATCCCGTCATGCTTCCCATTAATAGTAACTTGGGGTCATTAAAGGGTGTAAGAAATGGGATAGAGGTGCGCACTAATTTAATTGGGGAAGTTCACCTTGCAGGTTCAGGTGCCGGCAGAGAATCAACTGCTTCAGGAGTTATATCGGATTTAATTCATTTTTCTAAACATAAAGGAATGCAAGAAGATTTCACAACTTATACAACAAGAAAATTAGTAAATTTCTCTTCTCAATTTTTTAAATACTATTTTTCTATAGAGGTAGATGATAAGCCTGGAACAGCAGCAAAAGTTACTTCTCAATTTGCCAAACTAAAGATTGGTATAGATGAATTAAATCAAAAAGAGTCTTTTAGGAGGGGTAAAGCGAGAATAGTTATAGTCACAGATCCAGCCCAAGAACAAATCATCAATAAACTGAATAATTCTCTTAAAAGACTTTCTTCTGCAAAAGATGTAAGGTTTATAAGAATAGAGTTATAAGATGCTTTTTCATTCCACGAGAGGAAAAGACTCTCACAAAAGCTTTAAACAAATAGCTATCCAGGGATTAGCATCTGATGGTGGCTTGTATGTTCCAGATTGTTGGCCTGAAATAGATTTAGATAAGGTAAAAAATTGTAAAACTTATGCAGATGTTGCAAAGCTAGTTTTGCCAGCTTTTGCTGATGGATCCTATGAAGAAGCTGAAATCACTTCAATGGTAGATGAGATTTGGCAGGGCTTTCCTTCAAGAGAATTAGTGGAATTTAGAAAATTTAATAATTTTGCAGTCGCAGAACTCTTTCATGGCCCCACAGCAGCATTTAAGGATTTTGGTCTGCAAATGGTTTCCTATTTTCTTCATCGCATTCTAAAAGAAAGTAATCAGCATGGAGTCATTCTTGGAGCAACCTCAGGAGATACAGGCTCTGCAGCAATTCATGCATGTAAAGGGTACTCAAATATTAAAACTTTCATTTTGCTTCCTGAGGGAAATATGTCTGAAATCCAAAGACGGCAAATGTCCACCGTTGATAAGGAAAATGTATTTGCAATTAAAGTTAATGGAACCTTTGATGATTGCCAAGATATTGTGAAACAGGCATTCAAAACTGATCAATATTTACCAGATAATTTTACTTTGCTTGCAGTTAATTCAATCAATTGGTTACGAATTATTGCTCAAATTTGTTATTACTTCTTTGCTTACGCATCTCTAAACACCACAAAATCACTTTGTTTTAGTGTGCCTTCAGGAAATTTTGGCAATGTATTCTCTGCCTATTCAGCTTATAAAATGGGTTTACCAATCAAGGAAATCTGTGTGGCAGTTAATAGCAATGATATTTTGCACAGATTTTTTAGTAATAATGATTACTCGAAACAACCAACCGTTTCTACAATCTCTCCAAGTATGGATATATCGGTAGCCAGTAATTTTGAAAGATTGGTTTATGACTATTATTTAGATAGAGATGCTAATAGATGCAGAGAGTTATTTAATGCATTTAACTCTAATCAGCTTCAATTAGATCCAGAGATATTTGAAAACAAACTAAATCTTTTTTCTTCATTGGCAGTCAGTGACTCTGAGACTAAAAATATCATAAATTATTTTTTTAAAGAGCATGAATATATATTAGATCCTCATAGCGCAATTGCATGCAAGAGAGCGCTTGAAGAATCAAACAGTTATGTGATTGGCATGGCAACTGCGCATCCGGGTAAGTTCCCAACCTTATTTAACTCTCTAAATATTCAAATAACTGATCATCATCCAGCGCTGAAAGGACTAAAAGATAAAGAGGAAAGGCTCGTAGTCTTGCCTTGCGAGTATTCAGCAATTAGAGATTTTATTAGGAATAGCTTGTAGTAAAATAGTACTTTTATAAGGAATTATTATGTTTAGTCACATTATGGTAGGAGCTAATGATATTGAAGCCTCTAAAAGTTTTTATGATTCGGTATTAGGTGTCCTAGGTGCTAAACCAGGAGTTCCGGTTCCTAATCTTGAGGGGGATATAAGATATTTCTATTTCCTAGATGGCATGATTTTTGCTATTTCTGAACCTATCGATGGAAATCCCGCTACGCATGGCAATGGTTCAACTATTGGTTTTAAAGTTGAAAGTCCAGAAGTAGGCGATACTTGGCATGCTGCAGGGTTAGCTAATGGAGGAGTAAATTGTGAGGATGCGCCTGGAATAAGAACCTCTGATATGGGGAGCATGTATCTTGCATACCTTAGAGATCCATCGGGAAATAAAATTTGTGCTCTTTGCAGGATTGAACAGTAATTTTAATCGGATTAATTAGACTTCTAAAGCAATGGACCTATCAGCATTAAAAACTAGATTGACTTCATTAAGTGATCGAGTAACCGATCTTAGGGGGTTACTTTGACATTGTTGCTAAAGAAACTGAGCTGCAGACTATAGATGCAACGTTAGCACAAGAAGCTACCTGGTCAGATTTAGAGCTTTCACAAAAGCTTAACAAGCAAAGAGCTCCATTGGCTAAACTCATAGAAAGTTTTAAAGAGTCCGAAGAAGCAATTAATGACTCTATAGAGTTATTTGAATTGCTTGATCATAAAACCGATCTTAGTGAGCTTCAGGAGTTAGAGGACTCCTCATTCCAACTTGAAAAGGAAATCGATAAATTAGAGTTTAATCGAATGTTTACCAATCGAATGGACCCTAATTCAGCTTATCTTAATATTCAGTCAGGATCAGGTGGTACAGAAGCACAGGATTGGGCTCAAATGATTATGCGTATGTATGCTCGATGGGCAGAATCAAAAGGATTTAGTTGTAATGTTATAGAGTCTCAAGATGGAGAGGTTGCGGGGATAAAATCAGCTACGTTATTTATAGAAGGCGGTTATGCATATGGTTGGCTAAGAACGGAAACCGGCGTTCATAGATTAGTTAGAAAGTCACCTTTTGATAGCGGAAATAGAAGACACACTTCCTTTGCCTCTGTGTTTGTATCCCCCGAAATCGATGATTCTATAGAAATTGAGATCAATAATGCTGATATTAGAGTTGATACCTACCGTGCATCAGGCGCTGGGGGTCAACACGTCAATAAAACAGATTCAGCAGTAAGGTTAACTCATATCCCAAGCGGGGTAGTGGTGCAGTGTCAAAGCGATAGATCTCAACACAAAAACAAAGAGAATGCATTCAAACAATTAAAATCAAAGCTATATGAGCTAGAATTACAAAAACAAAAAGAAGAGCAACAAAAATTGGAAGATTCTAAATCGGATATAGGTTGGGGCAGTCAAATTCGTTCTTATGTGCTTGATCAATCTCGCATTAAGGATCTAAGAACTGGAACAGAGACTGGTAATACTCAAGCTGTTCTAGATGGCGATTTAGATGAATTTATGGAAGCAAGTTTAAAACAGGGTGTCTAATGAGTGAAGATAAATTAGGTGGCGAGGCTGCAATTCTTCAAGAACGAAAGAAAAAGCTAGAAAAACTTCGTTCCAAGGGAGCTGGATACATAAACACATTCGATAGATCCCATAGAGCGAAAAGCCTAAAGAATGATTATGATCAGCTAAGCAGAGAAGAGCTGGAAAAGAATCCCATAACCGACTTAGCAATTGCTGGAAGAATAATGCTTAAAAGGATTATGGGAAATGCAAGTTTCATTACTATCAGTGATGAGGGTATTAGTTTCCAAATTTATGTAAGCAAGGATGCCCTCGGTGAAGAGGATTATGAAGATTTTAAGACCTGGGATATTGGAGATATTGTTGGAGCAAAAGGTTCTTTGTTTAGGACAAAAACTGATGAATTAACTCTAAATGCATCAACTGCAACTATGATTACAAAATCATTGAAACCTCTTCCTGAAAAACATGCTGGGTTAACTGATATTGAAACACGATACAGGCAAAGATATCTTGATCTGATAGTTAACTCAGACTCAAAAGATGTATTCTTAAAAAGAAGCCAAATCGTTGAAAGTATTAGATCAACGTTAACGGCTAATCAATATCTAGAGGTGGAGACACCAATGATGCATCCGCTTCCAGGTGGCGCTACTGCACGTCCATTTATGACGCATCACAATGCTCTTGATAGAGATCTTTTTCTTAGAGTTGCGCCTGAGCTTTACCTCAAACGTTTGCTGGTAGGTGGTTTTGATAGAGTATTTGAAATTAATAGAAACTTTAGAAATGAGGGATTATCAACAAAGCACAATCCAGAATTTACAATGTTGGAATTTTATACTGCTTATTCAAATTTACCTGAAACCTATAAATTTGTTGAAGATATTATTAAGCAAGCAGCAGCATCTATTGGCGCTGATGAGACAAATTTAGAGTGGGATGGTGAAACCATAGACCTAACCCAATTTAATATTGCATCTATGGCAAATCTTGTTAAAGAATTTAACAGTGAGTTAAAGTCAGATGTTTGTAGAGATAACTTCTCAGAATTAGTCGCCTATGGTGAATCTTTGGGTATTAAAGATTCCAAAAACTTAAATTATGGCCAGCTTTTATTAGAGATTTTTGAAGAAACTGTTGAAAGTAAACTCATCCAACCAACCTTCGTAACAGAATATCCTGTAGAGATTTCTCCGCTATCAAGGAGAAATGATAGCAATCCTGATATTGCCGATAGATTTGAGTTGTTTATTGGTGGCAAAGAACTTGCTAATGGTTTTTGTGAACTCAATGATGCTGAGGATCAGGCCGAACGATTTGCCCAACAAGTTGAGGCTGGCAAGGCAGGGGATAATGAGGCAATGTCTTTCGATCAAGATTATATAAATGCTTTAGAAATTGGGATGCCTCCAGCTGTTGGTGTGGGAATTGGTATTGATAGACTGGTAATGTTTTTAACGAATCAAAATTCTATTAGAGATGTTATCCTTTTTCCTCAATTAAAAAATTAATTACCATCTAAACTTATCGAAGTTTTCGGGGTTTGCCCAGCCTTCTGCATTGTTCCAATTCCTTTTAGCATTATAATTTTTTAGGTTGTAGGTATAAAAGTTCTTTGATTGTTTTATTTCATCATTATCAGCAGATATAAAACCAAGCTCAGAAAATTCTTGGCTAGAGGCCTTATTGTCTCTCAGCAAAACAATGCTTTTGGTAAGTTTATTTTTTGCAATTCCCAATTGATCTTTATTGCAAGCAATTTCAGGAAAAATAATCATCAAATCAAAATAACCAGTATCTTCATCACCACTGATGATGGATGGCTGAATTTGAATTTCTTCAATGCTTAGTTCTTCCAGTGAACTAACAAAATTCACTAAGGACCTTGTTGAGATAATTAGGAGATTACTAGGGCTTTCTGTTTGAATAAGATCTTTCAGAAAATCCATATTAATCTAACAAATCTGCTACTGCTTCTTTTTCTGATTTAAGTTCTTCAATAGAGATTTGTATTCTTTGTTTTGCAAAATCAGATAAGGAAAAATCTCTAACAAGATTAACTTGGCCCTGGCCATCAGAAATTAGAGGAACTCCAGCAACCAAGCCTTCATCAATTCCATAACTTCCATCTGATACTATTGCCGCACTAAAGCAATCTCCATCAATTGTTTTATGCTCCACCGCTCTGACAGTATCAAGTGCTGCCTTTGCTGCAGAAGTAGCAGATGAGGCTCCTCTTGCATCAATAACAGCTTTACCTCTTTGTTGGACCCCTGGGATAAATTCATTTTCAATCCATTGCAAATCAGAAAAAACATCGGCACCTCTTTGATTTCCAATCAATACATTTTCAAAGTCTGGATACATAGTTGGGCTATGATTTCCCCAAATAGTCATTTTGGTGACTTCATCTACGCCAACAGATGCCTTTTTTGCTAGAAATGATTTTGCTCGATTGGAATCTAACATGGTCATAGCCATCCATAATTGTGTTTCATTGCGAGCGTGATGATGTCCAATAAGAGCATTGGTATTTGCTGGATTCCCAACAACAAGGATTTTAGCCTTCTCTTTCCCTTTTTCGCCTATTGCTTTACCTTGATCAATAAAAATACCACCGTTTACTTTTAGTAAATCTGACCTTTCTTCGATCTTTTTACCATTTAAGACAATCCCTCTTGGAATACTGCCTACCAGCAAAAACCAATCTGCGTTTTCAGCAGCATCTGCAAAGTTATCAGTTATATTAATATCTCCCATGTGAGGGAAAAAGGAATCTTCCATCTCCATGACCATTCCTTCAAGTTTATTTAATACAGCAGGAATCTCTACAAGCTCTAGATCAACTTTCTTGTTACCAAAGACAGTCCCATCGACCAACCTTGGTATCAAAGAATAGCTAATTTGGCCTGCTGCACCTGTGACTACTACTTTGACTCTATCACTCATTTTTGCTCCTTTTGTTGGGGGTTATTATATTCCTAAAAGTAAGATTAATCCTTGCTCCAATATCTAATTTTGTTTTCGAAATGCTATGCTGAGTAGTTGATTGCATACCTTTCTGCATTATGAGCAAAGAACCATGCTTTTGATCAATTTTAATAATTTCTTTTGTTTTATTATCTCTAACCTTTAATGCTCTTTCAGCACCAAGTGATATTGATGCAATAGTAGGATTGCGTCCTAACTCCACTTCATCATCAGCATGCCAGCCCATGGAGTCATTTCCATCCCTATAAAGATTGGCTAAGACCGAATTAAATTTATGACTACAAAAGCCTTCAATTCTGGCTCTTAATTCAAGGAGTTCTTTAGACCATGAAAACCTTTGAAGCGGTTTATTTGAATAACTATAAGTAATTCCTTTATCTGCAATCCAGCACTGTTCTCTTGGAATGAGCACATCTTTACCAAATAATTTTATATGACCTTGCTTCCACGAAATTTGTTTTAGGAAGATATTAAAATATTTATCGGCTTCGTCTTTAGTCAAAAATTTTTCTACGGACTTAATTTGATCATCACGATAAGTTAAAATTTCATTTTCATTATTATTCATGGTTGTAAGTAAAAGCAGAAGGAATACCCACAGCAAAAAATGGGAAAAATATCCTAACCAAGATATTTTACCCCTTTGGATTGCTGATATGGATTTTCAATCTCCTGCATTTTTGCAGCAGGCATTCAAGCAACGCATTGATCATAATACCTATGGATACACAAAGGTTCCAAAAGCTCTTAATCAGGCCCTTATAAAGTTTTATAAAGATAAGCAAGATTGGTTGATTGAGGACGAGTGGATTGTCTGGGTGCCTAATTTGGTAACTGCTATTTATGCAGTTAATCAAATGGCTGTGAGTAACAATCATAGCTTAGTTATACCAAGACCAATCTATCCTCCTTTTAGAGAGGCCGCCAAGCATTGTCAAGTAGCTCATAGGCTTGTAACCATGAAGGAGGTCAGTGGAAGGTTATCTTATGATTTTGATAGTTTGGATGCTTATTTAGACAGACATTCGTGGCTAATGCTAGCTAATCCCTGTAACCCTGGAGGGAGCGTCTTAAATCAAGAAGAGTATGAAAAAATTGTGACTGTAGTAAAAAAGAATGATTCATTCTTGCTTGCAGATGAGATTCATTCAGATTTAATCTTGGATTCAGGTATAAAATTTTCATCTCTTGGGAAAGATCAAAGGATTCAAAATAAAACCATTACTTTGCACTCATGTGCCAAGACCTTCAATATTCCTGGGCTGAGTTGTGGTTTTGCCATCATTCCTTCCAAAAAATTAAGAAAGAAGTTCTCAGATACTATTCATGGGATAGTTCCTGATCCAAGTTTGTTTGGAATCATTGGAACATTGGAGTGTCTAAAGAAAGGTGAATCATGGAGGCGTTCATTGATTAAAACCTTGCAAGAAAACAGGGATATTTGTGTAAAGAAGTTATCTCAAATAGCTAATCTTGAATTTATAGTACCAGAGGCAACTTTTTTAATTTGGATTAAGATACTCCATAAGGTTCCAAATGGAGGATGGGGTCAATATTTTGAGAAATATGGGTTAGGTATATCAGACGGCAAAGATTTTGGTGCATCGCAATACATTAGATTAAATTTTGGAACTAATAAAAGAAATTTAATGGAAGCGCTGAAAAGATTTGTTTTATGCATGGAAGAACTAAATGGGAAGTAAGGAAAAAGTTATCATAGTAGGGGCAGGTCATGCTGGTGCTAACGTAGCCTTTAACCTGAGAAGAGATGGCTTTCAGGGTGATGTCACCATTCTCACCGAAGAAAATCATCTGCCGTATCATAGGCCGCCATTATCTAAAGATTTCTTTAAAGCAAAAATTGAAAAGGAAAAACTTTCTTTGAAACAGCCATCCTTTTATGAAGATAATAATATTTTGCTTCAAACGGGTGTCAGAGTGGAGGCGATCGATAGATCAAATAAGACAGTTGAGGGCTCTTTTGGCATCTTAGATTATTCCTATCTAGTTCTAGCAACTGGAGCTAGCCCCCGCGTACTTAATGATGCTGATGGAGAAAATACTTTTTACTTGAGAACCATGGATGATGTTATTCATATTTCCAATTGCTTAAGCGTAGGTTCTAGAGTGGGTCTGATAGGTGGTGGCTACATAGGGCTTGAGCTTGCTGCCTCTCTTATAGAAATGGAAATGCATCCTGTTATCATCGAAGCTGAAGACAGATTGCTAAAGCGTGTTACCTCGGAAGAGGTTTCTGAGTTCTACAAAGATTTTCATATCTCTAAGGGTGTGGATATAAGGTGTTCGACCAGAGTAAGTGAATACAAGAAACTAGAAAATCGTATTTTTGCAATGGTGCTTGATTCAGGAGATGAGATTCAAGTAGATGCTCTCATCGTTGGGATTGGAGCTGTTCCCAATACTGCTTTAGCAGAGGGGGCAGGACTTGCCTGTAGCAACGGAATTTGTGTAGATGCATACTGTAGATCAGAGGACCCGTTTATTTTATCTGCAGGTGATTGCACACAGCATGTCAACCAATTCTATCAACATAGCATGAGACTGGAGAGCGTTCCCAATGCTCTTGCGCAGGCTAAAGTAGTCTCCTCTTCAATAGTAGGTGGAGATATGACTTATAATGAACTCCCATGGTTTTGGTCCGATCAATTTGACCTAAAACTTCAGATGACAGGATTATCTGGAGGCTACGATGAATCCTTTATTGTTGGTAAAAAAGAGGATGCACAATTCATGTCGTATTACGGGAAAAATGGGAGCTTGATAGCAGTTGATTCTATAAATTCACCCAAAGAATTTATGGCCATCAAAAGAGCTTTAAGTAATGGTTTTAACATAACAATGGAAACCGTTAGGGATCCAAATTTTAAACCTGAGAACCTATTCTCGGGATCGTCTTAGGAGTTTTTATATGACTATTCGTTTTGATAATAAAGTAGTAATCATCACAGGTGCTGGTGGAGGTCTTGGAAAACAACATGCCTTGGAGTTTGCCAAAAGAGGCGCTAAGGTTGTTGTAAATGATCTTGGAGGGTCTGTAGATGGCTCTGGAGGCGCTAGCGAGATGGCTAATGCAGTTGTTGAGGAAATAAAGGCATATGGTGGGGAGGCGCTTGCAAACGGCTGTAGCGTCTCTGATAAACAAGGCGTTGATAATATGGTTGCTGAAGTGATGGATACCTGGGGAAGAATAGATGTTTTGGTGAATAATGCAGGAATCTTAAGGGACAAGAGTTTTCATAAAATAAGTCTTGAGGAATTTAATGCAGTTATGGACGTCCATTTTCAGGGTAGCGTATATACATCGCATGCAGTCTATCCCATTATGCGAGAGCAAAACTTTGGAAGAATCATCTTTACTACATCATCTGGCGGTCTGTTTGGTAATTTTGGCCAAGCTAATTACGGAGCAGCTAAAATGGCCATGGTTGGCCTTATGAATTGTCTCAAAATTGAAGGCCAGAAATACAATGTTTATTCTAGCGCTGTAGCACCTGTTGCTTTATCTCGTATGACTGAAGCGCTTTTTCCTGAGGGTGTTGGTGAAAGGTTTTTACCTGAGTATGTAACTCCTGCAGTCATATATCTTGCAAGCGATGAAGCTCCTAATGGAGCTATCATAGGAGCAGGAGCAGGCGTGTTTACTCAATTTAGAATATTTGAAACCATGGGAGCTGCTCTTGGTACTGGAGAGGATATGACTCCAGAAAATATTGCAGCTAATTGGGAGTCTGTCTCAAATATGGAGAATGCAAAGGAGTGCTTTAGTGGTCCGGAGCAAACAATTAAAATATTAGAACAAGCTGATAAATAGTTTTAAGCTGTAAAGCTTGGTCTTGAGGCTATTAAGTTGGTATAACGCTCAAGATTTTTAAACTCGCTAAGGTCTATCTTATTTAGTCTAAGAAAAAAATCTGTTGTACTGATCATCTGAATATCAGCAAAGGTAAATCTCTCTCCAGCAATAAACTCTGAGTCAGCCAAAACTCTATCAAAATAAGCTGTTGATTTTATTCCGACCTCTCTTTGCGCGGTTCCATAAACTTCGTTTTGATCTTCCATTGCAGCCATAGCAGGGTGAGTGTGTCTAAAACCCATAGCCAGAGGTAACATCAATTCAAATACTATTCTTGATTGCCACATTTCTATGGCGGCAATCTCCATAGGGCTTTCGCCAAATAGATTCGGGGTTGGGTAGAGTTCCTCTAGATATCTGCAGATTGCCGTAGTTTCACTGACAATAGTTCCGTCATCTAACTCAAGAGCAGGCACCTTAGCATTGGGAACTTTTGCTCTGTACTCTGGAGTTTTGTGCTCCATTTGCATCAGATCTAAGTTTTTGAATTGAATGTCGTCAATGCCTTTTTCTGCAAGAAATATTCTTACCTTTCTTGGGCTATTGCCTGTCTGGCTTGAATAGAGGAGCACTAATTAATCCCAGCTCAGAGCACCACCGGTTTGATATTCAATCACTCGTGTTTCAAAGAAATTCTTTTCTTTACGAAGATCCATGATCTCTGACATCCAGGGGAATGGATTGCTCGCTCCCTTGAACTCTTCAGTTAACCCAATTTGAGTTAATCTTCGATTGGCAATAAATTTTAAGTAGTCTTCCATCATGGCAGCATTCATCCCAAGCACTCCTCTAGGCATAGTATCTCTAGCATATTGGATCTCCAATTCAGTGCCTTCAAGTATCATTTGGGCTGCCTCTTTTTTCATAGCATCATCCCATAGCTCTGGATTTTCTAATTTAATTTGGTTGATCACATCAATACCAAAGTTCACATGCATTGATTCATCTCTAAGGATGTATTGAAACTGTTCTGCTGTTCCGGTCATTTTATTTCGATTTCCCATAGACAGAATTTGGGTGAAACCACAATAAAAGAAAATGCCTTCAAGAACGCAATAGAAAGCAATAAGATTTTTCAATAACTTTTTATCAGTTTCTAGCGTGCCTGTTGTGAAGGAAGGGTCCGATAATTCTTTGGTGTACTTGAGAGCCCAGCTTGCTTTTTTTGCTACACAAGGAATTTCTCTGTACATATTGAATATTTCGCCTTCGTCCATTCCTAATGATTCGATGCAATATTGATAGGCATGCGTATGAATAGCTTCCTCAAGACTCTGTCTGAGAATATATTGTCTGCACTCAGGGTTAGTGATTAACCTATAAATCGCCAATACAAGATTGTTTGCAACCAGCGAATCAGCAGTAGAGAAAAAGCCAAGACTTCTTTTAACAATGGTTCTTTCGTCTTCAGTTAGCCCATTTTCGCTCTTCCAAAGCGCAACATCTGCTGTCATATTGATTTCCTGTGGCATCCAGTGATTGGCGCTACCATCAAGATATTTTTGCCATGCCCAATCGTATTTAAACGGAACCAACTGATTGAGGTCCGCTCTGCAATTTATCATTGCTTTTTGATCAACCTCAACTCGTCCGCCAAGCGCCTCTAGTTCTTTTACACCCTCTGCAGGGTCAAGGTCTTCGATTGCTTGTCTTGCTTGCGATGCTCTATCACTCGATTCAGTGTTGATTGCTGAGGTAACATTTTCTGTAGGTTTTTCTGCAACTACTTCTTCTGTTGGTTGAGCAACCTCAGTTACTATTTTTTGTGCTGCAGCTGGCGCTGCTGCTTCGTCTTTGCTGTATTCATCCCAATTAAGCATATTCTTTCTCCGTTATTTATTGGCACGCCTCACAATCTGGGTCATCCAGTGAGCATGCTGTTGGTACCGGGGCGGGTGAACCAAGTTCCTTGTTTGTTTCACTTGAAGCGCTAACTTTATTGAGCGTTCCTTGCGTTACAGT
>Ga0181570_10002936_pt1 | contig 13236 bp, 3 predicted proteins | sample 101ome_18_FD_148667 | JGI IMG/M metagenome (GOLD analysis project Ga0181570, IMG submission 148667) | Coastal salt marsh microbial communities from the Groves Creek Marsh, Skidaway Island, Georgia - 101406AT metaG (spades assembly) | ecosystem: Environmental > Aquatic > Marine > Intertidal zone...
GGATAGTGTTCCACCTGTCACATAGTAGTCAGTTGAAGATGAGTCAATCCACGTAATACCTGTTGTAGATGTTGAAAGAATCTGACCAGTATTACCTGTTAATCCATTATTGTCATAAATGTATGTGAAACCAGCAGTCCCTCTAGTTGTTAGACCAATACTCACATTATTAAGTGAACCTGAGCTAGCAACAATACTAACCGCAGTATTGGCACCTAAGGCAACATTGTCAATCGTACCTCCATTAATATCAACCGAATTGGAAGTTAAGTTAACCGGTGTATTTGCACCTAATGTAACATTATCAATTGTACCACCATTAATGTCAACTGAATTGGAAGTTAAGTTAACAGGAGTATTAGCACCCAATGTAACGTTATCTATTGCACCACCATTAATATCAACCGAACTGGAAGTCAGGATAACTGGTGAATTGGCACCCAATGTAACACCGTCTATGGTACCTCCATTAATATCAACCGAACTGGAAGTCAGGATAACTGGTGAATTAGCACCTAATGTTACTCCGTCTATAGTACCACCATTAATATCAACAGTGGATGCGGTTAAAGTTGCACCCGAAATATACATCCCAGTATTAGAAACATTACCAGTATCTAAAACTTGTTGTAAGTTTTGAGAACCAGTTGAACCTGTTGAAAATCCTGTTATGTCAAATGAGCCACCATCAGCATCTTCTAATGTTAACGTCCCACTACTGTATGAACCACCTGTTAAGTATGGAACACCATGAACGGTCCCAAATAAGTAAGTGTCCGTGTGACTTGAATTACCAAGAGTAATAGTATTTGAACCGTTACCTACTGCGCCAAAACCAATTACTAATTCATTCTGACCACCAGATGATTCAGATTTTGTATTAGTACCAATATAAATTGAATTTGTCGCACTTGAATTTGATTGTATTGCCGAAGTAAATACACCCGCTTGGTAACCAATACCAATATTATCATTACCATTAACTACGCTCAGAGCCGATTTACCAACACCAACATTTCTACTTGATGAACTTTGAGAAAATAAAGCTGACGAACCGACAGCGACGTTATCAGAACCATTATTATTTGAATATAAAGCCCAATGACCTAAAGAAGTATTATCATCACCATTATTATTTGTCGCTAATGATTCGTAACCAAATGCAGTATTATTATTACCAACAGTATTACCACTCAAAGTATTGTAACCAAATGCAGTATTTTCATCACCAGTTGTGTTAACTACAAGACCATCACTACCAAAAACAGTATTTCCTGTTAAACCACCACCACCGTTGCCGGCCGTGATACCTTTATTAATTGTTATATCACCTGTTGAAGTTAACGTAGCTACAGTAATACCATTTGTCGTTGATGAACCATTATCAGTCACATCTTGAAGTGTTAGTGAACCACCACCTCCTGATGTAAATCCTGTAACATCTACAGTATTACCATCATTTCTAGTTAAAGTAAGTGTCGTAGTTCCACTACTATATGTCCCACCTGTTACATATGTGTCTGAACCACCGCCAGTTGTAAATCCTGTAACATTGATGGTTCCTCCTGTGTTATTATCAAGACTTAAAGTTCCTGTTCCTGAGTTGTAAGTTCCTCCTGTGATTTGCCAGTCAGTTCCCCAGAATACTCTCCAACGAGCGTTATTTCTTGTAACTCCGTTTTGACCTTCAATTGTTGAACCTGTCCAAACATCCATTAAAGCTTGACCCGCAGCATTTGGCGTTATACCAACTTTATTTCTTACTTCTAAATAAGTGTCCGTTGATGGGTCACCAATAATACAACCAGCTGAATCCGCATTATTATATAATGTCTCATAATTATCAATCGTATATTGGTAAGTTGTTTGATTTTCTTGCACATAAACCAACATACCCAAACGTCTTCGACCTGAAGAAATTCCATCATTCCATAGAAATACTTTATCGGGTAATACGTTTGGTGATTTATAGAATCTAATAGGTATTGTATTTCCAGAACTAAATATTTGACCAGTACCTGAGTAGACATACTCCAAATCAGAAAGATTTTGGACTTCCATATAACCACCAATGTTATACACACTAAAATTGGTACCGTAGTCTCTATCTAATGATGTTACTGACCATGGTCCTGTTGTTGTATTTCCCGCTGTTGGATTTTGATAGTTAAATGACATTGTATTTTTTATTTATAAATAGTTGTTATACTAATGTTGAGCCTTTAAAGTAGTAGTTATTTGTGTAATTAGTATTTGATGATAATGCATCATTAAAATATACTCTATAGTCACCTGCTGGGAATACACTACTACCCGCAAATGTTATTAGTTGTGACCTAACACCACTATTCGATGCAGTTGTATTATAACTTCCACCGTTACTTGTGTAGTCATACGCAATTAAATCTATTTGTTCTGTATCATTATTCATAGACGATATAGGTATCACAATTGCAGGTGATACAGTATCACCATTAGATAGTGTACCAGAAGGTATATATGCTTCATCAAATAAATATGTAGTTTGATTCACCGTTGTTTCGATTACTCCGGAACCATTGGTTGTTCCTGACCAACCTGACCAACCCATCCAGTCCGCACCAGCACTAGCATCAAATCCACCCGTACTACCTTGGAATCCTTGCCATGAGTATTGACCCTGGTCAAACATATAATCTAATAAATCACCTGAGTTACCTGCAAAATCAGCAAGTGAACCATACACTATATACGCCTTAGCTGCAACCGCACTAGGTGTGATACTTGGAGTCGGCGTTAACGATGGAGTTACAGATGGAGTGGCACTAATCGATGGAGTTACCGTTGGGGTTACTGATGAAGTAACAGACGGTGTTACCGATGGTGTCACCGAAACTGTTGAAGTAATAGATGGCGTAACCGATACAGACGGACTAACTGAAATACTTGGTGTTACTGACACTGTCGGAGTTACTGAAGGAGTTGCAGTAATACTTACCGTAGGTGTAACAGACGCAGTGGCAGTTATACTCGGTGTAACTGATACTGACGGACTAACTGATATACTCGGAGTTACCGAGATTGAAGGAGTTGCAGTAATTGTAGGTGTAACAGATACCGTTGGAGTCACTGATGGTGTCGCACTAATCGAAGGTGTTGCACTTACTGATGGACTAATCGATATACTTGGTGTTACCGAAGTAGTAGGAGTGACCGAAGTAGTTGGTGTAACTGATACCGTAGGTGTAACTGATGGTGTCGCACTAATCGAAGGAGTTGCAGACACTGACGGACTAACCGAAATACTCGGAGTTACCGAAGTTGTTGGTGTTACTGAAACTGTTGGTGTTAGTGAGACTGTTGGGCTAATTGATACACTTGGAGTAAGAGATATTGTTGGTGTTATTGAAATACTTGGAGTTGCTGAAACTGTTGGCGTAACAGATACCGTTGACGTTACTGATGGAGTCAATGTAATCGATGGTGTCACAGAAACTGTTGGTGTAACAGACACTGAAGGTGTAGTTGATACCCCTGGTGTTTCAGTCACTGAAGGTGTGACTGTCGTCGTTGGTGTGATTGAAACACTCGGTGTTGTTGAAATACTTGGTGTAACAGATATTGAAGGTGTTACCGATACTGAAGGTGTTGTTGAAATACTTGGTGTGACAGATGTTGAAGGTGTTACCGACACTGAAGGTGTTGTTGATACCCCTGGTGTTTCCGTTACCGATGGAGTAACTGTTGTTGTTGGTGTAATTGAAATACTTGGTGTTGTTGAAATACTTGGTGTAACTGATACTGAAGGCGTAGTTGACACACCTGGTGTTTCAGTCACTGATGGTGTGACTGTCGTCGTTGGTGTAACAGATGGTGTTAATCCTGGTGTTTCAGTTACCGATACTGAAGGTGTTGGCGTAACACCTCCTGAAGATGGTGTTGGTGTAACAGAAACGGTTGGTGTAGGTGTTGGTGAAACAGGTATATCAAAGTCATATTTAATTTTCTCACCAAAATCAAAACCATCCGAAGGAACACCATTAAAGGTAAAACCACTAAAAATAATATTATTTTGGTCAACATAGTAGTAATCTATTGTGGTGGCAGTTAAAGTTTCAGTTCCTCCTGTAGAATTAGCGGCAATCAAAATACTCGGACTAAGTGTTTCCGTACCACCAGTAGTAGTATTTAAAACATTATCAAACGCAATGGTTAAATTACTTGTAGGGATAACTCGAGGTTTTGCCACATATTGTGCCACTACTGAACCCGGTGTATAAACAACCGATAAATCAATAACATTCAACTCACCATATATGATTATACTCTTAGATACTGTTTCATCATTACAATCAGGTTGTTTGTTTTGGAAAAATAAATTATAAGTTGTTCCTGTAGGTTCCGCGGGGAAATTATAAACCACACCCGCAACCAATTGGTCCCTTGTTTGACCTGTTAGTATCGGTGTGGTGGATGTAGAACCCGTATATATATCGAAAGGTCCAATCGCATTGGAACTTAATGTTAATCTTAAAACAACCTGAGCCATTAAACAGTTTTAATAATAAATAGTTTACTTGTCGTAAATTACTCTTAAAAAGAACTTTACTTTTTTAAAAAAACTATTTTAACTTAGACATCCATTACATAGTGAGTAAGGACCACCTGTTGCAGTAATAGTAGTTGTCTGATTAATTGCGTATGAATTTACCAAATAACAGTTACCATCATCACCGAGTATAAACTCATTTACCGCAGGTTTAGTAGATAATCCTGTTGTGTCAGCATAGTATGTGGTATTTGGGTCTGTTTGACATTGAGGTAATGTAAAGTCAATAACTTGTGTCACAGCCACTATACCAGTATCACAGAACTGACAATCAGAATTTTGTGAAGTAATTGAATATGTTGGTGTAGTAGTAGTTGTTCCAATAACTTGGTAACAATTAGAATCTTGACTTACTTTTACATAATTACCATTTGTAATACTACCTATGGTTGACTGTGCAACGTATATAGTTTCTTGTAAACTACAACCTGAAGCTCCGTTATAACCTACTAATTTTAATTGATAATAAGTTGGTGAGACACATGGATGCTCCTCAGCAGAGGTACAAATCGAACAATCTTGATATCCTAATGATGGGTCACCTCCCCATGGATTTCCAGTACTATCTATTAATTGTCCGTTAAAGACACCTAAATTATTTTCAAGACCTGTTGGGGGCTCATAGAAAATAATACATTGGTCACTGATTCCAAATTGATTTTGTAAGTAGAATGTTGAACGACCACCAAATATTGATTGTGAAATTTCATTTGCAACAGTAGCGTTAACACTCATTTTATATGTTGATGTTTCACTTGTCTCACAACAAGCACTAAAATATACTTCAATATAATTAGCCGATGGTGAAGGCTGAGGAGTTATAGTTCTTGTTGGTGTAACACTTGGTACCAAACTAACTGACGGTGTAATACTATACGATGGTGTAATACTCACTGATGGAGTCGCACTTATTGACTTAGATATAGTAATCGATGGGGTTGGTGATACCGATGGTGTGGCACTAATTGACTTAGATATTGTAATAGAAGGAGTTGGTGATACCGATGGCGTCGCACTTATTGATTTAGATATAGTAATAGAAGGAGTTGGACTAACTGTTGGTGTTGGTGTAACTGAACTAGTAATACTAATCGATGGTGTTGAACTCACTGATGGAGTCGCACTTATTGACTTAGATATAGTAATTGAAGGTGTTGGGCTCACTGATGGTGTGGCACTTATTGATTTAGATATAGTAATAGAAGGAGTTGGACTAACTGTTGGTGTTGGTGTAACTGAACTAGTAATACTAATCGATGGGGTTTGTGATACAGATGGCGTTGCGCTTACTGATTTAGAAATAGTAATCGATGGTGTAACTGTCACCGATGGCGTTGCACTAATTGACTTAGATATTGTAATCGAAGGAGTTGGACTCACTGTTGGTGTTGGTGTAACTGAACTAGTAATACTAATCGATGGTGTAGCACTTACAGATTTAGAAATAGTAATTGATGGTGTAACTGTCACAGATGGCGTTGCACTTACAGATTTAGAAATAGTAATTGAAGGAGTTGGACTCACTGATGGGGTAGCACTTATCGACTTAGATATAGTAATTGAAGGTGTCGCACTTACTGATGAAGTTGGAGTAACTGAACTAGTAATACTAATTGATGGGGTTGGTGATACCGATGGCGTTGCACTTACTGATTTAGAAACAGTTATAGATGGAGTCGCAGTTATACTAACTCCTGGAGTTACTGATACCGTCGGTGAAATCGATACTGATGGTGTGATTGATGTTGAAACAGTTGTCGTTACCGAAGGAGTAACTGAAGGTGTAATAGAGCTTGTTACACTTGGAGTAATACTAACTGAAGGCGTTGCACTAATACTAATAGATGGACTCAATGACGGACTCACTGATGGTGTAACCGTAGGTGTGACTGATGGTGTTACTGTTGCAGATACAGAAGCCCCAGGTGTTTGACTAATAGTTACAGAAGGAGTTGTTGTTGGTGTTACACTCGCACTAACACTTATCGAAGGAGTTACACTAACACTAATAGAAGGACTTATTGATGGTGATACTGATGGAGTCACCGTTGGAGTCATTGATACTGTCGGTGTCACTGATATAGAAGCCCCAGGTGTTTGACTAATAGTTACAGAAGGAGTTGTTGTTGGTGTGTTTGAAGGTGTCAAAGAAGGGGATACAGATACACTATTTGTTGGTGTAAGAGATACTGATGGACTCATAGTCGGGGTTACTGATATAGACGCACTAGGTGTTTGACTAACAGTGATTGATGGAGTTGTTGTAGGGGTTACAGATGGAGTTACTGTTGGTGACAACGATACTGATGTTGATGGTGTTGTAGAAACAGAAACACTAACAGTAGGTGTTGTGGTATTCGATGGTGTTACCGATGTCGTAATACTAGGAGTAATACTTGGAGTAACTGTAGTTGTAACTGAAGGCGTAACCGATGGTGTTATAGTTGTTGTAGGTGTTACTGATGTCGTAATACTAGGAGTAATACTTGGTGTAACTGTAGTTGTAACTGAAGGCGTAACCGATGGTGTTATAGTTGTTGTAGGTGTAATTGTTGGTGTTGCAGTCACACTTGGAGTAACAGACGTCGTCACCGTTTGAGTAATACTAGGAGTAATAGTATTCGTTGGTGTCATAGTAATTGACGGAGTAATAGTAGGTGAAGGTTGCGGAATAATACTACAATCTAAATTATAATCAATTTTTAAGTCAATGTTCACAATTTCATGATTGTTACATTCACCTGTCATTTTTATAGTATTGTTAATTATATCTGTTTCAACCGCCTCTATACCTGTAAATCCTGTAAGGATACTTTCTATAGTATCAGCCCATAATTGGTCACTCGGAACATCACTTATCGTATATCCAGTGTAGAAACTACCTGTGGCATTTTGACCACTAAAAGTAATATCATAGTTGAATATCATGTAGTTAAAGGTACAACCTGTATATAATGTCAAGTTATCAGTCAACTCTAAATAACCGTCACCTGCCATTTCAATAAACCCACGTTTTTTTATGGTTGAAGTAAAAATATCACTACAAATATTGTATATAGGGAAAGAAGTTACCTCTTTTTCCGAACATATAATATCAATACTTGCACTTCCTTCACAACCATTTGTATCTGTTACAGTAACTGAATAAGTATCTGCGGTCAACCCACTAATAGTGGAACCCGTCTCTCCATTAGACCACAAATAAGTAAATGGTGCGTCTCCTGAAAGAACATTCGCTTCTATACTACCTAACGTTGTTGGGGTACATTCTACTTTAGTGAGAACTACATTAACACCTGTGTTACCAGTAATTAAGAAAGTTTCAGAAATCTGACATCCTGAAGCGTCAGATACTTCTATAGTATACCCACCTTGAGGTAGGTTATAGAAGGTATACCCCGAAAGTGTTGTTCCTAAAATATTTTGACCGTCAGAAAGAACATAATCTAAAGGAATCGTATATCCTGTTCCTACTTCGATATGTGCAACACCCGCACTACCTCCACAAGTAGCACCTGTTGTTGATACAGTCAAATCATACTTTGGCGTTGCAGATAAAACAACAGTATCGCTATAACAACATCCATTTGAACTTTCAACAGTAATATCATAGGTATCAAATACTAAATTAGGGAAACTAACTTGAGTATTTGATGTTGTGATACTTGATGTACCACCTACCGTTTGACCCGTGTAACCATATGTAAACGGTGCACCTGTTCCATTGGCATCTATCGTTAATGTAGCTTTCGAATTACAGTTTGTATAATTTACTGAGTATGATACACTAACTAATCCTCCAAGTGATGGAATATTAACACTATCAGTGTAGGTACAATTATTGGTGTCTGTTACTGTGAACTCAAAAGGACCTGCACTACAACCAGTAAACGTAAAGTTTTGGGATGATGTGACACCACTATGTCCATTTTGACCAACATAAGTATATGGTGCAGTTCCACCACTAATATAGACAGTCAAAATACCGTCAGCGGTTAAACAACCAGCAGGTATTGTTGTATATGAAATCAAATCAATCGCCCCAACAGTAGGAACGACACCACTGTTTGTAGTGTCACAACCATTAGCATCTGTAACAGTAACACTATAAGTATTGGCACTTAAACCCGAAATTGATGATGTGGTTTCACCATTTGACCACAAATATGTAAATGGTGAAACACCTGTCAATCCTGAGATTTTAATCGCTCCATCATTAAAACCACAACTCGATGTCCCTGTGACAGATAATCCAAATTCAGGTAAACTACTACCTGAAATGACAACATTTTGTGTTTGTGCTGTCGCACCACCATTATCGGTAACAAAGGCATAGTAAGTTCCATCCGATAAAGAATAAAACTCTGTAGGATTTACTGAACTTGTGACTGATTGGTCTAAAATAGAATTTTTATATAAATCTATGACATATGGTAATGAAGTGGAATCACCACTTACACTAACGAAACCATTATCATTACCACAAGTCGTGCCACTGTAATCATCTATAATCGCTTCCAAACAACCATCTACATTGACATTTATATATTTTTCATTGTTTTGGTTTCCTAAACTATCGTTTAAACGGAATGTATATGTTCCAGCCGTCAACCCTGTATATTCAAATGGATATACAGATGTCCCTCCTGTTAATGAACCAGGAACAATATTATCTAAAGTATATGGTGGAACACCACCTGTTGGGGTTATAATTAAAGTACCAAATCCTGTGTCACAAGTTCCTGTAAGGTCAAAAGTATAGTCGAGTGGACCGTAATTACAATTTTGTGAAGTTACAGAACCAATCGTTATTACATCTGCATAGTAAGTGTAACTAGTATCAATAATAATCTGTTCAGGATTTGCAGCATATCCAGAATGATAAACTTTACAACAATCAATATAATAATAATTTCCTTGAACACTCGCATTATAACAATTATTTGTATTACTTGGCGTTGGTGTTGGCGTCGGTGTTGGCGTCGGTGTTGGCGTCGGTGAAGAACACAAACAAGATGCTGTATCACATATATTTTCAGTCAATGCACTAAAATCAACAGTTACAAGAGGCACCCCACTACTTTCATATGCAAATGCATAACATGTCCCTGTGTAGGTATAACCGTATCCTTGTGATAAATCAGTAGAAGATAAAAAACTATTTAATTTAGTAGAAACAAAACTCGCAGTAAATCCAGTAACAGATGGGTCAACAGAAATACCAAAGTTTTTAAGCCCAGGTCCATTTTGGTAATTTGAATCTAAGTTTTGATATGCGGTTAGACCCGTAAAACCAGAATAAATATTAGTGTATGTTAATGCAGTAAGATTCAAACTCTCAGGACCAACATCATCCATATTCTCACCATATTTTGCAAGATATTCTGACGTTGTCAAAGTTTCACCTTCAATCACACCAACAGATTGAGGAATCATTGGAATCTTATTGTTTATGGCCGTTTGATTTGAACCGGTAACCACAGGATATACAAGTCCATTAACCCTACCATTCTGATTTTTAATATCTTCCCATACTTTTAAATATTGTTCGTAATCATACTCAAATCTCTGACTTGTATCCGCAGTATATGATGGATTAGATGAGTTATTCCACCCCGCACCATATAGACCAAAAGGAAAAACTTCAAGAGCAGAGGGACTAAAACTACCATGGTAAAGACCTACATTACCATCAGCCTCATCAACAATGTGTATAACAATGTAATTTGTATCACCACCCGCAAAGGTACCAGGGCCTGTTTTAGAGGTACCACTTAAACCTGCATGGTCAAATGGAACACCATTAGACCTCCAATCAGGATTACCTGTATTTAAGTCTTGACCTCTGTTAATTCTTTGGTAAGTCGAATTACTATCATTGAATTCCGTTCTTTTTGGTCTACACCAACCACTATAAAAACCATTACAATAGGCTGAGTTATATAAAGCAAATTCAACCTGAGTATTAATCTCTTCAACAGTAGTTGTTCCGTCACTTAGTGTACCACCCGTTAAGGAACCCAAATATGGGTATGATGTCCACCAAAGCCAGTTTTCTCCATTGTCATTTGGCATACCGATAACACCCTCATAAAGTTCTCCAACAGTCTGTTGAGTTTGTTGTGTGGCAAACCATGAACGTATTGATTCTGATGCCGATGCGGCAACACCAGACCCTAATGAAGTTGCGTCATAAAACACATAAACATTAGGTGCCCCTTGTAAATTTACTTCTATTTCAATCGTATCAGATGGGTCACAACAAGCGGTCAAGGTCCATGTTTCATTATTTGGACCACAAGTAGAACCAGTACATTGACTATAACCAGATAAAGTTACAGTAGTACCTGTTAAAAAACTCAAAGGGGGTGGTGTCCACGGATATGTGTCAGCACTATAAACTACACCCCCATAGGTTAATCTTGAAGTTATATTTTGAAAATTATTGGCACAAATATATAAATCATTAATAGCATTATTACTATCCGCAGTAAACGTTACTTGTATATCATCACTATTAGTATAGTCTATATATAATTTTTGGTCATCTGCAAATGCCCATACCGTTTCTGTATCAATAACAAAACATGTATATGGATAACAATCAGCGTCATCACAGTCGGTTTGAGAAGTGGCACTTCCATCGAAGGCGTATGTTCCTAAAAAACTTGCGGGTGGTGACACAAAAGTATAACAACCATTTGGTATATTAGAGTCGTCTTCAATTCTGAAAGTTCCCGAGGTCGATGCCGCCCAACTTCCTGAGTTAATTTCATATGTTGTTGAAGTAGTACAAGATGAAAGGTATAGAGGACACCCATCGTATATTTGAATAATAACACCATTACCATCTGTTTGGTAAACATTACCTGGTGTCCCATCTAAATTAATAAATGCGTTAGCAAATTCATTACCAGGGTTACAACTAGGAGTTATATATACAGTATCTCCGAGTTGTGGTGTTGAACTACTTCCAGAATATGCGAGGTTATCAGGGCCAGAGGGGCTATCACACGCATCATACCAACTAACCATAGAATATTCGACACTATTTCTAGTAAAACATGCCATTAGCTACAATTAATTGATAAGTTTATACCCACATTTAAGTAGATAGTTTTGTTAGTGAAATTAGCCATACATCCTATATTTGTAAACGATATAGTATTACCATTAATAGTGTAAGCCAAACCGTTTTGATATAAATACTGGAAATGGTTATTTACTGCGTTCACCCATTGAGCGTTTGTCGGAGCATCGCCCGAACCATATCCCGTATAAAATAACTCTTGAACTATAATATCTGAATCTAGTCTCAAATCTATATACCATGAAGAAACTATAGAGTTTAAATTACAATCCGCGGTAGTATATCCACTACTTGTAATCATATTAGTTATCTGAGAATTCAAAATTATTTCCCAATCAATAGACGGATATAAGTTACAATCTACTGTTTGGTCCACACAATCGTATTTGAATAATGGTCCTGTAATTGAACACGGCGTACAAGGGACAGGAAGAATTTCACATCCCCTTTGAACTCGATAAACAAATTTTTGTCTGTCAAATTCTGAGTTTGACATCTTCTGTCCACCTGACCATAATGTGGATGCCGGAACTACTTGTTCTACTAATCTCATCCAATAATCACCAATACCATTAGTGAAATCAATCATCTTTTGATATGTGTATTTATTGGAAGGGATATTTACCGCCTGTTCCGATGTCAAATATTTCCAATAGATAGATTGTAATGTTGGATACCCACCCGTCTTTGATGATTGTGTTTGTCTATTACGAACATTAATCATATTTTTATAGAACGTCTGAGCAAATTCAAAGAATGTTTTCTGTTTTGGTCTAGGATTAACCACAGTCCAATCAATTCCACCCGGTGTTGGATATGGTGATGTTAATCCTGAAGATGGTATAGGGTAATCATATTTCCTACTCATGTCCCATACATCATATACAAGACCTTGCCCCATATTTAGATATAATTCAATATTTTTTCTATTTAGAACTAATCTATCATCCGTAACCCTATAGTAAGCATTAAAAGCCCCTGAACTTTTTCTCAATCCTGTCGTGTCTTGAGCCCAAGATTTAAGATTATCCTTAATCGATACTAATTGATACCCTTTATCCATATATGGGAACTCACGGTATCTATCAAAGTATTTTTCACCATAGGTATACGGTTCAAGTTCTGTTTGAATATTTGGATTTTGACCTGTAAAAACAGAATTTACCAAGTCTAATTTTTGAGGTGACCTATGTTTTGGTGTTTGTTCATACCAACCTGAACCCATTTCAAAGAAATAGTTATTTGTGAAAGTGGGATTCGTTGGGTAACCCTCAGAATCGATAGGGTAATCATTTCTATTGGTGTCAACAAATGATGTTTGTGATGTTGGTGTGAACGCAGTGAAAGTAACTCCTTTGATTTTATAAGTCGTAGACGGGTCCAAGACTGGCAATATCTCTAATTTTGTACCACCAGACAAAGAGTTATATTCTTCATTAAATTCTTGAATGTTGATAGGACCATCCGCCATGTAAATAGTTTCATTGAACTCTATCAAGGCTTTAGGTGCTCCCACCATTCTCATCAAAAATTCAATCGATTGACGGGTACCCTTCGT
>Ga0181570_10002942_pt1 | contig 13218 bp, 10 predicted proteins | sample 101ome_18_FD_148667 | JGI IMG/M metagenome (GOLD analysis project Ga0181570, IMG submission 148667) | Coastal salt marsh microbial communities from the Groves Creek Marsh, Skidaway Island, Georgia - 101406AT metaG (spades assembly) | ecosystem: Environmental > Aquatic > Marine > Intertidal zone...
TAAGACCTCTAGGTCTTTAGTCTCGATAACTTCTCCTGCAACCATGTCATGTGCCAAACGTATAGACCGACGCTGCAGGATGACTGTTTGTGATTCATTACTCTCTACTTTTTTAATTCCATTACCTAACGCATGCTCCAGCTCGCGAGTTCGATCGACCATTTCGCACCAGGTTCGTGGGTCCATCGAAAACGCATGATCAGGGCCGACGCGATTCACATCGTCCGTAAAATGTTTTTCAATCATGCGGGCACCTAATGCCACAGCGCCGAGCACAGTTGCGTGCCCCGGTGTATGGTCAGATAGGCCAAGAACCATCTCCGGATACATTGCTCGATAGCTCTTAAGCACATTAAGTTGAATGTGCTTAAAGTTCTCTAAGCTGGCCGTGTAGTTAGTATTACATTGCATCAGGGCGAATTGAGGATTAATTGCCAGTGCGGCACATACAGCGCGATCTACTTCATCCGCTGTCGCTGCACCTGTCGCTAAGAAATAAGGCTTCTGTTTGCTCGCAACACGTTCAATCATCTCAAGCCAGGTGATATCACCCGATCCGATTTTGTAGGCGGGCACATAGGCATCCAAGTAGTCAACTAAATCCAGGGCATAGGGTGTCGTAAAAAAAGGAATACCAGCTTTTTCACAGGTATCCTTAAGCGTCGCTGTCCAGTCCAAATTAACGCTAGCGGCTTTATAAACGTCGAATACCGAGTCCTTCCATTTTGCCTGGTGTGACTGCTGAATCTTGAGACTCTTAAATCCGTGATCACTAACAATAGATGCAGCTTGGAAATGTTGAAACTTGGCAGCGTCCGCGCCCGCCTCGGCCGCAAGGTAGATTAGGTCTTTGGCGCGCTCAAGATCACCATCATGGTTTGCAGCAATATCAGCAATGAAATAGGAGGGGTAATTTTCGCCAATCTTCCTACCCTGTACTTCTAGAATTGTTTGTGGGGAGTACATGTTAGATCCTATTCATTTAAAGATGCATTTAAGCAAGTGATAACGCTTATGTTTTCTTAATTTAATCGCTTAAAACCAGCATGACATAAGGGGCTGTTAAGAAGCGACATCACATCGCGACCTTGCTCGCATTCACGTATCAAGCCGAAAACTGGTTCAAGCGCCTCGAAAAAACCATCAAGCACATCGGGAGTATGTTCCGTACACACATAAACACTATTACCTGTCAGGTAGCCCTTGCTCAACAGCTCTTGCGTTATCAGCGTTTTGTAGGCCAGAGATTGCTCGCTTTTGATTGTAAAACCAGTCAACGCAGGCAAGCCCCAATGTTCAAGGTTCAAACTATGCTTGCCTGCCAACTGCTGCAATCGAAGGCGGATATCATGACCTGTAGTAGTGATTTTCTCCCACGACTTTTCTCGCTCCATTACCTCGAGGGTTTTTAGAGCAGCGGTCGGGCCAATGCGCTCTGTCCAGAAGGTGCTACTGATGAAAGTCGACTGTGCGGCTTCCATAACTTCACGCCGACCTATAGTTGCCGTGATCGCATAGCCATTTCCGAGCGCCTTACCAAACATAGCCATGTCTGGCTCGACGTCATATTTCAAATGCAGCCCACCAAAGGTTTCGCGAAAACCCGAAGTGCATTCATCAAAAATTAAAACAATATTACGTTGTGTTGCTAAATCTCGGACTTTTTGTAAGAAATCATTTTTAGGCTCTGAATTACGCACAACTTCCATTTTTATAACGCCAATCTCATGCGTATTAACCAAAGCGAGGAGTTCTTCAAAATCGTTGTATCGAAAAGGAAATACCGTGCCCTTCAAATTACGAGGCACACCATTGGGATCAAGGCCTGGCAGCAAATGACCATCCAAATTTTTTTCATCGCCCAAATTGGCAGACAAATACCAATCGTGCCATCCGTGGTAACCGCAAATCGCGACTTTATCTTTTCCGGATGCCGCTCGAGCAATACGAATTGCGATTGCATTAGCTTCCCCTCCACTTCGTGCGAAGCGGGCCATATCTGCCCAAGGATGCAGCTCAATCAGTTTTTCCGCCAGGTAAACTTCTTCCGGACAATTGAAGGTACTCATATTACCCGCCTGCACAGTTTGCAGAACTGCTTCATCTACCTCAGGCTGGCCATATCCTAATATATTGGTGCCAATCCCCATAATAGACATATCGATGTATTCATTCCCATCAAGATCCCAAACCTTACAACCTTTCGCTTTACTGAAATAGGCCGGCCATTGATCTGGCAAAAACATCTCAGCACGCTTAGAGAGCAACATATTACCTCCAGGAATCAATGTTTTAGCACGTTTCCACAGCTTTTGACCTGTTCCCATTGCAGCGCCCTCATTACGAACAATCTCTTGATTTGCAGCGAACAACTCTGGCTGAGATCGTTGTAGATCTAGAACATCTTTCCAACTGAAATGAATATTCGGAGAAAAATGTGAAAATATATGATTCACGACCTCGAAATCAGCCGACTCATCCACTGTCCAGCGAAACGAGGAATAGTCAATATCATTTAAAACTGACCCTAGCTGAAAATCACCCGAATTATATATATATGGCATGACATGCTCTCGATCATATTGCGAGGTCGCCTTTTTACCTGCTCGACGAAGCACATCAATAGAAACAACCGCAACATCTAAACCATCGGGAAAGGTTGGAGGATTGGTGTTATCTAAATAATCAACTTCGGAATCAATGAACCTTGAAACACACTGATCAACTAATACAGGGTCAATCAAAGGGCAGTCACCCGTTATTCGCACAACTACATCAGCCTTGGCTGCCTGAGCCGCATCAAGATAACGTTGAAGCACATCCTCTTCGCTGCCACGAACACAGAGATAGCCCAGTTTTTCGACATGCAACTCAAGCGGCGTATTTTTTTCATCAACCGATGTGGCAACCATAATCTGATCAACTGTTTTCGCGCTTGATAGACGACGAAGGAGAAGTTCAATCATCGGCACGCCACAAATTTCTCTCATTACCTTATTAGGCAATCGAGTAGAGCCCATACGTGCCTGCACAATGGCGACGACTTTCATAAATGACCCCAATTAAAAGGGTTAATTAGATCCAAATCTGTTGAGCACATAAATGATGTGTCGGGTGCCTCTTTAGCATTTTCGGCCGCTTGCAGAATTTCCAGAAGCTGGGAAGCACTATCAACACCTACGATCACTTGATCCACTTGCTCTAAAGATAGAGGATACGCCAAACAGGCCTCCAAGGGTGAAACTCCTGTAGCACGCAGTTTTTCATACCACTGATCCCAGAGCCTCGACCAACGCGAAAACTTTTGCGGAACCGCGCTTCGTTTCATAAGCAATAGGCCCTGTAAAAAAGCCGAACGCGTATGAACCTCAACGCCGTTATCTTTAAGGCGATCTAACCAACCGCTAAATTGTAGGCGCCTGTCTATTACATTGAGTGGCGCCTGAACCAAATCGATTCTGATTTTTTTACAAACAACGTCAAGTTCATTGGGACTATAAATTGACACACCTATCTTCTGGATGATTCCATCATCTTTGAGACCTACTAATGCTTGAACCAGTTGCTCACCTTTCGAACCCGAAAAATCTTCAGACCGATGTAGTAACAAACCATATAAATTTTTTTTCCCTAAGCGCGCAAGAGATTCACAAACTTGTTTAGTGACCCAACGAGTAACATTAATTTGGTCTTCGGGTAATGCGGGAAGCTTCGTAACCAACCGAAATCCATCGACCCCGATTTCTCCCAAAATTTGTTCGCTGGTTCCGTAAGCAATTGCTGTGTCAAGAAGTCCAATTCCACTTCTTTCCGCTAGTTTCAAAATCTCATTTACTTTGTAGGACTCGACTGGACCGTCAGAATTTGCAACACCATATTTCATTCCAAATTGAACAGTCCCTAGACCAATCTTTTTTAACATACAAAATTCTCGTCCAAAGAAGCCACATAAACACGAAATTAACTTTTTGTGAGCTTTAAATCAGGTAGTTTTATAAGTCCACGGATTGTTCCAAAACATCTCGCAAGACCAAAAGATAAAAAAAACGGAAGAAACCTAGGGCGGCTGATCATAGAAATGATTGGGTGAATAAATAATTGCCTTATAAAGATATGGTAAACATGATTATAAACAGTCTTACCAGAGAACTTTTTAATGAATTCTGCGTCCCCAAGTCCATACCAATAGGCTTTAGATACTGTAGAAAGAAATGAGGATCTAAATTTTTCTGTTACATATTCATCAGCAATAGAAAGTTTGTAGCCTCTTTTTATAATCCCTAAACATAATGTTGTATCATCTATCGAACCATCAGCGGTCAAGTCAAAACCTACCTCTTTAACTAAATCATTTCTAAAAATACAAGGCATCCCTATAACCTTTGGATTTGGATTTTTGTAAATAAATAAATCACCCCTTACAAAAAAACCAGTGCCCCAGTAATTTGAATCCAAACAATGCTTTCTAAACATAATTCCAGCCTTTGATGACTGTGCAAAGTATTTAATTAATACATTTTTTATTGAAATTTTCAGTTCACCTATTCGATGATCAGCGTCAACATAAAATATAAATTGTGTATCTGTGTGATCAGCGCCAAGTTGCCGCCGGTAGGCTAAAGATGTATTTGGGTATTCATAAACCTTTACAAATTTTGATCGCGCAATATTAACAGTATCGTCATTCGAACCACCATCGTAAACTTTAATTTCGGCAATCGGATCAAACAATCTTATTGAATCAATACATGAAGCAATATTGTCTTGCTCATTGAATGTGACAATTACGTAAGTAACTTTATTTTTATATTTATTCAAAAAAATCTTACCTCTAAAATACATCTAATTAAAGATATACTGGAGAGTATATTTTATTACTATTTACCAGCGAACGCTTTTTGTATCTCGTTAGCGGAAAAGTCTAACATATCTTCAGTCAAAGCAGGCTGAACACCAATCCAAAAGGTATTTTTCATTATAAAGTCAGTATTGGTTAAATCACCACTGACCCGATAATTTAGTTTCTGCATATAGGGCTGGCGGGTCAAATTCCCTGCAAATAACAAGCGCGTACCTATTTTTTTCTTATCTAAACAAGTCAATAGGCTGCTTCGACTGATCGGCGCGCTTTCTCGAATCGTAACCGGAAACCCGAACCAAGAAGGATCGGAATGATCAGTTGCCTTAGGAAGAATGAGGAAGTCTTCGCATATCGACAAACGATCTTTTAAGAAGGTAAAATTTTCCTTGCGACGACGAATGAACTCAGGAGCTTTTTGCAACTGTGCCAAACCACAAGCCGCCTGCATGTCCGTAATTTTTAAGTTATAGCCGAGATGGCTGTAGGTGTATTTGTGATCATAGCCATCTGGCAGCGAACCGCCAATTTTTTTAGCGGGCCAGCAGAAACGATTGTTGCACGTATTGTCGAGTCCGGGTGGACAATAGCAATCACGTCCCCAGTCACGGAATGACTCCGCAATTTTCTTGAGCCTACCGCTGTTCATAAACACAGCACCGCCTTCTCCCATCGTTATGTGGTGGGCAGGATAAAAACTTAGCGTGCCTATATCGCCGAAAGTGCCGACTAACTTACCGTTGTAGGTAGAACCCAAGGCGTCGCAGCAGTCCTCAATCAGCCAGAGTGAGTATTTTTTACATAGCGTTTTGATTACATCGAGATTGTACGGATTGCCCAATGTATGCGCCAACATAATTGCCTTTGTTTTTGGCGTAATGGCTTGTTCAACCTTGCTGGCATCGATGTTGTATGTTGCCAACTCGACATCAATAAATACTGGTACTGCACCGTATTGCAAAATCGGATTTACAGTTGTCGGAAAGCCCGCTGCAACTCCGATCACTTCATCGCCCGGCTGAATGGCTCGATCACCGAGCTTGGGTGAAGTTAAGGTGCTGAATGCCACCAAATTTGCTGACGATCCCGAATTGACTGTAATTAAATGCTTAACACCCAAAAACTTGGCCAACTGGTTTTCAAACTCGTCATTGAACCGGCCAGTGGTTAGCCAGCCATCTAATGAGGCTTCGACCATAAGTTGAAGCTCCTCAACACCTAACAGCTTGCCCGATGGAGGAACAGCCATTTTTCCTGGCTGAAAACTCTGCGGCGTCAATGTCTCTTCGGCATATTCCAGAACCAATGCAGCGATCTGCTTCCGAAGTTTTTCACCCTTTTCACTCTGCACGAGAATCTATGACCTCATCTTGATAAGCCTGAATTTGCTGAAGGGTGATGGCGCGCGCATCCTTACCCGCAGCAAGTTGCCTCACCCATTCGGCAGTCAAACAGAGCGCTTGCTCTAAATTCATAGACGGCGACCAGCCAAGCTTGGTTTTGGCTTTGGAGATATCCAACTTCAGGTAATTGGCCTCGTGCGGATGATCGCCCGGTTGCACCTGCCACTGTGCGTTACCGCCCCAAAATTCTGTGAGTCGCTCCGTTAGCCATGAGACCGGCTTGGCATCTTCATCATTGGGGCCGAAGTTCCAAGCTTCTGCATATTCAGCGCCATGAGTGAATAATCTCTCCGCAAGCATCAAATAGCCCCGCAAGGGCTCGAGTACATGCTGCCAAGGACGAATCGCATTCGGATTGCGTATCAAAACGGGCTTGCCCGAAGTTAAGGCCGTAGTCAAATCCGTCATCAAGCGATCTTTTGCCCAATCGCCGCCGCCAATCACATTGCCTGCACGTGCAGTTGCCATCGCAACCTTATGTCCATCTGGCTGAAAAAAAGAAGTGCGATAGGCACTGGAAATCAACTCAGCACAAGCCTTGCTTGCGCTGTAAAGATCATGCCCACCCATCGGATCATGTTCGCGGTAGCCCCAGATCCATTCTTTATTTTCGTAACACTTATCCGTGGTGATGTTTACTACAGCACGAACACTTGGCGTGGCGAGAATTGCCTCAAATAGATGTGCAGTACCCATTACATTCGATGCTAAGGTGTCCACCGGGTTTTGATATGAATCGCGAACTAGTGACTGCGCGGCCATGTGGATAACGATCACTGGCTCAGCCTCGATCAGAGCCGATTTAAACGCTTCAAGATCGCGTACATCACCTTCAATAGAATGCATTCCATCAGAAACACGCGCAAGGTCAAATAGGCTTGGATTAGTGGGTGGCGCAAGCGCATATCCGGTAAGGCTAGCACCTAAATTCTGCAACCAAAGAGAAAGCCAGCTACCCTTGAACCCAGTATGACCGGTTAGGAATACGCTCTTACCCTGCCAGAATGCTGGATTCATTACCAAATCTTCCACGGCGCCTTGCCGGAATCCCAGAGCTCATTAAGCAGATTCTTTTCGCGTAATGTATCCATCGGCTGCCAGAACCCATCATGCTTAAAAGCAACGAGCTCTTCATCTTTTGCTAGGCCATCCAAAGGCTCGCGTTCCCATGTTGTGCTGTCTTGTTCGATTCGTTCGATGACTTTTGGACTCAACACAAAGAATCCGCCATTGATCCAACTGCCATCGCCATCCGGCTTTTCTTGGAAGTGTTCAACACTGTCATCAGGACCAAACTTCAATGCGCCATAGCGGCCGGGTGGTCGTGTTGCCGTTAGTGTCGCTTGCTTACCATGTGCTTGGTGGAATTGAATCAAGCGAGTGATATTAACATCGCCAACGCCATCGCCGTAGGTAAAACAAAACGCCTCTTCGTCTTTGACGTAATCCTTCACGCGCCTCAAACGACCGCCGGTCATTGTGTTCTCGCCCGTATCCACAAGCGTCACAGTCCATGGCTCGGCATTGTTCTGATGCACCTGCATGCTGTTATCTGTCATGCAAAAGGTCACGTCAGATTGATGCAAGAAATAATTCGCGAAGTACTCCTTAATCATGTAGCCCTTGTAACCACAGCAAATCACGAAATCATTCACGCCATGCGCAGAGTAGGTTTTCATTATATGCCAGAGAATCGGCTTGCCGCCGACCTCCACCATCGGCTTCGGTTTTAGATCTGTTTCTTCTGAAAGACGCGTGCCGAGACCGCCAGCAAGAATGACTGCTTTCATAAAAAACCAATATTTTTAGAGTTAATTTGGATCCACGCTTGCAGTTCGGCATCGCTCATCCAAGATGGGTTGGAATCGCTCGAATAAACAAAGCCTTCTGGGACCTTCACCCCATCCTTAATGCGCTTCGTGTCATCGGCCCAGCCGTTGATTTGCGGCAAAATCTTGAAGTGCTCAGGGTATTCGTAGGTGAAGTAGGAATCTTCTGCGCCGATCATCTGCTCATGCAGCTTCTCGCCCGGGCGAATCCCGACAATCTCTTGTTTAGCATCCGGCGCAATCACGCTCGCAACATCGGTAACCTTCATGGACGGAATTTTCTTCACATAAATCTCGCCACCGACCATGTCCTCAAACGCATGCCACACCAGCTCAACACCCTGTTCGAGCGAGATCATGAAGCGCGTCATGCGCGCATCGGTAATCGGTAACACGCCGCTATCTTTGATTGACATAAAGAACGGGATCACCGACCCACGCGAGCCCATCACATTGCCATAGCGCACCACTGCAAAGCGGGCTTGGTGATGGCCAGCATACGAAGAGTTGCTGGCAACAAAGAGTTTATCGCTGGCCAATTTCGTTGCGCCGTACAAATTGACTGGACTGCTAGCTTTATCGGTAGAAAGTGCGACTACGCGTTTTACATTTTGATCAATACAAGCATCAATCAGATTCATCGCGCCATCAATATTCGTCTTGATACACTCGAAGGGATTGTATTCTGCAGTCGGCACAATCTTAGTCGCGGCTGCATGTACCACATAATCAATGCCATCCAGCGCACGATAGAGGCGATCTTTATCACGCACATCACCGATGAAAAACCGCACACGCGGATCATCACCGAACAGCTTCGCCATCTCCCACTGCTTCATCTCGTCGCGGGAGAGAATCACCAAGCGCTTAGGGTTGTATTTTTTTATCGTGAGAGGGACGAACGCATGGCCGAATGAACCTGTGCCGCCAGTAATGAGGATTGAGGAGTTTTCTAACATTTTATTACTTCAGTTTTAATTAATGCGATACCGCCATCGCAGCAAAATGTTGGTTGCTGGCAGCAAGTTCTTCATAAGTGCCGCCGGCCTTCACCTCACCCCGCTCCAATAGGTAAATCTGATCACACTTGCGCACAGTGGAAAGGCGATGCGCAATGAGGATGATGGTGATGTCGTGACCAAGGTTGTCCACCGCCTCCATCACCGCTTGTTCGGTGAGGTTGTCCAGCGCGCTGGTGGCTTCGTCCATAATCAGCACTCGAGGGTTGTGGTAAAGCGCGCGGGCAATGCCGATGCGCTGGCGCTGCCCGCCCGAGAGGCGCACGCCACGCTCACCCACGGCGGTTTGGTATTGCTGCGGTAGGTCGTTGACAACAAACTCATGCAGGTTGGCAATTTTGGCGGCGTGCTCCACGGCACGTTGGTCGATGTCTTTGGCTTCGATGCCAAAGGCAATGTTGGCGGCCACGGTGTCATCAGCCAGATAGATCTGTTGCGGCACATATCCAATGGTGCGTTGCCAGGATCTTCGATTGTGTTCGGTAATCGTTTGGCCGTCAACTTCTAGAGTGCCTTCTTGGGCTTCTAGCAGACCGAGGATCAAGTCCACCGTGGTGGATTTCCCGCTGCCGGTGGCACCTACCAAGCCCACGGTGCTTCTGGCGGGGATATTGAGACTTAAGCTCTTCAGTGCCGACTGCGGGGCGTTGGGGTAGCGGTACTGGATCTGGTTCAGGGTGATGGCCTGCTTCAGCGCGATGACGTCTTGGTCGGGGTTGGGATGCGCGGGTTGCTGGCTCATGAGATCGGCATGCAAGGCATCGAGCGCCGGGCCGGCAAAGCGTAGCTGCGTGACCGCGCCGTAGATCTGTTGCAGGGCGGGCATCAGGCGATAGCCGGCGAAGGCATAGAGCGCGATGATAGGCAAAGCGCTGGCGAAGCTGCCACTTTGCGCCATCAGATACAGCACCACCAGCAGCATGCCGCCAAAGGCGATGGCTTCCAGGGCAAAGCGCGGCAGTTGGCTGATAACCTGCGCCGTGGCCTGGTTGCGGGCGTAGGTTTGTGCGGGGCCGGAGAAGCGATTGATGTAGGCCTGTTCCAGCCCGCCGACTTTGACTTCTTTGGAGGCACCAAAAGCCTCACTAACCACGGTGAAGCGTGCTTGGTTCGCCGTCACGCGCTCTGTACCCATGCGGGAGAGCAAGCCGCGCGTGGCTTTAAAGATCAACGCATAGGCGGCGGCCAGCGTCAGGCCAACGATGAGCGCAAGTTTCGGGTCGATCAGAATCAAAAGAGTGAGAAGCGCTGTGGCGACCATGCCTTGGGCGATGAGATTCATCACCGGCATCATCCCGCCATGAATGACCGTGCTGACTTCCGAGAGGATCGTCTTACCCAAATCCGCGCTGTGGCGGTTCAAAAACCAGCTGTAGGGCTGGTGCAAATAACCTTCTACCAGGCGCTTGCTGATGCTGTATTCGCGCATCAGGCCAAAGCGTAGTTGCACGTAGGTGGTGAGCGCCTTGAACGCCAGCGACACCACTAGTAGCACGAATACCAGCACGCCCAGCAAGAATAAGAATTCCTCTATTGTGTTGACGCCGATGTTGTTTGAAACCGTGTAGGCGGTTTTGAGGAACGCGTTGGTTTCCACCAGCTCGGGGGTCGCCACTACCGCCATGAACGGCATGATCGATGCCACGCCGAGCATGTCCAGCAGCGCCATAATTACAATCATGCCCAGCAGCAAACCGGCGCGCTTGCGCTCGGGCGGAGTTAAGAGGGAGAGGAGTTTTTTGAGGGTTTGCATTATTTCTTGTAGTAACCCTTCAACCACACTGCGAAGTTCGCCACGCCCTGCTCAACCGAGGTGTTGGGCTGGTAATCAAACTGCTGTACAAGGTCATCCACATTCGCCCACGTGTCGGGCACATCCCCCCGGCTGGATCGGCAGGAATTCTTTGTTGGCTTTGTCCGTGAACTCGAATTCCCCGTTCTTTTTGACAAACTCTTTCGTCCCATCCAAAGAATCAATCAGCCAGTAGGTCTGCCAATTCATGCGGTTACGCTTTTCGTCCTCTGATGACTCTTCTGAAAGCACGGGTATCTGCGGCGTTAACTTGCGTAATCCATCAACAATACAATGATGCGAAGCAAGGTCAGCTTGGGTTAACGGACTCGAATCGTCTTTGTAATCAACGTCAAAATCTTGCGCGTAAATCGCCATGATTTTCTCGCCGGCAGCTTTTGCCAAGTCAATCACGGCTCTTTTTTGATTGTTAGTTAACATATTGATTTAATAAATTATTATGGTTTTAGGTGGCGCTTGAGTCGAACTGGTGTAAAAAAACTCCCGATAATGGCTATTATCGAAGGCCAATTCCCACACAACGGACAATAGCTACCGCACGACAATTTGGGTTGAAATTGAAGCAAAAAAACATAACTTAAATTATACATATTACCTAAAAAAAAATAGGGTTTAATCTGACATATAAGCTTGATTTATGTGATTTCCTTTAGACACTCTTTAAGTGTTTTTTGCCATAATGGGATCTTAAGACTGAAGTGGCTTGTAATTTTCTCTTTACTAAGGGTTGAAGCATGTCAGGGGTTGGATACTGACAAGAATTATCGGGCCGAATTTGCAATCTAGACGCTCTAACCTATTTCGCAATCATATCTTTAATTCACTACAAAGAAAATTGATTCTTAACTTGTAAACTCTCTGTATCTCGAGATAAGAAAACCCAAGAGGAGCATAGCAATCAATGCATGTTCGTTAGCAAATGTTGTATTCACCAAACCGATACCTAATACCGACATAATAACACTTGAGCTAGCAAATATAAACCATCTGTCATTACAGGAATCCTTCATTTTATGAACAATTTTGGTAATCTCAAACCAAAACCATCCGAATATTGAGAATAACACCAGACCCCCGCCAGATAAGTAGGCCAAATAGACATTATGCGGATGCTTAAAGGGAAGAAACTTTTTTTTATTGTAAGTGCCTTCTTCTTTGATTACCATATCTTGGATATCTGCATGGTCAAAGTTTGGAAAGTTTTCCATACCTGTTCCCAAAATTGGATCAATCTTGAATACATAATAAGCAAAATTTCTAATCTTATGGCGTGACGATGAATCAGATATCAAACTTGACCCGGTAACAAATTTATTGATGACACTAGGGGGGTTATAAACAGAGGTAATTAGCACTATTGATATAAATAACGCAGATATGGTTACAACACTCCAGCTTCTGTATAAATATACCGCATATGCAATCGCCATCAAGGTAATGATAACCAAAAGGCCAGAGGCAGCGCGACTATTTGTATCAAGAACAGTAATAGCTAGAATTATGGAAGCCAAAATAAGAGAAATACGTATCAAATTCCCAATACCTTTAAAGTTAAAAATAAGTAAAGAAAGAGAGGCGATATAAATAATCAATATATAAATTGCTACATGGTTAATATGCCCAACAGAATGTAGCCTAGGAAGACCATAGTTAAGGTAAGAGTATGCTAGGGGAATGATAGTAAAGAAAATTGCCATTAAAGTTAAGTAAACCATTTGCTTAGTTGTAAACCTAGCCCTAGAAATAGCCCAACCAACTAAAACAAATCTGATAATATCTTTCGAGCCATTAGCTGGTTGATCATGGATTATGACAGCATTTATCCCAACTGCAATATCAGCCAATAACCAAAGAAGAAAAATAGTGTCGATTAATCTCCATCTACCGCCCCAATCTTTAGTTCTTAAGGCGATAATGAACCAAGACAGAACGAATAATAAAGCAAACAAATTTTTTGGAGCTTCTAGAATTGGGAGTACGCTCAACATTAAAACTAAGAAGAAAAATTTATAATTCTGATCTCGAAGAAATATCAACAGATTACTAAACATATTTTTTTCAAAAAGAATAATCTTAGTCACTCCCACTCAACTGTAGCAAATATTTAAATTATTGATCATTAACATATTATTTTTTAGTTTCTAACTACTTTCTAACTTCTCTCTTTGAACGAATTGTCAATTCACCATTACAGTTCTTACAAATTTTATTTAGATTTTTTGCACAATCAATACAATACGTGCATTCAAATGAGCATATCATCGCATCTGAAGAATTGGGTAAAACCTTATTGCAA
>Ga0181570_10002950_pt1 | contig 13187 bp, 6 predicted proteins | sample 101ome_18_FD_148667 | JGI IMG/M metagenome (GOLD analysis project Ga0181570, IMG submission 148667) | Coastal salt marsh microbial communities from the Groves Creek Marsh, Skidaway Island, Georgia - 101406AT metaG (spades assembly) | ecosystem: Environmental > Aquatic > Marine > Intertidal zone...
CCACCCGATTGAGCCAGCAATTTCCGGGCGGCCTCAACGGCTTCAGGCCACAACCCACGCAAGGCCTTTTCCCACATCGATGCCCTCGCTTTTTCCTGGCGGATGATGGCCTGATCGCCTTCAAATTCATGCTCCTGAATTCGAATCAAGAGGTCCACATCGTCGGCGAAAGCAGAATTCTCAACCAACGTCTGCAGTTTGTCACCGCCTTCGAGTTTCACTGCACCTTCGCGGCGCTCATCCGGGTTCAGGTCAAAGGAGAGCGAAACAAGCGAGCCAAATTTGCTGATTGAGAGCAACCAGGTGAACAAAAACACGACTTGACCGGCACCGATAAACAACCACACGGTCAGCAAGCGCATGCCCTCATCAAATCCGTTGGCTTCAAGCGCAGCGGTGAACGGCATCAAATCTCCAAATTCCTTGTAGCACACCAAAATAAGAAGCAGCACGGTGTACCCCGAAAAGCCGGCAAAGGCGAAGGTCAACTGCCGAGCTTGGGCACTTTTTTCGGTCCGAATCTCCCTGGGCGAATCGAGGGTGACGCCGAAGATACCACCAAAGGTTTGTCCCCCAAGAACCAAGTTGCGCGTCAATTCAAAGATGAACGCCAAGCCAACAATGGCGATGTTCATGGAGAGGTAAACCGAGAGGAAAATCGGTAAGGATTTGATGAATTCCCAGTGGAACAGGAATTCCGAAATGGCATCAATGTTGATGTAAATGCTGTATCCGATGATGCCGCCGAAATTCAAAATGTCCTCGGCCAAGCCGGCCTGCTCGGGTGGCATTGACATCACCTGAAGCACGGTCAAGATACCGTTAACGGCCGTGATCGGCATGGTCATCAAAAACAGCACCAAAAGGAACGAGAACACCCTGCCCGTGAAGCCATTCCGTTCCGGGTCGATCGGGTTTGGACGGCCGCGTGCAGTGCGCCATTTGTTGATCATCAGCATGTTCCAAGAAGCGCCCATGATGCGACCGTACGCCAGGATCGTTGGCGCCATGAAGGTCAACATGGCGTAGGCCAGCCAACTTGGTGTCAGTTCGCCATCGTTGCGTTGAACACCGTACAGCAGCACGAGCACCGTGAGACCCACCAACACCGCGAGGGTGACCATGCGCCGAAAGAGGCTCAGTGAACGGGACTTCGAGACCCCTGCTTTCTTGCTTCGAAGCAGTTGACCGTTGAGGGTCTCCCACGGTGAAACGAAGACCGGCACGAGAATCAGAACGGAGATGATGTAGATGTTGAGCAGTGCGTAGTTGTTCGCATCAAAGAGCAATTCGGTGATGAGCATCAGGACACCGGTCAAGCCCATCATGTAGAGGAAAACACCGTACCTGACAAGGCCTGTTTTCATGAGTTTGCGGGCGTCGCGCATCGTCCGAGTGATGCGATGCACTTCGTAGAGGTCATCGTCGATTTCAAAGGCAACTTGGAGGTTTTTGAGTTGTTGGGGAACAAACCAGCGACGGACAAAATAGGCCACCACCAGCGAAATCCCCAATGGAGCGAGCAATGTGGTGGTGATCTCGGTGGTTGCTTGCACCTTGCTGGCAGCCACCGTCGGCAACAGCATCGCAGCCAACGCCATCACGGTGAGGATGACCCGTGGCCGCATGGATGTGTTTCGCTGAAATCATCGTATAGAGCCTTCGCCTTCACGCAGTCGTGCGGTGGCGAGTCAGGAAACGATCCATACGGTCGAACGCATCCTTCAGCACCTCCACATCGGCCAAAAACACCAAGCGAACGTGACCGCTGCCAAACTCTGGAGAAAAGCCACTTCCGTGAACGAGAAGCACGTGTTCTTCCTGAAGCAATTGCAGCACGAAGGCTTTGTCGTCCTTGGCCCATCGTTCGTCCGTCAGGCGAACGAACATGTAGAAGGCACCGCCAGGAGCCTGAAGCTCGAGACCCTCCATTTCATCGATGCGCTGCAGGCAATAATCCCGTTGGTCCTGTACACGCCGAGCGTAACGTGCCATCCACGATCGGTCACCGGTCAGACCGGCAAGGTACCCCCATTGTGCTGGCGTCGAGGGGCACAAGCGGGAGCGCAGCAAGCGCTCAAGTGCGTCCTGAACATTGGCCATTCGGGCCGTGGGGTCATGCAATGCCATGTAGCCCAAGCGCCAACCGGGCGCATAGTACACTTTGGAAACACCGTTCAACGTCACGACCGGCACGGTTGTCGAACAACTCGCAGCGGAGACATGTGTCCCGGTGTAATCCAATCCATCGTAAATCTCGTCCGCTACAAGGATGCACTTTGGGTACCCTTCGAGGATGGTCAACAAGCGGTCCACGTCGGTCCTTCCGACGACCGAACCACAGGGGTTGTTGGGGTTGATGAGGACAAACAACCGAACATCATCGTTCATCTTGGCCTCAATGTCATCGAAATCCATGCACCAACCGTCCTTGCCGTCCAACCGGTACTCCACGGTGGTCGCCCCGTACATTTGTGGGTAAGCCATGTATGGAGGGTAATGCGGTCCTGGTGCGAGAATGGAACTCCCTTCCTCGAGAACGGCTGCAAACAGGATTTGCAAGGCTTCCGTCACACCGTGGCAGACGTAGACCGTCTCGGCTTGAGCCGGCCATCCTTTACGCCGCTCGTCCTCTGCAATGGCCGCTCGGAGGGCTGGAATACCGTAGGACGGTGAGTAGCCGTTGCGACCGCTCTGGAGGGCATCAATGTAGGCGGCAACCATGTGCGGAGGGGTTGGCAATCCAGGGTAGGCCAAAGGATCGCCGATGTTCAATTTGATGATTTCATGGCCCGCGGCCTCAAGTTGGGTCGCTGGAACCACAACATCGCGAATGGCGTATTCGATGCTGCCGGCACGCTTGGAGGCTGGAATCGGTTGCATTGGCTCACCTCACGATATGGCGACATTGTCAAGGGTCACTCCAGCCATTGCGAGCACCGCCTCAAAATGCGCTTGTTCAACAGGCTGAACCGACAAGCGTTGACCTTTGCGAAGCAGGAGCATACCCTCCAACGCAGGGTTGGCTCGCATGTCCGGTAGGGTGACCGGTGTCAGTGCCGTCACCGGGTCCAAGTCCACCATGAACCATCGAGGGTTGTCGGGGTTGGATTTGGGGTCATGGTACTTGCTGGAAGCATCCCACGAGGTGTGATCGGGGTAGCCCTCGCGCTTGATGCGTGCGATGCCGCCGACATGCGGTGGTTTGCAGTTGGAGTGGTAATACAGGACCAAATCACCGGTCTTCATGTCGTCCCGCATCATGTTTCGGGCCTGATAGTTACGAACCCCGTCCCAATGGGTGCCACCATCGCTGACCAACCGGTCGTAGGGGTAAACATCGAGTTCAGACTTCATCAGCCAGAAGTTCATGATTGGTGACGCTACGAAGCGGTCTATTGAATGCTCGCTCACCAAGCGTCCACAACGTCGTCCAGCACGGCATCCATCACGTCAACACTGAAAGGGACTTGATCAACCAATCCGAGTTGCTTGGCCATCGCGCTTCCACCGGACACAGCCCCTATGCCCATTTTTTCCAGTGTAATGAAAATAGCAGGCAACAAAATCAGCGCGCTGGCGGCCGCTACCCAGAGGAGGATCAGGATGACCGTGACGAAGGGTTTAATCTCCGGAATCGGGATGCTGTACGCTGTGAACATGCCGAGGGACGTGACGGTCGCAGCTTCAAACAGGGACATGCCTGTCCCGACCGCAGCACTCCGAATCGCCGGGATGCCTCCGCCGAGTTCCTTGATGCGGTTCGCGATGTGAATTGAAAAGTCAACACCAACGCCGACCAAAATCGATCCGATCATGACCGTCACGAGCGACAGCGGAACATCCATCCGCCACATCACCAACCACTGCAGCGCAACGGTGGCAATCACTGGGGATGTGGTCCAGATGGAGTAGCGAATGTCCCCAAACACCACGGCCAACACGATGAGGGTGAAGATAATGGCAAAGCCCAGCGAGGTCCACTGAGAGCCAACAATCAATGTGTTGACCTCGATGGCCGTCGCAGCAACACCCGTCAAATCCTCGGCTGTTTCACCGAACGGACCTTGGAAGAGGGCTGCCCGCTCGTTGACGGCCACCACACTCTTGGACGTGTCGGCGACCGGAATGAAGGGCATGTCAACGTAAATGAGGGTGCGGTCAAAATCCTCGTTCACGAAAATTTCACGTGTTTCCTTGGTCAGCGAGGCGTAGAACACATCCAAGAGGAAAATTTGGCTTTGTTGAGACCCAGGCAAGCCGAAGGAATCCGGGTCGTTGAGGGCGTCCCAAAAGGAGCCGTCCACCGAAGCACTCCGGTTCAAGAGCACCTCGGCCGTCGCTTTGCTGTCCTCACACAATTCAGAGCCACCGCAGGGTATGGCCTGCATCAATTCGTTGATCTGTTCACCCGACGCCGTCACTTGTATGCCGGATGCCTTCATGAGGAACACCACCGAAACGGCTGTGGTGTTTTCGATTTCGTTGAGACCACTTTCCATGTCATCGATCATGTTGAGGATCAGTGCAGGGTCGTCGTTGTCCGATTCCCCGTCGTTGAGGTCCCCGCTCACGTTGGCGTTGACCAAGACCATGCCCACTTGACCTGCTTCAAACTCGCTGCTGTACTGCTTCATTTTGATGACAGGTGACTCCCCCTCGGGCGCCATTCCCAGGAGGTCGATGTTTTCTTGAACGTTCACTCGACCGATGGTGCCTGAAACGAGGATCAGCAAAATGAAACCAACGATGACCGCACGGTTGCGCTTCACTGGAACGTCAACCAATGTGTCGAACGCTTTCAAGGGTGGATGTTTCGGTTTCTTTAGATCGAGCAACAAGGTCAGATTGGGAACCATGAACATCGTCAAAATGTACACGATCACAATGCCCACGGACAACGCAATGCCAACGGTCTGAATGGGCGCCATCGGCGTCAACACCAACGATATGAAACCGATCACCGTGGTGACCGCCGATAGGAATACGGCTCGCCCTGTGCTCGACAGTGAGGCCTTCATTTTCTCGCTTTTGGAGCCGGTTTCTTCGGCGTAGCGGTTTGTGATGTGCAAACCGTAGGACACACCAAGGGCGAGCAAAATCGGTCCAACGATGATGACGGTCATCGTCACCTCGTAATTCGTCGCCCCAATGAGGCCCAGGGTCCAAAAGACAGCACACAGCGTTGGTAATCCCGCAATGATGACCACCTTGATGCCTTGGACGGGCCGAATACCGGTCAAGCCAGCCTGCATCAAATCCGAGTGGAATACGAACAAACCGATGGCCACCAACACGACAGCGTTCGGGAAAATGTCCCAAAACAACCGGAAGGAAAATTCCGTCACAGCGTTGGTGATGGGCACTGGACCGGTCAAGGTCATGGACAGTCCCAAATCGTCCCAATCGCACATCCGGTTGTCGGCAGGTGCACCCTCTTGCGTGAATTCACAAGGCCGCTTGGTTTGTGCGATGTTGTCCAAGATCTCTTGCGTTTCGGAAATGATGTCCTTGGCTGGCCGGTTTTCGGTCACGGCCACGGCCATGATGGCCCGGTCAAGCAAACCGTCCGGCCCGCCGTCTTGGGCCCCACTGATGTCGCGTGCCAGTTTGTTCAAACCGGCGGTCGGCGTGCCGTCGTTTTCGTACATTTCACCAACGACCAAGTCGATGGTCGGCTGGGATGGAATTTCGTAAGTTCCGCCCAATTCTTCATCCGTGATGGCGAGTGCGTCGTTCGTTTGTTCGGCGAGGGTTCGGGTCAGGCAATCTTCGGTGGGGTCGTCGGACACGCAACCGAGTTCGCCCAATTCCGTCACAATGGCCTCACGAATGCGCGGTGCACTGGAGTTGACTTCCTTCAGCACGGTGGAAAGCGACAGAATGTAAATCACGTCGTCGGAGTCATCCGACAAATAGGGGTTCAGCAAATTTTCAACGTAACTGATCTCCTGCAGAATACGGACGTTTGTGATGTTCTCGCTGTCCGATTCAATGTACACCACCATCACGTTGGTGGACCAATCCTCCTCGACCTTACCAATCAATTCCGCCACTTGGCTCCCATCGGGCAAGTAGACCTCGAGATCACCGTTCACGTTCAGTGCTGGGTTGTTCGGGTCGTCATCGAACGCCGTGTCATCAAGGAAGCCAGACTGAGTGACGAAGTACACCGTGAGCAACAGGAAGACAAGCACGGTGGGGAGTGGGAATTTGGTGATGGCCCCGGTCGCACCGGACTTCTGCCACTCTCGCTTGAGGCGAGTCGGGGCATCCAACACGGCGTCAATGGCTTTCTTTGAGTTCAACGTCTTGATTTGATTCGCCATTTGATTGCGAGCGGATTTGGTGGCATTGTTCAGCGTTTTGAGGCGGTCCTTGCCACCGTCCACACGTTTGGAGGCTGGTTTCGGTGCATCGTCACTCAACGGCACAGCATGACCTCCGTACCGACGACGAGGACCGGTCTTGAAAGGCTTACCCAACCATGGACCCCGGAACCCGTGTGTGAGAGGTTGATGGCGACGGGTTGAAAGGCCGCACCATCTGGGCCAGACTGGACCACCCCAGTGACCGGGGTCGGGCCAGGTGAGGCCAATGCCAGCCCCGAAACTTCCAGAAAAGCGATGGTCAATTGACCTTGAAAAAAACATCCAAGCCGACCACTACGCTGACCTCGAAGCGTACCAGCGGCGTTACGGATTTAATCCACAATCCAACAAGGAGATTTTTGTCATCGACACACCGCCACCCTATCCCTCCGGCACATGGCACATCGGCGCCGTGGCTCAGTATTCGATGATCGACGTCATCGCCCGAAGTCAGCGGTTGCTGGGCAAAGAGGTGTATTTTCCTTGGGGGGTTGACCGAAACGGCATCAACATCGAGTTCACCGTTGAGAAGAACACAAAACGAAAGATGAAAACGTACGACCGTGAAGAGTTTTTGAACCTCTGCGAAACCACGATCGAAACCTTCACCCAAGCCATGCGGGTCACTGCAAAGCGGGTCGGGTTGTCCTGCGACTTCGACCGAGAATACCTCACGGACGCCCCCGATTACCGAAGCGTCACGCAGGCGATTTTTGTTGAGCTGTTCAAACAAGGCACCATCGTTGAAGATCTGCGACCCAACATCTACGATCCGGTTGAAGGCACCACCATCGCCGATGCCGAGGTTGAGCGGTTGACCCGTCGGACCAAACTGGTTGACGTCAAGTGGACCTGCGATGACGGAACGGAGTTGGTGATTTCAACCACACGCCCTGAATTGATTTGCGCATGTGGGGTGGTGGTGGTCCATCCCGACGACGAGCGTTATCAGCAATTGGTCGGCAAGCGGGTGACGTTGCCGTTGCCCACCAACGGCCGGTCCACCACCGTGACCATCCAAACCCATCCATCGGTGAAGTCTGAATTCGGATCCGGTGTGCTGATGGTGTGTTCGTTTGGCGACCAGAACGACGTGTCCGTGTTCCGCGAACTGGGCCTCACGCCCTTCCAGGCCATCGGTTTGGACGGATGCATGACCGACGTGGCAGGGCCGTTGGCGGGAATGTCGGTGCTCGATGCACGCACCGCTGCGATTGAGATGTTGGAATCTTCGGGTTGCTTGATCCAGACGGTCGAGCGAGAACAAGAAGTCCCGGTTTCCGAGCGCGGGAAAAACCCGGTCGAAATCATCCTTCTGAAGGAATGGTACGTTCGTCAAACCCACATTCAGAACCGAATGCGGGAACACATCGAGTCCATCGAGTTCCATCCAAAGCGCAATCGGCAATTTTTGCTCGATTGGATGGACAACATCAGCATTGATTGGCCCATCAGCCGTCGTCGTTGGTACCACACCGAGATTCCCATTTGGTACAGCGAAGACGAACGCCGAATCGTGATTCCACCCTCTGGCACCTACGTCCAACCTTGGAAGGACCACCCCCCGGCAGGAAGCCGTGTCCTCGACCGGACCACCCGCGAGGACCTCGGCGCCTACGACGCCCTCAAGGACGAATTGGGACACCTCTCCGGCGAGGAGAAGGTGTTTGACACGTGGATGGATTCCTCCAACTCCAACCTGTTCGTGAGCGGGTACCTCAACGAACCTGCCACGTTTGAGCGGGCGTTCCCCACCGCATTACGACCCCAGGGCAAAGAAATCGTGCGCACCTGGTTGTATTACACCCTGCTCAAGTCCACGTTGTTGCTTGACCAGCCCGGCTTCCAACACGTGTGGATCGACGGACTTGGCATGGATCCTTGGGGCCGAAAGATGTCAAAATCACTTGGCAACGGCATCGATGCTGATTCAGTCCTTGAATGTGGAGCCGGTGGACGGACCGGATCGTGGACCGTGAAGGGTCCGGACGGGTCTGTGAAACTCAAGGCCAACAAAATTGGGAGCGAGTGTTTCCGTTTGTGGAAGGCCTGCGACGCTCAGGTGGGTGATGATTTTCACATCAACCCCGAAGCCATCGAGAAGAAGTACTTTGGCGTGTTGACAAAACTGTTCAATGTGGCAAGGTTCGCTTCCCAATTCGACGTACCTGACGACCTTGAATCGGTTCCAGAAGACCTCGCTGTTGAAGACGAGTGGATCTTGTCCGAATTCGCCAGCACCATGGCCGACGTCGAGGCAGCCTGGACCAACATCGACATTTACACCGCCACTCAAGCGCTCAAGACCTTCGGAACCGGTGTGCTGCCGAGCCACTACCTCGAAATGGTGAAATCGCGACTTTACGATGGCGATGGAGCCGCTGCTTGGACCCTCCATCGTGTGGTTCGTGACCTGCTGACGGCGCTCAGCCCGGTCTGCCCCTTTTTCACGCACCACATCACGGACACCGTCTACGGTGCCTCGGCCGTGGATGCGGATGCGTTTCCAACGACGCCTTTGCCCGATCTCGGACCCGGTGAAGCGCGTGGCAATGCTTTGCGGTCGCTCTCGACCGACCTCCAAGAATTCAACAGCCAAACGTGGGCCATGAAAAAAGAGATGGGACGTTCATTGAACCAACCCATCGAGGACCGACCCGTCCCCGATACGCTTGATGAGTTCACGGCGACGTTGACTCGGATGCACCAGCTTCAGTGATGCCCTCTCCAAAGAGGGTGGCTTGACGGAGTTCGTGCATTTCCAAATGACTCAAGCGGAAGCCGATGAGGCGAACGGGTGCCTCAGCGTCCACCGACTGGGCAAACAACCGTTGGGCCAGCCGCCAAAACACATCGGTGTCGTCCATAGCCACGGGGATGCTCCGCCCCGTGGTGTGGGTTTCGAACCCTGTGTAACGGATTTTGACTTCACCCAAGCGCCCCGACAAGCCGAGGCTTCGCGCTTTCTTCATCACCGAGTCCACGAGCACGCTCAATCGTTCAAGCACCGCCTCATGGTCGGTTTGGTCCGTGGAAAACGTGTGCTCCTTTCCAATGGACTTGCGGCTTCGCAACGGGCTCACTTCGGTGCTGCTCTCCCCATCAACCACCCGCATGAACCACGAGGCGAACCGGGGTCCTGACAAGCGTTCGAGGCCCAACTCGCCCAAACCTTGCACTTCATCGGCCGTTTGGTAGCCCCACTCCGCCAGTTGTGTGGCGCGTTTGGGTCCAATGCCAGGGATGGCACGGAGCGAACGGCCACGGAAAAAATCCGCAATTTCATCGGGCATCACACGATGAATGCCGTGGGGCTTGTCCTCCTCGCTTGCCATCTTGGCCAAAATTCTGGTCGGTCCGATGCCAAACGATGCAGAGAGGTTCAATTCGTCCATGATGCGACGTTGCAGCCGTTTCGCCAACGCCAAGGCAGCGTCCCAATCACCGTCCACACCTTCGGTGATGTCCATGTATGCCTCATCGATGCTGGCCACCTCGAAAGCTTGTGCATGGGGACTGAGGACCTCCATGACCTTCCGGCTTGCTCGGCGGTACAGGCCCCGCGTCCCCGAGATGTACCGGGCTGGGCCAAAAGGGGCGGCGGGACATCGACGCCAGGCTTCGGAGATGGGCATGGCGGAACGAACGCCAAAGACCCGCGCCGCATAGTTGCACGTGGAAACAATGCCGCGGCCCCGTCCTTGTTGCGGATCGGAACCGATGATCAAAGGAACCGCTGGATCAAACCCGTGATGCAGGGTTTCCACGGCTGCAAAAAACGCATCGAGGTCGCAATGCATCAGGATGCGATGGCGTCCGTCCAGCGGCGCTCTCGCTTGATCCATGCGCCCACACCACGGCAACGGCGCTTCAACCTGCTGGTTCACTTCAAGCCCCGGGTGTGCGTAACGATGGAAGTGGTCCTTCAACCGATGCCAATGATCCGCATGAAGACACCCTCTGCTACCGAACTGCACCCCATGCTTCGCACCGTTGAGGCAGGATTGAATCCGCACGACATCGGTCCCCAGCAAGGGCAGTTGTACCATCTTGCAGGACCCGGACGAAGCGGCGCCTCCATCCGACCGGTGGTGGAGCATTGGGTGGTGCAGGCCCTGTCCATCGGTCAAACCGTGCATTGGATTGACGGTGCCTGCCGCATTGACCCCGGCCGTTTCATCCCGTTGCTTCGCCAGCAAGGTGCACCGATCGAAACCGCCCTGTCACGGTTGTTTCTGAGCCGGGGGTTCACGTTGCACCAACTCGATCACCAAATCGAACGGTTGAGCGCTGAAATCGCCATCACGCAATCCCGTTTGATCGTGGTGGACGGTCTGCTGACGATGCATCAGGACGACGCCGTGCGGCGTCGTGAATCGCGAGTACTGCTCCAACGGCACCTCGCGCTTCTGACGCAACTCGCACACGAACGGCACGTTGCTGTCGTCGTGATCACCGCGTCGCATCATGACGACCGACACCTGCAGGATCGTCTGGTCGACGTTCATCGGGCGTCGCACAATCACCTCATCGGGCGACGAGCAGGACGCACGCGACGGTCAACGCTCGTGTTGCATCACCCAAGAAGCGGCCGCTCTGGACCGTGGAAGCCACCTCGTAACGCTCAGACGATGTTTCGGGTCCTGCCGCGCGACCGAAGCACGGGTCGCCAGCGGATTCAATACCCAGTGCTGGCCGACGAAGCGGCGAACTCCGACAAGCGACGCTGAAGCCCCGTCGTGCGCATCGACGATTCGGTCCATCCAAACGGCCCCAGAACGGCCCAAACAGCGCGTTCCGCTGCAACGGCGTAGTGAGCGACGCACGGAGTGACGTCCTCCAACGGCAGTTCCTCTCGGAGGCGGATGCGTTCATGGTGCTCAGGATGTTCAAGATCCACGACCACGAAACGGATTTTTCCACCCGGTGGCACGCGATGCCCGGTCCGCTGAGCCCGAAGGAGGGCCGACCAAGCCAAGCTCCGACTCCGGTACTGATGAATTTCTTTGGTCACGCGTCGAGCGATGACGGCCGCTTCCAACGGGACACCGCCGGATTGGAGACGCTTCAGTTCCGAACGGTAGAGGCGCAGCACGGCGTGTTGGGCGTCGAAGGAAGGCACGCCGTCCTTGCGTGGGAAGGTGGCCAGGAGATCAAGCGCTTGCTGCTGAAGTTCAGCGACCCATCGCGATGTTGAGTGTTGGCGCATTTCGATGCCCCGGACTTTGTATCCATCACCGGTGAAGCCCCAGTATTTGGTCAACGAACCACCACCGTGGAGTCGACTGGGCAGGAAGGCGATGTAGGGGTAATGGTGTTCAAACTCCAAAGGAATACCGATGCGTGCACTCACCCGCTCGGCCAGTGCCAAGGCGTCCGTTCGACGCTCGGCGGGGTTTCGCTGCCGGCGGTCCTGAATCCAAACGCAATCGACGATGGCGTGAAGCACCTCCCATCCGTCATCGTTGGCCATTTCGATGGTGGTGAGCAAGATGTCGCGGGCCCACGCACAGATCGCTTCGTGAGCCTCAATGCGCCCGAACCGAGCGTTCCGGTATCCCGTGTAGCCGAAACAGGTCACCAAGAGCCATTTCAGGGCGTTTTGACGTTGATCGTACGCATCGCCTGCCCGATGCCGCAGTGCCTTGAGTTCGCGACGACGCTCGATCAGCGGTGCGACCACCCGCCCCAGAAACCCTTGTTGCCGGGCGCAGGTGTGCATGTGAAGCCCGGGCACGGCCAGTGCCTTACGGTGCGTGAGCGGGAACAAACCGTGACCGAAGCGCGCTTCCACGTGACGTTGCTGGAATTCCCGCCGAGCCTGTTCAGGATGGAGGGGGACGTACACGGGGTGCGATGGTTCGGACGGCGGTTGGCAGCAGGAACAGTTGAGGGTTTCCGGAGAGATGTTGCGCGTGGCGATGATGCTCGGGAAAAGGCTTGCAAAATCGAGTTCCGTCACATCACCGTGGACGCCGGCTTGACTGTCAAGGTACAAGCCGCCGCGATCGGCGTGCAGCAGCTCCCACGCCGATTTGGTGTCCTCTGAACGGTTTTTTTTCCACGGAACCAGCACCCCATCGTCCATGGCCACACGCATTTGGATGGCGCTGATCACCGAACCGGGTGACAAACGGGAAATCGTTTGAGCGGACTGGTATGAATGCTGGGCCAGTTCAAACAGCCCCACCAAGCCCCCCTCACGGACGATGAAACTGTTGCCGAGGTCAACATGGAGGCGGCCTTCGAAGAAGAACGAACCGTGCCTGTGCAGCGTTTGTCCATAGGAATGAACCGTCCGCTCACCCGTTGATTGGGTGAGGCGCTGTTGGGTTCGCCCCAACCGCAACTTCACCCCGGCCTGTTCGGACCAATGCACCAGCGATGGGAACAAGCGATCGTCGCCGCCCACCGTGACGATCACGTCGGGATCAAGCCGGTTCACAGCTGTTTGGACGGCGTCCAGAAAGGTGGAAAGGGACGGGTGATCATGGCGCTGAACTTCGTACGAGCCTTGGCGCGTGGAAGGGGCCAAACCCGGCACCTGACGGGTTGCCAACGTCACCCCCGAAACGGCGTCCGACACCGAGGCGAACCCGTGCGGTTCGGCGTAGGTCCATCGCAGGTCAACGACGTGAAACGGTGGAAAACCGTGTTCACCATCGCTCCAACCTTCAACCGCTCGCAGGCGTTCACCGTCCCAAACGACGCGGGTGAACGGGGGGCATCCAGCGTCGGTGAGGAAACGCTGCGCGAGGTGTGCGTCCACGGAATGGAGCGTGAAACGGTGGTAGTCGCCACGGGCCTCCACATGTT
>Ga0181570_10002969_pt1 | contig 13138 bp, 11 predicted proteins | sample 101ome_18_FD_148667 | JGI IMG/M metagenome (GOLD analysis project Ga0181570, IMG submission 148667) | Coastal salt marsh microbial communities from the Groves Creek Marsh, Skidaway Island, Georgia - 101406AT metaG (spades assembly) | ecosystem: Environmental > Aquatic > Marine > Intertidal zone...
ACCCACAAAACCGACATCAACGCGGCGATGGCGAAATGATGCATCAGCACCGAAACAATGTTCTTGGACTGCACAAGGCCAGCGTAAAATAGCGCAAGGCCGGGCAAGGTCATCAAAAGAACCAATGCTGTAGCTGTCAAAATCCATGCTGTATCACCACTATCAATGGCGCTATCCGCCGCAAAGGCAGGGGCGGTAAAAAGGTGCGCCGCAAGCAGGGCAAGGCCCAGCTGTTTGGGGGCCGAAACAAAAAATGGCATCTTAAAAACTCCGTCAAAAACTGCATGCGCAAAGACTGGCACATGACCGATGCCGCAGTCTCGTCATCAGACCTTTCAAATCAAGAAAAATGCCAAAAATTTAATCAATCATTTAAAATTTGTTACAATTTAAGGCAAATTTTGGCATCATTGCTTAATTAATAATCAAATTGCGCGCGCGAAAAGATAAATTGCCACGTCTAAAGGCAATCTCTTTTGGTATGATCAGGCTTGTCAGCATCGCTATTCTCGCCCTAGGATTCAGCGAAAAGGTAAGGCTAAAGGATTTAACGAAAGGATTTCGGTCTGGGCCTTATTTAATGCGGAGGGGGATAAGAGATTATGGCGCGTGTTCGTGATGTTCCTATTGATGAAGTGCCTGCAGATGCGCGGCCGGTTTATCAGCGGTTTGCGGATGAATATGGGCCATTTTTGAATCAGGTAAAAATATTTGCGCATCGGCCGATTGCGCTTCGGCATATTATGGGGATGCTGCTTGAAATGGCGGATAACCCAATTCTGGAAAAACGCCATCTGGAAATTGCGATTGTCACGGTGTCGGCGATTAACCGGTGCGATTATTGCGTTGCGCATCATGGGCCGCGTTTGCTGGATTTTGGGCTATCGCGTGAGGTTGTTGATCGGATATTAGACGCGGATTGCCCCGGGCTAGATCAGGTTGACCGGCTGGTGCGTGACTATGCAGCTCAGGTAACCCGTGATCATAACCGGGTGCGTGATGGCCAATTTGATGCCTTGCGTGCCCATTTCAGTGAAACCCAAATTGTCGAGCTGACCCTGCGCATCACGCTCTGTACCTTTTTTAATAAATTCAACGATGTGATGATGCTGGAAATGGAGGATGAGGCGGCAGTCTTTCATCAAGGTGCGGGCAATTCAGGGGCGCGTGGCACTGCTAAACCCGGCGATAGCGGCTGATTCCATCAGGTCAATAGCTGTCATTGGCATCAACCGCCCAAAGATTTCTTCGCCAACCCGAAGACCGATTGGGTAAAGCTGTTCTTAAGTCAGATTCTGGATCATTAAAATGGCCGCAAAGTTAAGCGCGTTCGAGATAGGGCGCTCACGATGGAGCGCTAAAAAAATCATCCGCCCCAGATTTTAATGATTGGCGCTGGCCGCCTGATCTCAAATCTTTTCATGCCGTGCTTGATGCCGCGTTTTATACCGTCATAAGGCAAGGCAGGATTATGCGCCAGCCAGTTATTGACATGGGCTGTCGTATGGTTACTGTTTGCGATTGGTGAAACGAGGTGCAGATGAAACTGAAATTTAAAGCCGCGATCCTATTTTTAAACTATGCCGCGGCAGTGGTCATTTGCCTTACATTGTTGGTTGCTGATCAGTTTTCGATTGCGGAAAGGGCGGTTTATGGTTTTGGTGCCATCTTGATCGGCATGGCCATCCGTAACCTTGTCACAGCCATGATTCCCGACGAAGAATAACCGGCTCATAACAACGGGCGCAGAATAAGTGCCAATCCAAGAACGGTTATCGTTTAGAAACAGCCTTTTAAACAAGCCTCAGGGCCATTGATAATGTGTAGTTGGAGCGGCGTGCGGGGGTTCGATGCCTACCCACAGCGCCAATCCGTGACTGAATCCATCAATATCAATAGCTTAACAGATCATCACATATGGTCAACTATCAAAACCTTACCTGCAACCTTGCCTGAACCTAAGTTCCGAGTTTCAAGAGCCAACTCTCTCCAACATAGCGACTGGAACCTCCGCCCTCGGATCTCGAACCGGGGGTTACTGAGGGCGTTTCTGAATCAGATTTGGATTTGATTAGAGGGGTGGGGTCTAGATTGGGCCGGATGTTGCGCCTTCGACCTCGGAGCTTGATGGGTTGGTGGAGGCTTTAGTCGAATTTTCCGAGGCCCCACCACAGTTTAAATTGCTATCTGCCAAAACTATGCTAGCTTTAATTGAAAGCACGACAAAGTCATAAACACTGGAACGTATCGCATTTGGAGGAAATATGATGATGAAACGCAGAGACTTTATAGAGACTTTATTGCCAAAGGCAGTGTGGCAGGGGTTGGCGCCGTCGCCGCATCAACACTGTCTGCGCCAGCGATTGCAGCTGACCGTATTGAAATCGCCATGGTATCGACCTGGCCACGCGATTTTCCGGGCCTTGGCACCGGTGCCCAGCGCGCGGCACAACGCCTGTCTGATGTTAGTGATGGCAGAATTCAAGTCACATACTATGCAGCCGGTGAACGTGTTGGTGCCTTTGATTCGTTTGACGAAGTGGCATCAGGAAATGCCCAAGCCTATCACGCCGCCGATTATTATTGGAAAGGCAAGCACCCTGGCTGGGCGTATTACACCGCCGTGCCATTCGGCCTCAGCTATGTTGAAATGAACTCATGGATCAACTGGATGGGCGGTCAAGAATTGTGGGACGAGCTGGCCGGTGAATTTGGCCTGAAATGTTTACCTTGCGGTAACACCGGCGTTCAGTGGGGCGGCTGGTTTAACAAGGAAATCAATTCAGCCGAAGACCTCAAAGGCCTAAAAATGCGTATTCCGGGCCTTGGTGGTGACGTTATGGCCAAACTTGGCGCGTCGCCGGTATCATTGCCAGGTGGCCAGATTTATGAAAACCTTGTATCTGGTGCCATTGAAGCCACCGAATGGGTGGGCCCATGGAACGATGAAGCCATGAAGTTCTATGAAGCGGCAAAATATTACTATTTCCCAGGCATGCATGAGCCAGCATCACAGCTAGCGATGGGCTTTAATGCCTCATTCTGGGGAAGCCTCAGCAAGTCAGATCAGGCCCTGATTACCGCGGTAACGCAGGCTGAAAATGACAATATCATGGCCGAATATAACGCCAAAAATGGTGCCGCGCTGGAACGTCTGGTGCAGCAGCAAGGCGTTGAGGTTCGTGAATTTAACGATGACGTTTATGCTGCCTTTAAGCGTGGCTCAGACGAAGTCTATGCCGAGGTCGAGGTGCATTCGCCACTGGCCAAGAAAATTCATGACTCATGCATGGCGGCACGCAAAACCGTTGGCGACTATGTTCAGTTGAACGACGTTGCCTACACAATGAAGCGTAACGCTGCGTTGCGTTAGGACTTATCGGGGGTCTGCCAGAACATCGGCAGGCCCCTTTTTCTTTGATTTATTTTAAAGCAATCCTATGGCGCCTTTATCTCAAATTACGGTATTTTCTGCGCTACGGTTGGCCGGTCTGGCCAGTGCGTTGCTAGCGCTTATTTATGTGATCAATAATTTTCTGATTTTTGGCATTGATGCGCCCGGGGTCATCAACACACTCGGACTTGGCGACGCCTTTGGTGTCAGCCAGCCGAAACAAGGCTACAGTGGCGGCTTGACGGCGCTTGGGTTTGGGCAAACGGCGATTGTTTTGGGTGCTGTTGGCTTTGCAATTTACCATACATTAAAATCGGCTGATTTGCGTGCTGATGCCGATTGGATGGATCGCACCTCTGCCTACATCGTTCGTTTGGCATTTTGGAGCGTGCTATTGGTCGGCGTGGCTGATGCGTTTTTGTCTTTTTTACGGGTTGAAGGCTTTCATAAAATTATTCTTGGCGAGGCCGGTGGCGCCGCTATTGCCCTGCCAAGTGATCGCGGCTTTTATGTTCATATTCCGCTGATAATTGTGGCCGGGTTGATCGCGTTGAAAGAAAAGTCAGTGTCCTTAATCTGGCTGACTTTGCTGGTTGTTGTCGCCGAATTTTTGATTGTAGTGGCGCGATTCATTTATGGTTACGAACAGACCTTTATGGGTGACTTAGTGCGATTTTGGTATGCCGCCCTGTTTTTGTTCGCCTCGGCCTATACCTTGAAAGAAGATGGCCATGTTCGCGTTGATGTGCTCTATGCCGGGCTGACCCGCCGCACGAAATCTGTGCTGAACATCATTGGCACAGTGTTTTTTGGTATTCCGCTTTGCTGGTTGATTCTGGTGCGCGGCTTGTGGGGCAAATCCAGCCTTATCAACAGTCCGATGATGAATTTTGAAACCTCAATGAGCGGTTTTGGCATGTATGTCAAATATCTTATGGCGGCGTTTTTGGTGGTTTTTGCGCTCAGTATGATTTTTCAATTTACCGCTTACCTGTTCACCTCAATGGCTGACATCAAGGAAAATCTGTCTGATGAAGAGACAAGCGAAGAGGTTGTTGGGTAATGGAACTTGTTTTCCTCGCAATTTTGTTTTTGCTGATGATGTATGCCCTTGGCTCGGGCTATCCGGTTGCCTTTGCATTACCGGGGTCAGCTATTGTAACAATCCTGCTGGCTGGTTTGACGGGGCTAATATTCCAGGGTGATAGCAGTGCCTATTTTGTGCAGGACGGCCCGATTGAATGGCTGACGGCTGGGGTTACCAATTTCCGCGGTATTTATTGGGAAGTTGAACGCGATACCTTAATTGCCATCCCCCTCTTTATCTTTATGGGGATTATGTTACAGCGATCAAAAATTGCCGAGGATCTTTTGGTCACAATGGCCCAGCTATTTGGGCCTATTCCCGGAGGTCTTGGTATTTCGGTGGTATTTGTTGGGGGCTTATTGGCCGCGACCACCGGTATCGTAGGTGCGACCGTGGTGGCCATGGGGTTGATTTCGCTGCCGGCGATGTTGCGCAATAATTATTCAAAGCCATTGGCGACAGGGGCGATTTGCGCCTCTGGCACATTGGGGCAGATTATTCCGCCTTCAATCGTGCTGATTATTCTGGCCGACCAGCTGGCAAGCGCGGCTGATCAGGCGGCCACCATGCGCAAGGACCTTTATAAACAGGCGACTGGCCAGTTCAGCATGCCATCTGAATTCAATATCATCTCAACAAGTGCGGGCGATATGTTCCTAGGCGCGTTTTTGCCCGGTATCATTCTTGTTGGGCTATATATGGCCTATATTTTGGTTGCCGCATTGATTCGCCCGAAATTGGCGCCGGCGGTGCCTTATGATGGCAAATTGTTGGAACGTTCGTTTTTGATCAAGGTGGCGCTGGCATTGGTGCCGCCTCTTTTGCTGATCTTTTTGGTGCTGGGATCAATCATTGCGGGTGTTGCAACGGTCAATCAGGCTGGCGCAATTGGGGCGATTGGCGCCTTGCTGATGTCTGGCTATAAATTGCGTGAGGGCACAAAAACAGCTTTTTATCCGGCTATTTTGACAATCGCGTCCTTGCTACTCATTTGGCTGATTTCGAGTAATTTTAACCTCAGCATCAAAACCATTACCGAAACCTCTGACTGGATCGCGCTTGGCTTTGTTACCATCGCGGTCTTGGGCTTGCTGGCTGGTATTTTCTGGAGTGGCTGGCGCGCCTATACCATTGAAGATACCTTGCGCGATGTTATGGCCGAAACCGCCAAGACAACCTCGCTGGTGTTTATCATTTTGCTTGGTGCGGCGATGCTGACGGCGGCATTCCGTGGGTTTGGCGGTGAAGAAATCGTCAAACATTTTCTGTCAAGCTTGCCAGGCGGGTTTTGGGCGCAGTTTATCGTCGTCATGCTGGTGATTTTCTTACTTGGCTTCTTCCTTGATTTTATCGAAATCGCTGTTGTTGTTGTGCCGATTGTCGCGCCTATTTTGTTGGCTGACCCATCGGCTAATGTTACGGCTGTTTGGCTAGGGGTGATGATTGGCCTCAATATTCAGACCTCATTTTTGACGCCGCCTTTCGGCTTTGCCTTGTTCTATCTGCGCGGGGTCGCCAGCAAGGCGGTCAAAACGTTGGATATGTATAAAGGCGTTATTCCCTTTATCGTCCTGCAAATTGCTGGTCTGGCGATTGTTGGTTTTAACCCCAGCTTAGTGAATTATCTGCCAACACGCACATTCTTGTCGAGTGAGACAGCCCCACCACCGAAAAACCCGCGTTTGCAACTCTGCCTTGAGGATTATTTGTTCGATTTCTATGACAATAACCAGACCGCTTATATGGCGCAGTTGGATCAGCTCAAAGCCGCTGATTTGTCAGCCCTTCCACAAAAAAGGCAAAGTGCTATGGCCAAAAATATCACTAACGCCGCGAGTATTTTTGACCGGGTGGCCGAGATTGAAAACGCCAAGGTGGCCATGGATCAGGCGGCTGTTGCCTATGCGCCTATTCATGCAGAGGTCAGGGCGATTGAACGCATTATCCGCCAGGACGAGGCTGAAATTAAAAACCTGAACCGCGCTGTGCGGGGAACCGATGACGCCGGCAAACAAGCCAGTATCAAAGACCGGATTGCCGAGCTTGAAAATGAAATTGCCGAAAAGCGCGGGCTTATCCCCGCCGACTGGCAAGATACCAATAAAGAATTTAAAAAGCTCACCGCCCAGTTGAACCGGGCGCGGATGCAGTTCCGCCGTCAATCAGATCAGGCCTATGCTGATATAAGGCTGGTGGTCGCGGCGATTGATGCCAAAGCAGACTTGGCGGCAATTGGTGACCAGTTGCAAAAGATCAAATCAGACGTGGCGACCTCACCCATTGAGGAGATCTTGGATAGGGTGAAAGAGAATTACAGCGCGCTTAACCAAATTCCCGAAGCACGGGATGCGGCAAAGACTTTGTCGGACGCCAGACGCGCCATTGACAGCAAGTCGCCTGATTTAGAAAAAGCAATGAAATTGATTGATGAAACCCGCGCCAACATTGCATCAGAGGTAGCGTGGCGGGCCGCGGCCAGTGCTTCTTTGCGGGCTGAACTGGCGTCATTTGAAAGCTTTGCAAGATATAATCTTGGCCTTCGCGAGCAAGACCGTCTAACGTCAGATCAGGTTGAGGTCATCATACCTTGTCTTGCCCAGCATCAGAATATTTCCTTGCAATTTTAAGTGAGTATTTAGGGTCTGATTTTAAGGAGGCAGAAATGGCAAAGGAAATTAACACACAAGCCGTTCTTGCCATGCGCGGTTCAGGCTATTATTCGGAACGCACCGCTGGGGCCCGTAATGTCATCAATGATGCCGCCAATATGGTGATTGACGCATTGACGCATTGTCCGCATACCCCAAAATTGCGCATTGCCGATTTTGGTGCCGCCGATGGGGGAACCAGCCGCGAAATGTGGGATATGGTTATCGGCCATTGCCGCGGCGCTGGTGACAACCGGCAAATCGAAATGTTGTATACCGACCTTGCCAGCAATGATTTTTCAACGCTATTCCGCATGATGCAGGGTATGCAAGGTAATCCGGCGCACGCCTATCAAAGCCATTATGACAATGTGTTTGTGCATGGGTGCGGTACCGGCTTTCACCAGCAATTGATGGCCGACAATTCGCTAAATCTGGGATTTAGCGCCACCGCCATGCATTATGTATCTGTCAAGCCGATGGAGATCCCGACGCATGTTCATGCCGCATGCGCCGATGCCAAAAGTCAGGCCGCCTTTGCCAGCCAGGCCGCAAAAGACTGGGAAAATATTTTGCTGGCACGGGCGGCTGAATTGATGCCGGGCGGCCGGTTTATCTGTCTTAATTTTGGCATTGACGAACAGGGCCGCTATCTTGGTAATACCGGTGGCGAACATATGTTCGACCATTTTCATAAATTCTGGCAGGCGCTTTATAACGATGGAACAATTACCGCTGATGAATATCAGCGCGCCAGTTTTGCGCAATATTATCGCACCATGGATGAATTCTGCGCACCATTTAACGACCCTGAAAGTGCCGTTCGGCGTGCCGGTCTCTCGTTGAAATCCTGTCATAGCAAATTGACCAAATGCCCCTATGAAGCGGCCTTTCTGGATGCTGGCGGGGTTGGCGGCACTATGTCGAATGATGATTATGCCGACAGCCTGATCCCGACGATGCGTTCCTGGTCAGAAACAGTCTTTAGAACAGCCCTGCAAGATCGCTCAACCGATGAGGCTGATCAGATCGTCGACGGGTTTTACAATGCCTACCGCGATACAGTCGCCGCCGACCCAACCGGTCACGCTATGGATTACGTCCATATTGTGCTGGATATTGAAAATCACGCTATGGATTACGTCCATATTGTGCTGGATATTGAAAAAACCGCATAAAGGGCTAATAGCCCATTGCACACCCATCTTTACGAGGATCGGATCCGGCGATCAGCAAGCCCTTATCCCAATCAATGAGGATGGCCTGGGATCCACCAATGGGTCTAACAGCCGGTTGAATATTGTGTCCAAGCGCCCGCAATGCTGCGCGAACATCTTCGCTGATTGGTTCTTCCACCTCGACAACATCGCTACGGGGATCTGGGAAAAAGCGCGGCATATCCTGCGCCTCTTGAACATCCATATCATAATCCAAAAGCCGTGTGAGGAATTGCATATGGCCAAAGGCCTGATATTCACCCCCCATTACGCCGAACGACATGGCAGCCTTGCCATCTTTGGTTGCCATGCCAGGAATAATGGTATGCAGGGGCCGTTTGCCGGGCGCAATACAGTTAGGATGACCCGGTTCAACAACAAATCCCTGCCCCCGATTTTGCAAGACAACCCCTGATTCCGGAGCCATCAAACCAGCGCCAAAGCTGTGAAATACGGTATTGATAAAGCTACACACATTACGGTCTTTATCAATGACCGAGATATAGACAGTATGTTTATGGGCTGGCAACAGCGAGGGTGGTAAATCAGCATGTGCTTTGTCAGGGTCAATCTGGCCGCGAACCGCCGTGGCGTAATCGGCGCTGAGAATCGTTTCCACCGGCACATCACTGAAATCTGGATCGGCCAGATAGAGATTACGGTCGCGGTAAGCCAGACGGCCAGCCTCAATTTCATGGTGCATACGTTGCACCGAAATTGGATGGTCGCCGAATTTATCAACGCCGCCCATGATATTAAGCAACATAAGTGCAATCATGCCTTGCCCATTTGGTGGGCATTCCCAAATATCATAGCCCCTATAATTGGTTTTAATCGGGGTCACATAATTGGCGACAGCGGCATCTAAATCAGCCTGCACATGCCGCCCACCCAAAGATTGTAGCTTTGCCAAAATATCTTCGGCGACCCAGCCTTTGTAAAAACCGTCACGGCCATGCGCGGCAATCGCTTCGAGGGTTTTGGCAAGATTTGGATTGCTGCACCGGTCACCAAATTTGTAATCCTTGCCATCATTTAAATAGACCGCGCCAATATCCGCATCACCCGTCAAAAGTGCATGGCATTCGGCAAAATCGGCGGCAACACGCTGGCCGATTGGAAAGCCATGGCGCGCGTAACCAATTGCCGGCTGTAACAAATCACCAAGTGGTTTTGATCCATAATCATGGTTTAACTGAACCCAGGCGTCAACGGCCGTTGGCACGGTAACCGCATGCGGCGATTGTTGCGGAATTTCGTTAATGCCCTGTTCCAAAAGCCATTCAGCGCTAAGTCCAAGCGGGGCCCGCCCGGATCCATTTATGGCGATGACTTTATCGCTACCAGCCTTGGCATAAAGGCAAAAACAATCGCCACCAATACTTGTCGATTGCGGCTCAACAACGCCTTGAACCGCACAGGCGGCAATTGCCGCATCCATAGCATTACCACCATTTTGCAGAACTGACACGGCGGCTTGTGTTGAAAGTGGGCTGGATGTGCTTGCCATCCCCTCTGGCGCAAGAACGGGCGAGCGCCCAGGGCGTTGAAGACTGCGCATGATGTTTCCTTTGCAAAAACATAAATTACCATTTTAGATGAATAGGCTTAGCGCATTTCGCACCTCTCCTGCAAGATTACAGCAGACCAGTGCGGCAATGCGTTACGATGACAGATGCTGACAGATAAAATCAGGAGACATGTTATGAAAATTGGCTTTATCGGGCTTGGCAATATGGGCGCGCCGATGGCCCGGAATCTGGTGCATGCCGGGCATGACGTTACCGGCTTTGACTTAAACCCGGATCTATGCCACGCCGTTGCCGATCAACTGGCTATTGCCGATGATGCGGCCAGCGCGGCGCGGGGTCGCGATATTGTTGTCACCATGCTTCCCAATGGGGCGGCGTTGCTTGATGTGGCAAAAAAGATCATCCCAGAAATGCAAGAATCGGCCTGTTTCATTGATTGTTCGACGGTCGACATAGACACCGCCAGGAAAGTTGCGACAATTATTGAAGCGGCGGGTCTGTATGGGCTTGATGCGCCGGTATCAGGCGGGGTGGGCGGCGCTGGCGCCGGCACTTTGACCTTTATGGTTGGCGGTACGCCACAGGCGCTGGCGATGGCCAGCCCGTTATTTGATATTATGGGTCAGCGCACAATTCATTGCGGTGATGCTGGTGCCGGTCAGGCGGTGAAAATATGTAATAACATGATTCTTGGCGCTACCATGATTGTAACATGCGAAGCCTTTGCCCTTGCCGATAATTTGGGGCTTGATCGTCAAAAATTATTCGATGTTGTCAGCACCTCATCAGGAAGCTCTTGGTCGGTGAACAGCTATTGTCCGGTGCCTGGTGTCGGGCCTAAAAGCCCGGCTGATAACGACTATAAGCCGGGCTTTTCAACCGCCATGATGGTCAAGGATCTGGCGCTTGCCGCCGACGCCGCCACTATGACTGGAACCGATACCATCCTTGGCAAGGCGGCGCTGGCATTATATCAAAATTTCGCGGGGCAAGGTAATGCCGCTAATGAGGATTTTTCGGCCATTTTAAAGGCGATCAAACAGTCGCAAAAAGATTGAAATTTTGGTCGGCTAAAATGCACCCGTAACAGCAATTTTAGTGGCTCTCTGCCCTATTTTTTTGACGCTCGGTTTGCAAATTGATTAAAATCGCCGTGAAAATAAGCAGGGCGCCAAATACAACCGGCCATTCAAATGGCTCGGCGTAGGTCACAAAGCCAATTGCCGTAATAAGCGGCAAACGCATGAAATCAAGCGGTATCACGACGATTGCCGGTGCCAATGACAGGGCTTTTGTAATACAAAAATGGGCGGTGAGACCACCAATCCCCACAATGAGTACCCACATCGTGCCAATGCCAGTTGTTAACCGCACGCCACCAGTGACCATGACCGCCATAAGGCCCATGCCAAGTTGCATAAATGTGAGCCAGAATAAAATACAGGTAATTGACTGATCCGATGTCAGTTTTTTGGTCACCATTAAGGAACAGGCAAAACATATAGCACAGGCGATTGCCGCCAAAATGGCTGGGTTAAGCTGTTGCATATCTGGGCGCGCCACGATTAAAACGCCAGCAAACCCTATACCGACAGCAATTAACCGGCGCTGAGTCAGCGCCTCTCCTAAAAATAATGGGGCGAGTAAGGCCACCCAAATGGGCGTTGAAAATTCCAGCGCGAAAAGCTGTGAGAAGGGGATAAAAGCGACCGCTAAAAACCATAAATTCTGGCCAGTAAAATGCGCCGTATTTCGCAAAAAATGCAGGCCAAGCCGATTTGTTTTAATCTGTGTCAAACTGCCCGTTATCGCCCCAAGCGAAACAACAATGACCAGCCCGATGAGCGAACGGAAAAACATAATCTCAAAAGTGTTGAGTTCAGGCGCCAATTCACGCCCGGAAATTGCCATCAGGCTGAACGACACCATCGCCCCAACCATCCAGAATGCGGCTTTTATCGGCTGAGACCTTGCCATTATGCAAAAACGACCTTTAAACGCATCGGATGTCTTTTCGTCAGTTTTGTTTGCTTCAATCACTTTTTTACAGACTAGCGAGCCTATTTATAAGCAAGATGTAAAAAAGCGTTCGCGCATGTACTATCTTAATCTGATGTTTAGACCATTTTTGCAAATGATTTTGTGCATTTTCTTAGATAGCCAGCCTATGATATGCAAGACTGATAGTTTGGATCATGAACTGACGTCGCCGCCATATTCGGGTCTGGCGAGAGGCGCAGGATTTAAACGAGTTTAACAACGGCTATATTATACGAGGTTTTATGGCGGATCAGCTATCCTCAGCCACCGGATTGTTTTTTGAAATGCGGCCAAAGCCTGGATGCCGGCAGGCCTATTTTGCCCATGTTGACCAGCTAAAGCCAGTCTTGGCAGAGCATGATGGGCTTATATGGCTGCAACGCTATGCCTCGGTTGACGACCCGGACGTTATTTTGTCGCATCAGCTTTGGCAAAGTGAGGCGCATCTGGCGGCGTGGCGGCGCAATCAACAGCATCGCCATGCGCAAATGGACGGTATCAAAAATATTTTTGCAGATTACCGTATTCGTGTTGGACAAAATATCTGGAACTGGACAAGCGGTGCGGTCACCAATGCGCCACCAGCCGACGCAGAAAACACCAAGAATTATATTCTAACACTGGCCTTTGCGTCGTCGGCCGATATTGCCGGGGCAATGGCAAATTTTGATATCACTTGTCATTTTAAATCATTAACTGATCCTGACAGCTATTTACTGATCGCTAGATGCACAAATCAAACCGCTGGGCTAGCTGATGCGATTGCAAAATCAGGGGCAGGGGCGGCGGCGTTATTTACCACAATCCGCGATTATAGCCTGTTTGACAGAGCCGCGGCACCGCTGGCAAGCTAAGGCTTGATTTTATGTCTAACAGGCCTCGAGCCACACCAGAGAAAGAGCAAAGATCATGACCAAGAACAAAAGCTGGAATTTTGTGCATCATGTCGCCGATGGGGCGGCTTGGACGCCGGGCTTGCGTGATATTTTTGAATATCGTGATCTGGGCATCAAAGCCGCTACCAATGGTGACTTTGTGGCGCATGTTATTCGGCGCAACGAACATGATAATGATGATGGTATCCAGTCATGGCATATCCATGAATGTAGCTTTCAAATGGTCTATGTTTTGAATGGCTGGGCGACTTTTGAATATGAGGGCCAAGGTCAGCATACCATTCGCAAAGGCGATACGGTGTTGCAAACGCCAATGATCAAACA
>Ga0181570_10002974_pt1 | contig 13131 bp, 10 predicted proteins | sample 101ome_18_FD_148667 | JGI IMG/M metagenome (GOLD analysis project Ga0181570, IMG submission 148667) | Coastal salt marsh microbial communities from the Groves Creek Marsh, Skidaway Island, Georgia - 101406AT metaG (spades assembly) | ecosystem: Environmental > Aquatic > Marine > Intertidal zone...
CTTTCTACCAAAACTATCAATTAAATTTGCCATAAAGTTATTTTTGAAATTACATATAATTTAAATTAGACTACATGAATAGTACTTATTTTATATGTACAAAGGCTATTAGATCCAGTTCAGTCATAAAAAAAATTAATATTATTTATCAATAGTCCTTTGCAACCTTTCCTATTAAGCAAAAAAAATAATTATTGTATTTTTTTAATCACAGATATTAGATTTAAATATCCAAGTTAAGTTCATCTAAAGCTTTTCCATAATTACCTTTGTCTCTGATATTTTTAGACTTTGCTCCACTGAAAACTAGTTGAGAGGTTTTATAAATGTCACTAGCTAAGTTGGGCAAATCTTTGGCTACAGTAAAAAATCCTATGAATTCATTTGCATATGTTAAAAATGAGTCTCCACTTTGCGTTCCTTGCTGAAATGTTTCTCTTATAGTCATTATTAAAGTATAAGAGTTCATTGCAGCTTCTAATGCATATGGTAGTGATTGTTCATAGTATCCTCTTCCTATATCGGATAAAACTAAACTAGCGTCAGATATTTTTGCATTAATTTCTTTTGATGAAGTATCAATTATTACCCTTGTTGAAGCCAACTTATCTTGCTCAGAGTATTTGCTTTCACGATTGTAACTTATCTGTGCCATTAGTTTATCTGCTTCAACATTTTGGTCGTAAGCTCTATATAAAAGTTCCAAAGATTTCATTAAATTATCTGAGGCTTCAAAAAAATAAAAAGTAGTTTTATTTGTTGAATTATATTTTAACATTTCTGATGCACTTATGTAATTTTGATCATTTGTATTTACTATGTAGTTTTCACTTCCTGAGGCATACATTAGTGGTAAACCTGACAAAGGGTTTGATGATAAATGTTTATCACTACATAAAAATAGCATGGATCCAAATCTACCGTGTTGAAAACTATCCTCAAAATAGTAATACTTTTTATTCATTTGCGAACAATGTTCATTTGCAAGATGCCTTTCCCTATTTTGATCCCCTGCGAATTCTCCAACTATATGAATTGAATTTTCATCTTTGTGAATAATTTTAAAAGGCTGGAATTTATATTTTTTTGGATTCTGTTTCTTATCCTTCTCAAGATGTCTTTTGTATCGACTGGTAATTTTTCTATACATGTATTTATACTCTGGAGAATATTTAAAGTATTCGTCAAACACATAGTTAGTCCATGTAACTTCTTTACTAGTAAAAGGGTTCACAAATATAAGTTGATCAGTACAATAAAAAAATTTAGCTCTCTTAGTGGGAGGCTCATACCATTCACCAAATCCACTATCTTTAAATGAGTATGCAAATAATTTTCTCTTTGCACAATGGTTTGCTGCAATATATTGTCCAGCTTGCATATTTTCTTTTGTAACCTCAATAAAATTGTCATCCGATTTAATAATCTGAATTTTTTCTGAATTTTTCGCATGAGCTTCAAGCTTTTTTAATTCATTTGATGACAGCTCTTTATATTCAGTACTCTTTTTTGGTTTTTTTTCTTCTTTATCTTTTTTCTTTTTTATTATTTTTTTATTTTCTTTCTTTTTTTTTGGTTCTTCAGTTTGTTCATTTGAGATTATTTTGTTTGAGGCCATTTTTGTATCTGAGGATAATATTGTAACTGATGTTTTTTTTGCACCTTCAGACCCAGGGATTTTATTAAAATGATAGATTTTATCTTTTTTACTAATTTTCTTTAAATAATATTTTTTTGATCCATCTTCAGGCTCAAGTTTAATTTGATTTTTTAACAAACCATGAACTTTCCATTTACCAGTTTCCTTGATTTGATTATTTATATAAATTTCATATTTTTTATCTGTAAATTTGTAAGTTTTAATAATTCCATCAAAAGAGAGATTTAATGAACTATTTTCAAAATATTGTTTTAATTTTTTCCCTTTGGTAGCAACTTCAACATCAAGAGTGTCCATAATTCCATCTAAAGAAGATGCTAATGAAAATTTAGGTATAAAATTAAATAAAATAATTATTGTAAATAAATATATTATTTTTTTCATAATTTATTAAATTGCCTATTTTTATAATTAATATAAAATTAAATTTTAACTGATTTAATTAGTAATAAAAATTACTTTTTAATGTATTTTTTAAAATAAATTAAATATTTTTCGTCAAATGCTGATAAATATCATCATGAAATTAACTGGTAAGTTTATTGAGTCCTCCTTTTGAGTTTGTTAATCTTTGATTGTGAGAAATAAAGGCTTCACATTAATTGAACTTTTAGTTGTTGTAGCAATCATTGGTATTTTAGCAGCTGTAGGTGTTATTGCATATAGTGGTTATACATCAGCTGCAAAAAGAAACGCAACTATTCAGCAACATTCCCAAATTGCAAAATTTATTAAACACACTCTTGCACGCTGTGAAATAGAAGGTGGATCAGTTAAATTAAATAATAAGTTTTCAATTAATTGTAATAATCCAAACGATGTAAGCAGTTTGGTTAAAATGAACCAAATATTTATTAATTATTTTTTAGATGAGGGAATTAGAAACCCATATAACGATCCTGATCCAGTTGTATATACTGCAAAAAATGGAGCCAATGATAGAGATGGAAGAATACGGTTCGATGAAACAGAATGTCCTGGAAATACATCTAAAAGAAGAATTGCTTTATGGCTTAAAACACATAAAGAATATTATCCAGTTTTAATTGAGAGAGATGGGTGGTGTAATTGAGAAATAAATTATTTAAAATTATTTTTTTATCATCGTTATTGTTATTTCTAAATACAAACAAAATAATTGCAAATGAAAGCAAAATTAAGGTTTTTTACTCAGGCTTTTCATTTGCTAATTCATATTTTTCAAATAAAGATTTTGCCAAATATTCTGAAAAAATTATAAAAATAAAAAATGATAGTAGTATAAATATTATTTCTGCAAGATTGTTATCAAGTCTTCAAGATATGTATTTCGATAACATTATACTTGAAACAAAAAGCCTTATAAGTTTAAAAGAATATCCTGACAATGCTGTTTTAATGTCTATAGCGCTCCAACATGAGGAGTTTACCCAAGAGTATAATCAATCAACAAACATATACAGTGGATTTTATGATGCTTACTTCAATATTTTATTTTATGATTTCTCAGATCAAAGCTTAATTGCTTCAATACCTTTTGATTTTGAAATTCAAATGATGTCGGAAGAAGAACTTACACAAAAAAATATAGTTAATAGAATAAAAGAATTTTACCTAGAAGATAATCCTTTTCAAGAAATTCAAAAATTAATTAATAGCTTTAATGTTAAAAGAAAATACGACAGGAGAATTGGTGTTACAAATGTGAAAGTTAATAATAGAACTTTTGAATATCTACCAACAAATTATATAAAAAACTTAGAATTTGTAAAAAATTTGATTGCACAAACTTTTTCAAAAAGATTATCAAAACATCATAATGTAGCAATAGTTCCTTATACCGAAGGACAGGCAATTGGAGGATCAATGAAATTAAGATTTGTTGAGACTGATGAAATCTATTCTATTAAATTATTAGATCCTGATTATCATATAAATTTAAATTTATTAGGATTTAAAAAAGTACTAGCCAGCTCATCTGAAGTGAATGATTTGTATTTATATGGATCATTTATAAATATAAAGATTTTTCAACCAGACATAGAAAAAATTTATTTTGAAGAAACTTTAAGGGGAGTAACTGATATTAAAATTCCAAAGAGTCAAACAGAAATAAATGAATGGAGAAAATTTTATTATAATTTGGAGATCTTATTAGATGACTTTTCTAAAAATATTTTAAAACCAGATAAAAAATGGATGAAAAAAGCATCAAAAAATAAATTTAGGAAAGACTTAATTGGTCTAAATGATGTGCTAGATAAAGTTAAGTAACTTATTATTTTAGATTTAATAATATTTGATTGGGTAGAATATTAAAATTATTTTAGCTAATATTTGTAAATTTTTTTTGTTTATTGAGTACGATAAATTGCATTTGTCAAATAATTTGCTTTTTGATTTGATTTTCTAAAGCCAATTAAAAATTCATCATAAATTTTCCAAACCTGTTCGTTGTCAATTTTATTAGAATAAACTTGGTCTGCCAACGCAGCAATTAAAACATCGTGTTGTTTTTCATATTCTTCATTTTTTTCACTATAAACATTATTAAAATTAAACCCCAAACAATCTAAAGATTTTGTAAAGTAGCCATAAACTTCTTTACAGTTTTCCACTTTCTTTTTAAATTTCGTAGCTTTTGTAGAACAAGCATTTAAAGACAAACAAATTGCAATAATTAAAAATATTTTTTTCATTTCTAATTTATTCCTTTGCTATTAATTAATGCAACTAATTTTTTCGCTGTTTCTTTTGCTACAGAATTTATTGCATTATTTTTTGCTATGGAATTATCTGATCCTTGTCCTCTCATTTGAACCCCTGAAATTGTGCCAAGACTAACTGGATCACCATCACCTAGTCTTGTAATTTCTGCGATAGTTAAAGCAGCATTAACAGTCTGGTTACCTGTGGCTGCATCTACATCAGGAACACCAACATCAAAATATGCAAAAACAACATAACTTACATTTTTTTCAGCGAGTAAATCTTCTATATCCCATTTTGCTTCTTCAGGAATGCCACCACCATTTTCGAGCGAGTCAACTATTTCGCCTTTTAGTTCTCTCCAGCTTCTTCTAATTTGTCTTCCTCCAGATATAGGTTCAAATCTGGCTTTTGTGAAAATTTCTTTCATGCCAGCTTCTAGTTTTACTGTATCATTATCGTCAACAACATATTCACTTACATCTGCTTTTTTTAATTTACTGCCTCCAGTTTCGCTAACATTTGTCTCCGTTGTCATTGATGAAATTCCTGTATCTGTTTCTTCCTCATTTATATCGATACCTTTTGTAGTTTTTTCAACATTTGTAACTCTTTCATCAAATTGTCTTTGTGCAGCAACTGTTCTAGAAAAAAATATCATTGCAAGTTTTGATTTTTCAGCACTAGAAGAGTCAAAGATTTTGGAACTTTTATTGATTTCAATATTTAATCTTGTTTCATCAATGTTAGCCTTCATTACAACTATAACTGCTTTTTTTTTCTTATCTACATTTTCCTCTATTATAGTGTCACAAATTAGATATTCAGATAGGTTATTATATATTTGATCTTCTATACTTTCAAAAATCATACGCTTAGATTCCTCTAAGCCTTTAACATATCTATTAAATGCATTAGTGCATGCTTTTTGTCTTGCTACTTGAAGTGTTTCGTTAACCTTTTTTTTTGAGTAAACCCCGGTATAATTTTCTTTAGCAGATCCTCTGAATTCAACAGCGTTTACCAAAGTTGAGGAAATTAATAAATAAAGCGAACTAACTAAAAATATTTTTAATTTATTTGCAATTATCATAAACTTTTTTTAGCTCCTTAAAGGTTTTAACAATTTTTTTGTTATCATTTGCACTCTTTAACCATTTTTTATCAATTTCTATAGTTTGTTTGCTAAAATTATCAAACAACATCTTAAGACTATCATTATAAAAAATCCATTCAAAAGATGATTTATTTTTCATAGATCTTTTAGATAATTCAACATTTATTGCATTTTTGAATCTCTCATTTATTTTAATTTTTTTTTCCTCATCAGGATAATCTGGTTGAATAATTTTGATATTTACATAACTCCCATAAATCCATTGTTCATCAATATTCCCTTCTTTAAACAATATATTTTTAAAACCTCTTATTGTTAAATAAATATGATAGTCAGGATCAGGTAATTTAATTTCTCTTTGAGAATTTTGAAATTTAAGCATAAATGTTCTTGTTGTTCTATCTTGATTGTAAGGAACAACAGCAATATCATTATTAAATGCAAGATAAGAGCTTAAACTTTTTGCAAATCTATTTTTTAAAAATATATCTTTCTTGCTAAAATTTTTATTAAAATACTCTTGCGCCTTCTCTTCAAAAATTACTTCTTTAATTCCAATTCTGTTTTTAAATTTTGTTTTAAATTCAAATTTTGATAACAATTCACTATAATATTTCACTAATTCATTTTCATAAATTGACTTTAAATATTTTTGAATTTCATTTTTTGATAATTTTTTTTCACTATTAATAATTTTGGTTATTTCAAGAGGAATTGCCGCTACTAAAAAATTATTTTTGGCGTTAAAAAAAATTATTTGAAAATTTAAAATAATATCTGTTCTAGTTAATTTATCTTCTGGTATTGAGATGCTATCAATATATTCACTATCTAATGCTAGAACCATAATATTTTGGTCTTCCTCACCAACATCATCACCTAGTAAATCATAATTAAAATTTATTGAATTATTTGATATTTTTTTTGTTTCAGAGATTAGAAGTTTGTCTAAAAAACTTACAGCACCCTTTTCTAATAAAGTATTTGTATATGTGCTTTCAGGTATTACAGAACCAAATGAAAAACCAGCATAATAAACTTGAGTTTTTGCAAATAAACTTTTAGTTGTAAAAAAATTGATTATTAATGCATAAATACATAATAAAATTATTTGCTTAATATATAATTTATATATTCTATGCATAATTATTTTAAATAAATCATTAATAATATTATAATTAAAGAATAAAAGGAGTTTAAATGATTAAATTAAAAAAAAATATTACATCATTTCTATTTGTAATATTATTTGCTACTTCGGCGAGTGCAACGGGATTGAGCTTGAATAAATTAAAAGGAGGTAGTGAAGGAGGTGGAAATTTAGATGAGGCAAAAACTAAGTTTACTAAATTGTTTTTCGAGTCCACTCTAAATTACTTGGAGGCACAATATCATCTGTTTAATGCACTAGACAAAAATGATGAAGCATCAAAAACAAAAAAAACAATCGAATTTGTAAAAAATGATAAGAAAAAAGAGGGCAAAAGATTAACTAACGCTTTTAGCGCTGTTTCAGAAAATTCAGATGCAATTAAAGCGGCTTTAACAGATACAGCGGCAACAAGTGAAGAGGCAAAAGCACATTATGCTAAAGCATTACCTTTTGCAGTTAGCGGATTGCTAGGCACTGTTCAATTACCCCCAGAAGCAAAAAGTCTTTTGGATAGCATTAAAGCAGATAAAATGGCTGCATTAAAACTCAAGGATTTTGTAAAAGTATTACCTGAAATTCCTAAATATGTTAAGACAGCTACTGAAGTTGGAAAATTAGTTGTTTCAGGCGCAAAAAGTAGAGATGTTAAAGGAGCAAAGAACGCTGCTGATAAACTTGGTGATCTTTAATATTAATAAGTTGATATAAGCTGTATGAAATCTTTATTATTAAAATTGATGTTTGTAATTGCATCATTTTTAATCGTTTCAACAGCTTATTCAAAAATAACCTATGTAGAAAAACAAGTTGTAGGGATAGGTGAAAATTATAAGATGGCCTTAAGAGATGCAATTAGAGAGGCCATTTCTCAGGTTAATGGAGTTACACAAGAGACAAATTCATTAATCAAAACAATTGAGAAAACTATATCTGAAAATGAAAATGAGGATAATTTTTCCTCTACTGACTTTCAAGAGACAATTAAAGAAAAATCTAAAGGATCAGTCAAATCATACGAGATTTTAAATCAGAGCAAAAATCTAGATGGTCTTTATGAAGTAGAAATAAAAGCTATTATAGCAAAATTTACATTATCTAAAGATGCAAAAAGAAAGAGAATTGCAATTTTACCATTTAGACAAACCATTGAATCTAGCTCAATTGATCCCACACGAGCCACTAGGTTATTAAATCAGTCCTTAACAAATTATTTAGTACAAACAAGAAAATTCACAGTCTTAGACAGAGATTTTGACACAGAAGTTCTTTCAGAACTTGCAAATTTAGATGAAAGTTCAAACATTGAAGATCAAGCTAAAATTGGACAAAAATTATTTGCAGATTATATTTTGGTGGGAAGACTTGAAACCTTTGATGTTCAGGAGAAAGAAAAAAAATATCTAACATCAGATCTAACTAAAAAAGTTATAACTGGTACAATTAATTTTAACTATCGGGTGATTGATGTTCCAACAAAGCAAATAAAATACGCGTCTAAAATAAGAGAGGAAATAAATTTAAATAAACAAAAACAACCAGTTTCTTTTTTCACAGAGCAATCATCAATGAAAATTGGAGAAGAAATTCTATATGCAATTTACCCTATTTTAATTGAAAAAATAAAGGGTGATATAGCATACCTTGGTCAAGGTGGAATGCAAATTGAGATTGGAGATATTTATGATATTTATGAAATGTCAGATGAAGTAATAGTAGACAGCAGAACAGGTGAAAAATTAGGAAAAATGGAATTTAAAGTTGGAGAAGCAGAAATAATAGATAAAAATTCAAAATTTTCTGTTGCCAGAATAAATTCAAATGATGATTTAAGTGAAAATTTTAAACCAGTAAAATATTTTGTAAAACCTTCAACAAAAGAAAAAAAAGTGACAAAAAAATCTAAAATTAAAGAAAAAAAGAAAAAAATTGAGGAAGTTTTTTAATTAATTATTAAAGGAGAAATAATGAGAAATATCAATAAACTAATTTTTATAGCTCTGTTCACATTTATAATACTTGGTTCAAATGCAGAGGAACCCGGCCTAGATGTTAGCCAAACAGATAGCGCACAATTTGCTTCTTCCCCAGGAGATGCAGCTAGAGATTGGCTAGATGAACGTTGTTCTAATGGAAAAAGATGTTTAGTTGAAGGATTTAATGAACCTGAGAAAGATGGTCAATCCACAGTGTATGTTGCAATTGGTACAGGATATTCTTCTATGCCAAACTCTTCTCAACAAATACATAATGCAAGACAAAATGCTTATTCAAAAGCAATGTTGAATGCTAAAGCAGAATTTGTAAGAGCACTAGGTTCTAATATTACAGTTTCTATGCAAAATATTACTACTGAAGATACAATGCCAGATATAGATCCTACCAAGATCGTAGATGAAGCATTAAAAAAAAATACAGGCGCAATAGCTGATATGAGTGAATTTGAAAAGATTAAACAAATTATAAATTTAAAACTTAATAATCAGTTAAAAAAAAATGGATATGATGAAAATGCTGAAATAGAAAAAAAGAAGGAAATAATTACAAAAGTTTTGAACTCAGATGTATTTGAATCATCTATGCAGCAAAGTGCACAAGCTTATTTGTCAGGATTTCAAACATGGAAAACATTTGAAAAAGGAAATCCAGGAGATAGAAACGAAATTACAGTAGTTGGTATATGGAGCGACAAACTTGCTGAACTTGCTTCTCATATTAAAAATTACAATCCTAATACGTTTCCAATCAAAGAAGGAAAAACTAAAACTTTAAAAGAGCAATTACCTCTAAATAATGCAGATGTTTTAAGAAGAACATTTGGTGCTAGGATGTATTACAATGACAAGGGGGAAATGTCTATCGTAGCATTTGGTCATCAAGCACCCCAAAAAGAAAGTAATGATAGACTTTTTTCTAATGCATGTAAGAAAGCTAGAAATCAAGCAACAGCTCAATTAACACTTTTTGTAAATGAAAGCGTTTATTTTAACGATAATTTTCAAGAAAAAGATGCTCAGGGTTCACAAGTAGTAGATGGTCAAGAAGAGGAATTTGCATTTTTAGGACAAAAATGGGAGGAAACAATTAAAGCAACAGGCGCATTGAAAGGCGCAAAATTCTCTCGTCTAGCACAAAAAAAAATAATAGCAGATAAAACTTTTGGAGCATCTGATTGTGTAGTTGTTGTTAGTTGGTCACCAGATAATGAAAGAGCCGTAGAAGCAGTAAAGGATTCATCAAACAAATCAACAACCTCAACAAATTCAACAAAATCAGAAACAAACAGCTCGTCAGACTCTGGTGAAGGTGCGGCTGGTGATGATGATTTTTAAAAATTGATAAAATTTTTATTATTTTTACTAATTTTATCTTCCATTTCTTACGCAGATATTGAAGAAGAAATTTATTCACCGGAATATGAGCAAGAATCAAAATCAAAAAGTACAGAGATTAATTATGAAAAAGATATTTTATTTAAAAAATTAATGACCTGTGTATTTAAAAGGACAGATTATAAAAGAATATTTAGATTTGGTATTACTGAGGATAATAATTTTTTTTACAGAAAACGAATTAAACTGAATACAGATATAAATGGTATTGCCAACGAGAAAATTTTTTTACAAACAAAAAATAATATCTATTATTTAGAAATATCTAAGAATTTTGAAAAACTAGATCTTGTGATTGATTTTGATAAAAAAAAATCTAAACTTAAAAAAAATAATATGTTTTCTATTGAATCAAATTGTAAATAAAAATTATGTTTTTTTTAATTAAATGGTTCTTGATTATATTAGGAATATTGGCTTTTATTTCTTGGTTTTTATTGTAAAAAATAATTATTATTTAAGATAAAAAATAAATTAATCTATAAAGATCTAATTAACTTATTGTAATTTAATTATTGAACTTCTGCTTGATTTTGACCAGGCTGAATTTCAGTTTTAAATTTATTTGATATTTTTTGAACTTGTACAGCTGAAACTTTGTATTCTGCACACTTAGTTTCTTCGTCTTTACCGTCTCCTGTAACCATATTGACCATATGTTCAGGGAAATGGAAAGTTGTAAATACAATTCCTTCTTTTACTTTATCAGTAACTTCGACTTTTAGAGATACTTCGCCTCTTCCAGAATATAATCTTGCGATATCTCCATTATTTAATTCTCTTTCTTTAGCATCTTTTGGATTAACTAATAAAATATCTTCATCAACAATGTTTAAATTTTTAGTTCTTCTAGTCATCGTTGCTGCATTGTAATGTTGTAGAACTCTACTTGTAGTTAGAATTAATGGATACTCTTTAATATTATTTTTAATCTCTGTAGACTCTTTCCAATCAAAATACTTTAATTGTCCTTTTCCAAGTTTAAATTCTTTTTCATGTAAAATCTTAGTATCAGTTCCATCTTCTTTTACTGGCCACTGCAAACCAAGTTTGCCAAGTCTTTCTCTTGTAATTCCTTTAAAGAATGGAACAACATCAGCAACTTCTGCTAAAACTTGATCTGCATCATATGTTGGTTGATCGTATCCAAGTTTTTGCATCATATCAGTAACAATTACTCCATCAGGTTTTGTTCCTGGTAATGGTTCTGCTGCTTTATTTACTCTTTGAACTCTTCTTTCAGTATTTGTGAAAGTTCCATCTTTTTCTAAGAATGTTGTACCTGGTAAAACGACATCTGCTAATTTTGCTGTTTCACTCATAAAGATTTCTTGAACAACTAATAAATCTAAAGATTCCATTGCTTTAATAACGTGAGCACTGTTTGGATCTGTTTGAACGATATCTTCACCAATAATCCATAGACCTTTAACTTCTTTATTTATTGCAGCATCAAAGATTTCTGGGATCTTTAATCCAGCTTTTGTTGGGTGAACAACACCATATTTTTCAGTGTAAAACTCTTGAATTTTCTTATCTGCAACTGGGAAATAACCTGCTCCTTGGTGAGGTTGGCATCCCATATCAGCTGCACCTTGAACGTTGTTTTGTCCTCTTAAAGGATTTACTCCAACACCTCTTCTTCCAATGTTTCCTGTAATCATTGCAAGGTCCGCAATCAACATTACCGTTTTAGAACCTTGTTCGTGTTCAGTTACTCCTAAACCATGGAACTCCATAGAATTTTTTGCAGTAGCATATGCAATGGCTGCTTCTTTAACTAATTGTTTATCAACTCCAGCAACACTTGCTAAATGATCAATATCTAAACCATTGATGTGATTTAAAAATTCTTCGAAACCTTCAGTTCTGTTTTCTACAAATTCTTTATTTAATAAATTTCCTTTAACAATGTAGTAAAGCATCATGTTAAGTACAGCTACATTTGTTCCAGGTCTTAATCTAATATGATAGTCAGCAAGTTTAGCAAGGTCTGTTGTAATTGGATCTAGTACAATTAATTTTTTACCTTTCATCACTTGTTGTTTAATTTTAGCACCAGTAACTGGATGCGCATTAGTTGGGTTTGCACCAATTACTAAAAATAAATCTGCATGGTAAATATCTTCAGTTGAGTTTGTTGCAGCACCTGTTCCAAATGTTTGTTGCATTCCCCAAGCAGTTGGTGAGTGACAAATTCTTGCACAACAATCAATGTTGTTAGTTCCAACAACAGCTCTAATCATTTTTTGGAAAACATAGTTTTCTTCATTTGTACATCTTGCTGAAGAAATACCTGCTATTGCATCAGGTCCGTTTTCATTTTTAATTTTTTCTATTTTTTCTTTAATATAATCATATGCTTCATCCCATGAAGCTTCCTCAAATTTTCCATTTCTTTTAACTAAAGGACTTCTTAATCTATCTGGATGATCATAAAAACCAAATGCGTATCTTCCTTTAATACATGTATGTCCCGCATTTACTTCGGTTTCTTTTGGAGTATCTATTGCAACAACTTTACCGTCTTTAATAGATGCTTCTAAGTTACAACCAACACCGCAGTAAGAACAAGTTGTTCTAACTTTTTTATCTACTTTTGCAGATTTTGATTGGAACACATCTGAAATTGCATCAGTTGGACAAGTGTGTGCACAGGCACCACAAGAAACACAAGAACTATCTCCAAATAACATATCGTTATCAGTTGTAATTCTAGACTCGAACCCTCTGCCGCTCATTGTTAACACAAATGAGCCTTGGATTTCATCACATGCTCTTACACATCTTCCACAATTAATACAGTTATCTAAATTCATTCTCATGTAAGAATGAGACGTATCTTTTGGAATTCCTTTATGTTGTTTAGGATTATTATATCTGTGATCTGATATTCCTAAATCATTTGCAATTGTTTGAAGTTCACAGTTTTGATCAACTTCACAAGTATCACAATCCATTGGGTGATCCGTTAAAACTAATTCAACAATATTTTTTCTTAAATTTTGTAAACCTTCGTTACTTGTAAATATGTGTTGGTTTTCCCCAACTGGTGTATGACATGATGCAACAACTTTAGTTGGGCCATCTTTTTCAAGAGCAACTTCAACAGAGCAAACTCTGC